>Ga0113563_10001765_pt1 | contig 12571 bp, 10 predicted proteins | sample Mud3Dept3metaG_FD_80117 | JGI IMG/M metagenome (GOLD analysis project Ga0113563, IMG submission 80117) | Freshwater wetland microbial communities from Ohio, USA, analyzing the effect of biotic and abiotic controls - Mud 3 Core 4 Depth 3... | ecosystem: Environmental > Aquatic > Freshwater >...
CGGAAAAGATATCGTTTTCCCTCAGGGAGGCGGGCGGCACCGTACCAGTGATTTCGCGGGACATCGTCATCATCCCAAACAAGTTGGACCATTTCACTCTGCAATCACCGCAGACCGTGACAGCAGGAAACCCATTTGATGTGAAGGTTGTGGCTAAGGATATTTTCGACAATACGGTAAGCGACATAGACATAGGAAAGAACATCAAGATTACTTCAACGGGAGCATCCTCGGTTAAGGTGCTCGGAACCGGGGCACTTGACTTCAGAAACGGCATGGCAACTGCGGCTTTCGTTTCTGAGAAGACCGGTGATGTGATTGTAGAGTTTCAGGATGTCATCTCCGGCAGTATGGGAAGGACGCAGCCCATTCAGGTAAATCCTGGCACGCTCGCATACTTCAAACTGCAGGCCCCCAAAACTGCCGTGGCCGGAGAGCCGTTCGAGTTGTTGATTGCCGCGTATGATGCATTCAGCAATATTGTTTCGAATTATGCCGCTGCAGGAGGCGGAGTCAAACTGACGACAACCGGAAGTTCCAAAATTGAGCCAGCTTCGTTGAATCCCGTTGACTTCAGGAACGGACAGGCAACCGTAAAAATTCTTTATGACAAGGCTGAGGAAATACAGATCGTCGCCCGGGAGTCTAATCGGGAGCAGTCCGGAAAGACGACTGAAATACAGATTGTGAACGCTTTCCCTGATCATTTTGTAGTCCTGACTCCCGATACTGCAGTTTCGGGTCAGAAATTCAAGGTAAAGATCGAGGCATATGACCGTTTCAACAACCTTGTGAAAAACTTCAATCTGGTCGGCAATGAAGTTCTGCTGAGTACTACGGGCGGCGGCATGCTGAGTCCTTCAAGAGTTGCGCCCCCCGATTTCGTAAACGGCATTGCGCTTGCTGAGGTGATGTATGACAAGGCCGAGTCCTTCCAGATCTCTGCGCGTATGTCATCAGACAAAATACCGGGCAGGGTGACGACAAGCGATCGTGATGCAAAAAAAGAGGTCCATCATGAGCAGTCTGCCGTGACGCCCAAAAAAGAGACCAGCAGACCAACGGAACCAGCGGCAAAGGCAGCAAAGAAGGAACCAAAGAAAGAAGCTAAGAAGGAAAAATCAAGTCCCCGGCAGACGAAGACTGATATACCGCAACCCAAAGCAGAGACAAAAAAAGAAGCGCCCCATAAGGTGGAGTCAGCAGGAATACCGAAAGAAACTGCAAAGAAACCGGTTCCGGAAGAACAGCAATTGGCAAAGAAAGAGATGCCTCCTGCAAAGCCCGCAGAGAAGAAAATTGCTCCTGAAGAAGCGAAGAAGCCTGTAGCCGAGGTCGCCAAAAAAGAAGCTCCTCCTGCAAAACCCGCAGAGAAGAAAATTGCTCCTGAAGAAGCGAAGAAGCCTATAGCCGAGGTCGCCAAAAAAGAAGCTCCTCCTGCAAAGCCCGCAGAGAAAAAGATCATTCCTGAAGAGATCAAAAAGCCCCCTGTTGAAGTCGCAAAAAAAGAGGAAATGAAGCCTGTTGCTCCGCATCTTTATAATATAAGCAATGTATCGATCATAGAAGCAAAAGAGAAGGTCATGCTTGTTATCAACATCACAAATCCTAACGGTAACCTCGAGTACGGAGATGAGATCGAATCAAAATTGGGAAAAGATTGGCTCAAACTCAAGATGAAACCCGCCGTGAACAGCACGGGGAAGACCTTCAGGTTCAAGTCAGCCTTCGTCGGTGAGGTTATGATCGAAGAGGATAAGGCCGGAGGGCAGAATCTTGTCAATATGTACATCGAACTCATCCCGTCCGGTCTCACATATGACATTGCCCGCATAAAGAATACCCTTGTCATCACCTTTTCAAATCCTTAATATCCTTCAACTGCAAGCCTATTGTATGCCGCAGTGTGCCTTTATTGGGGCGATACTATTTTTTCTTGCTCTTTGCAGGCATGTCAACTAAGATGAAAATAACTACTGTTTCCAAGGAGGAATATATGGCAGCGAAGAAGACTGTAGTCTATGATTGCAATGTCTGCGGTACGGAAGTAACGGTGAACAGTGAGGGCGTAAGCAACCTGAGTCCGATATACTGTTGCGGTATTTCCCTGAGCAAGCGTACCAAAAAGAAACCAGCAAAGAAATCTGGAGCACGGGGAAAAACTGCATCTAAAACAACCGCAAAGAAAACAGCAAAGAAATCGCCTGTCCAGACAGCAATCAAGGCTGCGCAAAAAAAGCGTACCAAGAAATAGCATCTTTGCATGGAACTCACCGATAACGCGCGTGCGGTTCTGAGCAGGCGTTATCTGCTCAAGGATGAGTATGGTGATGCAAGAGAAACTCCCGAGGGTCTCTTCAGACGCGTTGCGTCTTTTGTCTCATCCACTGAGCTGCACTATGGAGGCGATCCTGCACTCTGGGAAGAAAAGTTCTACGCCCTGATGGAGGGTCTTCGGTTTCTGCCCAATTCTCCTGCGCTGATGAATGCCGGAAAGCCCATGGGCCAGCTCGCTGCATGTTTCGTCCTGCCGGTAGAAGACTCTATGGGCAGCATCTTCGATTCACTCAAAAGCGCCGCCCTGATCCTTCAGAGTGGCGGCGGGACTGGCTTTTCTTTTTCCCATCTCAGGCCCCGCTCGGATATCGTGCACTCCACGGGCGGCAACGCAAGCGGTCCCGTCTCCTTTATGAAGGTGTTTAACACCGCCACTGAGGTGATCAGGCAGGGTGGTGCCCGCCGGGGTGCGAATATGGGGATATTGAGGGTCGATCACCCGGACATTCTCGATTTCATCAGAGTGAAACGGGACATCGGCGCCCTTGAGAACTTCAATATTTCTGTTGCAGTTACCGATGTCTTCATGCACGCCCTGTATCACGATGAAGAATACGAGCTGATCAACCCGAGGACAAAGCGCGCAACAGCCAGACTCAAGGCCGCGACTGTTTTTGATGAGATGGTGGAGAGCGCCTGGGAGACCGGCGACCCCGGCATTATCTTTATCGATGTCATGAATCGGTTCAACCCGACGCCTCACATCGGAATGATCGAATCGACAAATCCCTGCGGCGAGCAACCGCTTTTACCCTATGAGGCGTGCGTTTTAGGATCGATGAATCTGGCCAGATATGTGCTGTTCAATAATGAAGAGGCTTACATAGATTATGATGCGCTTGCAGCGGATATTATGACCGCCGTGCGCTTTCTTGATGATGCGATTGACGCCAATACCTACCCCCTGCCCGACATTGAACTTATGCACAAGGGGAACCGCAAAATAGGGCTCGGTATTATGGGATGGGCAGACCTGCTTATCGCTTTAGGGCTTCCGTACAACAGCAGGAGCTCATTCAAACTTGCAGAAGAACTCATGAAGTTCTTTGGCGGACGGGCAAGAGAATGTTCTGGGCAGCTTGCCTTGGAACGCGGTGTGTTCCCTAATTTTCAGGGCTCGGTCTTCGATGCCGTCGGAATGCCTCGGGTCAGAAATGCAACGACAACGACGATTGCGCCCACGGGTACACTTTCTCTCATTGCCGGATGTTCCAGCGGTATAGAGCCTATCTTCTCTCTTGCACATAAGAGACTCGTCATGGACACAGAACTTACCGAGGTCAATTACCGTTTTTTTGAAGAGGCCAGGACCAGGGGCTTTGACTCCGAAGAACTGAGGCATCGAATTGAAAAGACCGGAACGCTTCGAGGTCTCAGGGAAGTCCCTCTTCGGATTCGCCGCATCTACAGAACCGCATGTGAAATCCCCTATCGGGACCATATTGAGATGCAGGCGGCATTTCAGAAATATACGGACAACGCCGTTTCAAAGACCATCAATATGCCACGCAGCGCAAAAAAGGACGATATAGCAAACGCATACCGGTATGCCTATGAAAGAGGCTGCAAGGGAGTGACTGTTTTCAGATACGGCACCCGTAAAAAGGGGGTGCTTGTCCGCTTTCAGGATACTGACTGACCTGCCGAAACTATGCCAATATCAACATGTATCGGTTATCCTAGACGATGAAGGTCCTTCTCATAAATCCAAACCAGTTCCGTACGCCACCGGCTCCTCCGATTGGCCTGGAATTTCTTGCTGCTCACCTTGAACAGGGTGGTCATTCCGTTAGGATGCTCGACCTCTGTTTTTCCGCAAATATCCATGCCGACATCGACAAGGTGACGGAAGAGTTTATGCCTGACCTTGCCGGCATTACGATCAGGAATATTGACAGTGTTCTCTATGATGACAACGAATTCTTTCTTGAGCGCATCAGGCATATCGTGTTGCGCCTCAAGGAAAAACTCGGGATACGGGTGATCGTTGGCGGGGCAGCATTATTGGCGGACGGAGATAGCATTGTCGAATATCTCGGCGCAGACTGCGCAGTTATAGGTCCCGCAGAGGGTGTGATCAATGCGGTACTGTCTTCTATAGAGAAAGGAGAGGCTGTTCCGCGCATTGTGACGGGCTATTATATACCGTATTCCCGCTCTCCAAGGTGCTCTGCTGAAATTGATTATCGGAGATATTACCAGGAAGGCGGCATAGCAGGATTTGAGACACACAAAGGGTGCAGTTCATCGTGCGTTTATTGCATCGAGGCAAACACGCCTGTCGCTTTCAGAAATCCCGAACACGTTGTACAGGAAATCAGGGGCTTCGTCGAGAAGGGGCATGAACATTTTCATCTCTGTGACCCGGAATTCAATGAAGATCTGGATCACGCACTCGTTTTTTGTTCTGCACTGAAACAGTCAGGAATGAATATCAGATGGACCCTGTATATGAAGCCGGGGAATTTTAACCAGAAACTGTTCAGGCTTATGAAAGAGTCTGGGGTCTATCTGATAACCCTCACGGTCGATTCCTTCAAGAAATGTCCTCTCTACTGGGATGATACGGAAAAGATCATCTTCAATGCCCGGACCAACGGCATCAGAATCACCGTAGATTTTCTTACCGGCTTCCCTTACGAGGATGAGGAACTCCTGAAGTGGTGTATCGACTTTTTCAGGCGTCTCCAGCCTGACGTGGTGAACATAAACACCTATATTCGTCTTTATAAAAACCTGCAAATTACCCGCATGATAAGCAGCGACCCCTCTTTTTCAGGATTCATTCGTGGCAATATCCACGATACGAGCATGATATATCCGGTTTTCTTTAACAGGATCGATCGCAGCAGGCTGAGAGAACTTGTTGCCGGAGATCGGATTTTTAGAATCGAAGGTGATGGTACCGGTGTAAATTATACCAGGACAGTGACCTTGGCATGAACACCTCATGTAGATGCTGAATAATAAATAATCTCATGATTCTAACAGGTAAGCTTATCAGACATAAGAAAATACTTGAATAATTTATCACGCTTGACTAATATTTAAGAGGAGTAAGGAGTAATAAATGCTTCGTGAAAGTGTCGAAAAAGTGCTTGAAAGGGTAAGGGTAAGCCTCAAGTCAGAAGGCGGGGATATCGAACTCCTTGATGTCAGGGACGGCATCGTTTATGTAAAGCTGACTGGAGCATGCGGTACATGCCCCATGTCTAAGCTCACGATGAAAAATCTTGTTGAGTCAAGCATCAAAAAGGAGATTCCGGAAATAAAAGCTGTTCAGGCGGTTTAGCGTGATGTGCATGAAAAGACATCAGGACTTTTATAAGTTAAAAACAGTTCTGCCGTTATTTCTTTTTCTCCTGTATGCCTTCATAATCCTGATGATTCCCTTCCCTGTTTATGCCGCAGAAAAGGTTAGAGTCTCCGATATCCGCTTTTGGTCGTATCCTGATTACACCCGTGTTGTCATAAACCTCTCGGAAAACACTGATTATACACAAAACCGCCTTGCCCATCCTGACAGGCTTTACTTCGACCTGAAGAACAGCACACTGAATAAAGAGCTCCTGAAGACGATATCGGTCGGAAATGGCATGCTCAGGACGGTAAGGGCAGGACAGTTCTCAGAAAATACGGTCCGCGTAGTTCTGGACCTTGATAAGATGACCAGTTACAAGGTCCTCACCATGGAAGACCCGATCCGGCTTATTATCGATATTTACGGTCAAAAGCAGGCAGCTGCGGTAAAGAAAAGGATAGTACTCGACCCGGGGCATGGCGGACATGATCCGGGGGCTGTCGGTCCAAGAAACCTGTATGAGAAGGATGTCGTTCTTGATATCGCCCTCAAATTGAAAAAGATTCTTGGTCAGGAACAGGAATTTGAAGTGTTTCTTACCAGAGAGACGGATGTCTTCATTCCCCTGGAACAGAGAACCGCTATAGCAAACAGCAAGAACGCCGATATGTTCATCTCCATTCACGCAAATGCAAGTACGCGAAGAGACGCCAAAGGTATCGAGACCTATCTCCTGAACTGGTCAAATGATGAGGAGGCAATGAAGGTTGCCGCGCGTGAAAACGCAATATCCCTTAAGAAGATGAAGAAGATGAATGAAGGCCGTGATGTGCTGGATATCATGCTGAGCGACCTGCGTCGCGACAGTAAACGGGAGGAATCTCTGAATCTCGCGACGGTTGTGCAGAAGAATATGGTCAGCGGACTGAATAAGAATTACAGTCATGTCGTTGACCATGGAGTAAAACAGGCGCTCTTTTATGTGTTATTCGGGGCCCAGATGCCGTCGGTGCTTGTGGAGGTCTCTTTTATCAGTAATCCTCTTGAAGAGAAACTTCTCGCGAAGGACAGCTACAGGATGGAACTGGCCCTGTCTATTGCCTCAGGGGTAAACAAGTACATGTCTGCGCTGCCGGAGGGACAGACCGTTGCACGGAACAGCAGGAACGTTGCCCCCTGAGCTGAGAATACTTTCGTATCTTTGTCTTGTCCTGTCTCTCTTCATTTTTCCGTATCTACCCTATTTTGGTGTTCTCGTCATCTTGCTGCTCCTTTTTCTCTCACGGTTTCCATTCCGCCTGTTGAAATCCGGATGGATCCCCATCAGCATGTTCCTTCTTTTTACGTTTCTCAGCAATGTTCTCAATCAGCATGGAAGAATCCTTTACAGCGCCGGTCCGGTATTGATTACCCATGAGGGCCTTATGCTCGCATCCATACGGTCAACCCGGATTCTTCTCATGATCGGCGGAGTCAAATATCTGATGGCAACCACCCGTACTGACGATCTTATACATGCCCTGGCAAGACTTCTCGGACCTTGTGAAAAGGCGGGAATTCCGGTAAAGGATTTTTTCCATGCCATGGGCCTTACCCTGAAATGCTTTCCGATCCTGCAGGACTCTATAACAGCTCAGTACCGAAAGAACAATGCAGAAGTCAGCACAGGAAGCATCTGGAACAAGGTGAGGATGCTCGCGACATTTCTCCTCCCGCTTTTTGTCGAAAGCATCCGGTGTCCTGAGCGTTTTTTCGAGGAAGGTGAATCAGGTGAAAAGACACATTGATATCCTCATAAAAGACGGTCTTATCATGGACGGTACCGGGGATAGTCCTTTTTTGTCTGATCTCGCCATTTCAGGAGACAGGATATTGACAACAGGTTCGTTTGCAGAGGCTGATGCCGAAACCGTCATTTCGGCAAAAGGGCTCGTCGTGGCCCCTGGTTTCATTGATGCTCATGCGCATTCCGACTTTACCCTCCTTGCAGATCCGCGGGCAGAGGGAAAGATACTCCAAGGCGTGACCACGGAAATAAACGGAAACTGCGGCATGTCCGCGGCTCCGCTCTATGAAAGGGCTCTTGAACGCCGCGAGGACGACCTCAGGGAGCTTGCTATCCTTGAGCGCTGGCATACGGTACATGAATACCGCATGCTCATCAGCAAGAGGGGTATTGCCCTCAATTCTGCAATGCTCGCAGGCCATGGCAATATCCGGGGCTCCGTTGTCGGCTACGAAAACAGGGAGCATTCTGGCCAAGAGCTTTCAGAGATGAAGAGACTTCTTGAAGAGGCCCTTAGGGAAGGCTGTATCGGTCTTTCAACCGGGCTTATCTATCCTCCGGGTATCTATTCATCTACAGAGGAGCTTACGGAACTCGGCAGGGTCCTGAAACGTTATGACCTGCCGTATGCCAGTCATATGAGGAGCGAAGGAACGTCACTTCTGGAATCGATAAAAGAGGTCATCGCCATCGGAGATGGTGCACGGATACGGGTGCATATCTCTCATATCAAGACAGCAGGAAGCCAGAACTGGTATAAAGCTGATGCCGCTATATCCATGATAGAGGATGCCCGACAAAGAGGGATACAGGTAACATGCGACCGCTATCCCTACGTTGCATCAAGTACTGACCTGGACTCGATACTGCCATCGTGGGCATTCGAAGGGGGCAATAACAAAGAACTCCAGAGAATATCCCAAAAGGAAACGCGCAGCAGGCTTCGCACTGAACTTCTGACACAGGCTGGGGACAGTGACTACTGGGAACGCGTCATTGTTTCTTCAGTAATATCAGATAAAAATCGATGGATGGAGGGGAGGACCATTGCCCAAATCAGTGCAAAGCTTGTATCTGACGAGGTAGAGACAGTGCTGAGTATTCTGAATGAAGAACGCCTCAGGGTTGGCGCCATTTTCCTTTCCATGAGCGAAGAAAACCTCAAGAAGTTCCTGTCTCTGCCGTACTGTGCGATCGGCTCTGACAGTTCTGCCCGCTGCTTCGACGGCCCTACACGGTCAGGAAAACCCCATCCGCGGACATTCGGAACGTTCCCGCGTCTGATCGGAAAATACGTACGGGATGAAAAACTCATGCCTCTTTCCAAAGCGGTTCATAAATCAACGATGCTCCCTGCTGCCGTATTTGGCCTTAGAGATAGGGGGCAACTGAAAGACGGCATGTTTGCCGACATTACGATATTCGATCCTTCTTCAATAAAAGACTCTGCAACCTTTGATTCCCCTTTCCAGAATCCGTCAGGTATCCCCTATGTTCTGGTCAATGGTACCCCTGCTGTATGGGAAGGGAGAGTTACCGGAACCCGGTCCGGCAGGATGCTCGCCCGTTAGCCATGTTACATTCCCCTCTTATCGGCGTGACAACAGGCAGTGGAGAAAATGTTCCGAACCAGTGCGAATTATACATGCGTGCCGTGAAGGAGGCAGGGGGCATTGCCGAGTTTATTTATCCCGGTACCGCCAAGAAAGGCATGGCAGAACATTACGATGCCTTTCTCATTCCAGGTGGCAAAGATATAAGCCCCATGCTGTATAATGAAAAGCAGCGCTATGAGATCAATCCGGAGCAAGAAAAAAGAACGGAGTTTGAGCTGTACCTGCTCAGAGAAGCAACTGCGAGGAGAAGACCGGTCCTTGGCATCTGTTACGGCATGCAGGTGATGAACGTCTTTTTCAGGGGAACCCTGTATCAGGATATACAGAATCAAATGCCCAGGGCATGTGACCACAGGCGAGGTTCTCATGGCATTGAGATCAATCAGAACCCCCATCTTGCATGCCGGAGCGGTGAAGTGAACAGCAGCCATCATCAGGCAATCAAACAGCCGGGCAAAGGAATTGTCCCCTTCGCCTTCTCCCCAGATGGCATCGTAGAGGCGATATTCCTTGAATCATACCCTTTTATGATCGGTGTACAATGGCACCCCGAGCGTATGGACAATGAAATTTCAAGCTCTGTTTTCAGGGCGTTTGTAGCAGCCTGTCATGCCGGTTAGCAGATTTTCCTCACCCATGATTCTCTTTCTGACCGCCCTGCTGGGCTATCTTGCCTATCAGATTATGAGTCCTTTCCTTACCGCAATAGCATGGGCCATGGTATTTAGCATAATATTTTATCCTGTGTACGCCGCTATAGCCCGGTATGTCAGGATAAGGGAAGTAGCCTCTCTGCTGACCATTGCTATTATTCTTGTCATACTGATCGGCCCGATCACGTATCTCTCAAACATCCTGATAACGGAAATGCGTGCTTTTCTGGAGCGGATGACTCCGGAGCGGATCGAAAGCATGAGACAATATATTATCAATGTGCGCTCGTCGCCGTTGTTCGAGCGGATAAGTCCGTACATCGGGGATATGGTCATGCCTTCCCAGGATTTGATCGTGGAGGGGATAAAAAAGGTGGGAAAGGCGCTCATTGAACGCATGACGATAACGAATGTCGCATCACTTCTGGCGAATTTTCTGTTTATGATTTTTACCATTTTTTTTCTTCTTCGGGACGGCCCGCGTTTCCTCTCGAAAACACGTGATTTCATGCCGTTCAGCGAACAAGAGAAGGACAGGCTTGCAACCCAGGTAAAGGATATGGTGGTTTCAACTGTGTATGGAGGAGCTATCGTTGCGATTATCCAGGGCGTGCTCGGAGGGTTGGCATACTATCTTGTCGGTATCAATTCACCGGTCATGTGGGGCGTAGCCATGTCGGTGATGTCATTTGTGCCTCTTGTCGGCACATTCTCTATCTGGGGACCTGCTTCCCTCTTCTTGATCCTGACCGGCAGTCCGATGAAAGGAGCCGGCCTCTTCGCCTTTGGTGTCCTCGTTATCAGCATGGTCGACAATATCCTGAGACCGTTGATCATCGGGACTCGTACCAAGATGCCTACGATACTGATTCTTTTCAGCGTACTTGGCGGCATTAAGCTCTTCGGCATGATCGGATTTGTTATGGGCCCTCTTATTATGGCGGCGTTCCTCTCAGTTCTGTATATATTCCGCCATATAGAAGATGAGGACAGAGACGTTGCGACTGCCGATCAGAACTAAGTCAAGACATTTTTCCCCGATCATTCTCTTTTTTCTCCTGGCTTTTGCTGTATCCTGTTCTTCACAGGACAGGGTAGCGGGCTTTATTCATTACAGGCTCAATTACAATCCGACAACGCTTGATCCGGCCCACATTGTTGATGTTACCGGAGGCCTCATTGCGACGAAGCTGTTCAACGGGCTTGTGCGTCTTGATCAGCATCTTGTCGTAGTCCCTGACTTGGCAGAATCCTGGGAGATCAGTCAGGATGGGACCTTCTATACCTTCCATATAAGAAAAGGCGTCAAATTCCTTAATAATCGAGAAGTTGTAGCTGATGACTTCAAGTATTCCTTTGAAAGAATACTTGACCCAAAAAGAAAGTCTCCAAACACATGGGTCTTCGAAAAGATAGCAGGGGCAAAGGCTTATATGGCAGGAGCAGCAACTGAGGTCGCCGGCATAACAGTTAAAGATTCTCATACGCTTACTATAGCTCTTGATAAGGCATTTTCTCCGTTTCTTAATCTTCTCACTATGACAGCTGCCTTTGTGGTTCCAAGGGAGGAAGTTGAAAGGTTGGGGAGTGAGTTTTCGACATATCCTATGGGCTCCGGTCCTTTCATGCTCAGGGAGTGGAGGCACAATGACAGGCTGCTGCTTGAAAGAAATGATGGTTATTTCGCAGGCAAGGCTCACGTCAAAGGTATTTCATACCGAATCATACCGGAAGATCTCACAGCAGTCACCGAGTTCGAGCTGGGCAATCTTGATATCATTTCTATCCCTGCCTCCGAGTATCAGAGGTTCCATAGCTCAGAGAAATGGAAGAATCTCATTGCATCACGAGGGGGGATAAATACCTATTATCTGGGATTCAACTGTGCCAGGCCGCCCTTTCACGATCCCGTTGCAAGAAGAGCTATATCTTACGCAATCGACAGAAATAAAATCCTCGAGACGTATTACGAAAAGAGGGGGGTACTTGCTCGCGGTCCGGTATCAGACGCACTCAGGGCGTGGTCTCCGCCTGAACCTCTTTCGTATGATCCTGATTCTGCAATAAAACTAATACAACAGACAGGGTTGCGGGACCGGACTATACGGTTCTTTATACCTGCCGATCAGGAGGTGACGGATATCGCGGAGATCATCCAATACTATCTGAAGACTGTGGGGCTTTCGGTATCCATTGAGCTTCTTGAATGGAGTACCTATAAGGCAGCGCTCAATGAGGGAGAGGCGGACATGTTCTGGATCAGTTGGTGGGCCGATTATCCTGATCCCGAGAACTTTCTTTTCCCGCTCTTTCATTCTTCCAATCATGGCCCAAGCGGAAACAGAACCTGGTATACGAACAAAGCCGTTGATGAGCTTATTGAAAAAGGACAGCATGTAACAGATGCGTCCGAGAGAAACCAATACTATAGGAGAGCTGAACAGATCATCGTTGATGATGCCCCGTTGGTCTTCTTCTGGCACAAGGCGGATATTACCCTGCGGCAGCCGTCGGTGAAGAATTACACGATAAGTCCCATCTACAGTGCAGACAAGGGGCTGGAGGTCTCCTTTTGAAAGGCTTTATCATAAGAAAGCTTCTCCTGACGATCCCGCTGCTTGTGGGCATAACCTTTACGACGTTCTCTCTCATCAAGGCCCTGCCCGGAGATCCGGTATACAGTATCGTTGGTGAACGGTCCAGTCCCGAAATTATCGAAAAGATCAGAAAGGAGATCGGCCCTGACAAGAGCATTGTCGGCCAGTATGGCGGGTATATAAAGCTTCTTATGCAGGGGGAACTGGGGAGATCATACTTTACCAACCGCAGGGTCAGCGATGAGATTCGTGTGAAGTTTCCCAATACCATGCGACTTGCA
>Ga0113563_10001766_pt1 | contig 12570 bp, 12 predicted proteins | sample Mud3Dept3metaG_FD_80117 | JGI IMG/M metagenome (GOLD analysis project Ga0113563, IMG submission 80117) | Freshwater wetland microbial communities from Ohio, USA, analyzing the effect of biotic and abiotic controls - Mud 3 Core 4 Depth 3... | ecosystem: Environmental > Aquatic > Freshwater >...
AACACGGATGCATACTTCTGCGCTGCCTTGAGCGCTTCATCTTTTTTCCCGCTGAGCAGATGCGAAGAGACTTCGCCTTTCCTGCATCCCGAAAGGCAGATGAGCCCTTCGCTGCGCTCCGCGATACCAGCGAAGGTGAGCCTGGGCTCGCCCTTGGAGCCGGCAAGCTGCGCCTCGGTGATGAGACGGGAGAGGTTCGTATAGCCTGTCTTTTCCCTCACGAGAAGGGTGATGTGAAAACCGCCCTCCAGCGTGAGCTCGGCGCCAAGCACGGGCTTGATGCCTGCTCCGCGCGCTGCCTTGAAGAATTGAGGCGCCGCATAGAGTCCATTGTGGTCGGTGAGTGCAAGTGCGGGCATGCCCGCGCTGCGCGCAGCCTCGATGAGCTGCTCCACGGTGGATGCCCCGTCGAGCAACGAGAAGTTTGAATGGGAGTGCAGTTCGACATATTGGGTCATGGGTCAAGGGGTCGGGGTCTTTTTGGGGCCGGGGTCCTGGGTCCTGGGTCCCGATAAAGACTTTATAAGCCCGGTCAGCAGCTTAATTGTATCAACACGCAGGGTCTCTACTGAGCTATAGTGCTTCTCAGCGATGTATCCTAAGTCTTTTGCGAGGCAGAAATAGGTTTCAAGTTCACCCAATGAGCCTTTCGCCATATAGAGAAATTGGACGTATTCTTTTCTATGATTTCTCTCATATCCTTCAGAGATATTTGCCGCAACAGATGCGGCGGCCCGGCGAAGTTGCGAGTTAAGAGAATACATTTCCTCTTTCGGCAATATATGTGTCAACCTGTAAACCTGTAAGGTCAACTCATAAGCCTTTTGCCAAACTCTCAGTCGTTTAAACCCAACCAACTCCTGCTTCTCCACCTTACACCCCCCTGTTTTTTCTGGCCCCTGGCCCTGTATCTCCTGCTCTTCTCCGGACCCCGGACCCAGACCCCCGGACCCTGCTTTTTATGCCCAGTGTTGGCGATACCATGCACCGCCCAGCAGGTCACGGAAGACCGTGATCCGCGCGTCGTTGTCCATCTCAAGCTGGAAATAGAGCCTCGACACGGGCCTGCGCCACCACGCTTCATCGATCCGCCACATGTTAACCACATCCCTCACCAGCACCGGCCGTTTTTTGAGCCGCACGACAAAAGGCCTTCCCTCCTGCGCAGCTATCTCTACCCTTTCAGGCTCATACGGCGAAGCCACCATGGCTTCGCCGTTACGAGTTGCGCGTTCCGAGTTACGAGTTTTTAAAGGCCTTTCTCTGATTTCATGTGCCGCGTTTCGTGCTGCAGCTTCCATATCTTACCCTCCCAACCAGTCACTTGTTACCACTCTGGACCCTGGACCCTGGCCCCGGGACCCCGGCCCCTGCTTTTTATATCTCCGAAAACACAAACCTCCTCTCCGGCAGGAGGGAATGCCCCTCCCCTTCTCTGACCATGAAAAGAGGCGTGTGACCATACATGGCCTCGAGGTAGCCTTTCACCCCCTTCAATTTTTCACGTAAGGCCTGTCTCTTCCTGAAGAGCTGCTCCTGCATGTTCTCGCCGACACTAAGATCGGACGCAGTGACAATAAAGCCCGTGATCGGGCCTCCTGTCGTTATGTGCCCCGACCCATCCGGTCCATACAGGCCACTCAGTCCATTAACGAGCCGTGCGCGCATCTCGTCTGTTTCGGCAGTAGGTTTCTTCAGGACAAAGGTTCGTTCAATGCTTTTCCTAGTGCGGAAGGCGAGCGTGAGCTTTATCTTCCGGCATACCCTTCCCATCTTCTTAAGCTCTGCCGATATTTCCGCAAGCACAGGGTCGAGGGCTGCTGTAAACTGTTCCACCGTCTCAAACGGGGCATCACCCACTACCTCCCTTACAACGGGTGTTGTCCCGTATCTCTTGAAGATCTGCTTCCTGTCTTCAACGCCCTGCACGATGTCGCTGATACCCGCACCCACACTCCCAAACTGGGAGAGAAGGGCCTGCCGGGAAAGTGCAGCCACCTTCCCCAACCTGTGGAGCCCCAGGAGTCTCAGCCGTTCCTTTATCTCCTCTTCCACAGGCAAGCGATCTACGCTCAGGCAGGATAGAAACTCCCTCTCGGTACCCGGCCGGATAACGAGCGCGCTCCGCGGAGCGCACAGAGCAGCCTGCTCGGCGATAAACCTTGAATTGCCCACGCCTATACGTATCCCCAGCCGAAATTCCTGAAAGAGCACCTCGACGATGGCCGACGCAAGATATTCTTCGTTCGCATACAGCTTGAGGGCCTTTGAAATGTCCAGGTAGACGAGCCCCTCCTCTTTCGGTTCCATGCGGAGACTGAATGCACCGAGCATATAGAGCACCCCCTCCCAGACCTCTTCAGCCAGCTCCCTGTCAAACGTCAAAAACGTAGCCTTTGGACAGAGATGGTATGCCTCCCGGAGTTCCATGCCCGGGCGGACACCCTGTGCCACTGCCTCTTCCGAGCAGTCGATCACCGAAGCCTTGTCATCCGGCGAGCCACCGATCACAACATGGCGCTTCTTGAGTCGAGGGATCCTCAGCCGTTCTATCTGGACAAAGAAGTGGAGGATATACACGCAGGCGATTCTCACGATATTGGGAGTATAGAACAAATGTTCTACTTTTGCAAGAAAAATTTTTGCCCATCTATCCAAGCCCAGACCACTTGCAATTTTTCGGAGATACTGTACCATGTGCGTATAAGACAGCAAGACACACATATAAATATTCATTAGGAGGCGTACCATGTCTGCAAAACTGATGGAGTACTTCAACAAACAGCCGCGAATCGGCACACTCAGCACAGCGAGCAAGGATGGTAAGGTCGACACAGCCTGTTTTGGATCTCCACGGATGGTCGACGAAAAGACGGTGGTTATGACTGTCCGGAATGCCCGCACCTTTGCCAACCTTCGGGAAAACCCCAACGCCGTCTTCATGATCATAGAGCCCGGAAAGACATCACCGGAGTGGAAGGGTGTGAGGGTCTACCTGAAGATGACGGGCTATGAGACCTCGGGTGAGAAAGTGGAGGCTGCGAGAAAGGTAGTCGCTCAGAGGGTTAGCGAGGAGGCGGCCAAAGCCATGCATGCCTTGCTCACACTCGAGATTCAGGACGTACGGCCGCTCTCAGACGTCGGTCAGGGGTGGGAGAAATCCATATAAAGCACATTACGAGTTAGCGCGCCAAAGGCGCAGTTACGGGTTGCGTGTTTCAAACAAGAGCTTGCGAAGGATGACCACCCCCTCCCCTGGTGTGATAAAGGCTTGTCAGTTAGAAACGCGCAACTCGTAACCCGCAACTCGCAACGGAACTGGGTTGTTATCGTGGTCCGCGCCCTGCGTGTTAGTATGGTGCTGTGGCCGCCTCTTTGATGATCCCCGCGTCCTTGAATATCTTTTCCGTGCGCACCCAATAATCCTTCAAGAACCGGTCGTACTCCTGGCTGCCCATGAAGAACGGTGTGAGGTACACCCTATCCACCGCAGTCTTGAACTCCTGACTCTCCATTGCCTTTTTAAACGCTGATTCGAGCTTAGTCACCACCTCCTGCGGAAGCCCAGCCGGTCCGACAAACGAGTGTATCGTCTCGTTCGTCACGTCGTATCCCAACTCCTTGAGACACGGCACGTTTGGAAAGTGCGGCGAGCGTGCTGGCCCATGTGTCGCTAGCACCTTCACCTGCCCTTGCAAAGCGTAGGGTGCGAAGTCCACCCCCGTCGAGCAGGCATCGACATGACCGCCCATAACAGCGATACGGGCCTGGGCGCTTCCCTTATACGGCACATGCACCCATTTGATAGATTCCTTATGTGCTACGTATTCCATGATCGTGTGCATGCCCGTGCCGACACCGGAGGTGCTGTACTTTACCTTGCCGGGGTTCGCTTTGGCATAATCGACAAACTCCTTGAATGTCTTCCATGGGGCATCAGGCTTCACAATAATGCCGCTGTGCAGTGCAGCCGACCAGGCGACGATCGGGGTAAAGCTTTTGAGTGGCTTAAACGGCACCTTTTGCATGAGCGGCGTGTTCACTATGGAGACGTTTGGGGCATTACAGATCGTGTACCCGTCTGGCTTGGCCGCAGCAATAAGCCCAAGCGCTACGGTGCCGCCGCCCCCTCCCTTGTTTTCCACGATGACGGGTTTGGCGAGTATTTTTTCCAGCTCTACTGCCAGCGTTCTTGTAGGTGCATCGAGCGACCCTCCTGTGTCGAAAGCAATCATGACGTTGATCGCTCTTTCGGGGTATGCAGCATGAGCGGTCCCGAGAGCACCTGCAAGGCAACTGAGCCACAGCACGGCCAAAACAAGAAGTAACGGTGTATGCATTCTACCTTTCTCCAACATGGTCATCCTCCTTTATTCGTCCAGCGGCTTTGCGTTTATTATGCACTTGCCGACATATGCTTTATCACAATGTTCGCGCATTCGTCCACTAGGTGAACTGATGAACGGACTGTTTGCGTACGCCCAGACCTTGGGTTGCCTGGACTCACTTTTCGCTTGACTCGCTCGGGTTTAATTAGTACATTTATTCTAATGGGTACGGAAACACGAGAGCGGGTCCTGCAGTTCATCCGCACGTTCAAAGAAAAAAAAGGCTATGCGCCGACGGTCCGGGAGATCCAGGAGGGCTGCAAGATCAGTAGCCCTTCCGTGGTCCAGTATCACCTCGATCAGTTGCAGCGCGAAGGCCTGATTGTGCGCGCAAGAGAGAAGTTTCGCAGTATCACGGTCACGGAAGAACCATTAGGGCACGCGCTCGGCATACCGATCCTCGGCACGATCGCAGCAGGCCACCCCGTCTCCGTGCCTACCTCAGAGACGTGGGAAAACGCCACAGAACGCATCACTGTTTCGCCCGAACTGATTCACGGGAAAAAGCGGGTCTATGCCCTCAGGGTGCGGGGTAACTCCATGGTCGATGCGATGATCGCCGACGGGGACCTCGTGCTCATGGAGCCGGTCAGGAAAGTAAACAACGGCGATGTAGTGGCAGCATGGCTCAAGGATGAGCAGGAAATCACCCTCAAGAAAATCTACCTCGAAGGCAAGAAGGTCCGCCTCCAGCCCTGTAACCCCTTCATGATGCCCATGTACCAGAACGCCGACAACGTGGAGATACAGGGACGCGTTGTCGCCGTAGTACGCGTGCACGCTTAACTACACTTGCAGGTTACGAGTTCCGAGTTACGTGTTACAAGTTACAGGTTAAGGGCCGAAAATTCAGTGCATATGGGAGTTGAGGGTCTCCCCAGACCTGTGGCGTAGCTTTGGCCTGTCTGGCCCCCTGGACCCAAGACCCTGGCCCCTATTTGATGGGCCATTCCCCCCGCTCTTTCAGCACCTCCCGGTACACCTTGAGCGCCTCGTTCACCGTCGGCATGCCTGCATAGGTTGCGAGCTGGAAGAAGACTTCCGTCAGTTTCCTGGGGTCGCAGCCTACGTTCAGGGCAGCATTCACGTGCAGTCTCAGTTCATCCGTGGCCCGCAGGGCGGCAAGCATGGCACAGGCAGCCATCTGTCGCTCCGGGAGTGTCAGCACCGACCGAGAGTACAGGTTTCCTGTAATGAACAGGGAGAAATCATTCGCCAGGTCCCGGTCGAACTCTTTCCACATGAGGTACGGGGGGTCCATCTTGATCCCTTTTCCGAACAGTTTCGCGGCAGTAGCCTGCGTCTTCTTTCTGGCGTCCTCGTCCATTCCTTGCCTCCTTGATGTGTGAATCCCCGAAGCTTTTACCACGGCAATCCCGGGGCGTCAATATGCTTTCCCAATTGTCGGGAAGATGCTTAGTAAAAAGGCTCTCCTGACGATAATACTTATGGTAGACCTGTAGCCCGGATTTTGCCGTGAAAGGAGTTACTGACAAGAAGCCCGTGGCCAAAGAGATTACGCCGGAAAATGTTCTGACAGAGAGGCGCTCCCATAAATACCTGGAGCAGAACAGGACGCTCGTCCAGATACTGGAGAGCAACGAGTCTATTTCTGTCTGGCTAGCTGGACACAAAGCGCGCAAGACGGAGGTGGTAATCACGTTCGTCGACGAGCTGCCAGCGAGCGACAGGGAGTCCCTGCAACGGCGATCCCACCTCGTGGTCGGGATCCACGACGATCTCCTTGAGAAGATCGCCCAGCTCAAGAAAGAGAACGCCAATCTACGCTCTCTCACCCTGACCGATGCCCTTACCGGTCTCTACAACACGCGATTTTTCACCATGCAGCTCGATATCGAAATCGCTCGTACTCGCCGGACCGGCCAGCCCAGTTCTCTCATGATGATCGATCTCGACAATTTCAAACTCTTGAATGACACCATGGGACACATCCAGGGCAACCGGTTCCTCATGCGCACCTCAACCACCTTGCGGGAGCAACTGAGGCCGACCGATATCGTCTGTCGATACGGTGGTGACGAGTTCGCCGTGATAATGCCGGCTACGGACCTGTTCGACGCCGTCCGTATTGCCAACAGGCTCCAGCAGGCTATAGCAATTATACCGCTCAAGAAAGTATTGCCCATCTCGGCGAGCATCGGGGTGGCGGAATACTCAGCGGGCTCAAGAGGAGGTAGCGATGAATTCGTCCATCAGGCGGATATGGCGCTCTATAAAGCGAAAAAAAATGGCAAGAATCAGGTCTTCTATGAGGGTAAACCGGAAAAGACGGTAGAACTCGACGCCGTCTCATCCCAGGAAAGGCTTAGCCTGGGTCGGGCTCCCCGTAAGAAGTTCGACGATATGTACTCAAGGCTCAGGGCAGGCGATGAGGTGGGAAGCCTGGGTCGAGCTGCTGTCAAGAAAGGGAGTTCGTGATGGATGAGCATATCCCGGTAATTACGGCTATAGCGAGCGGCAAAGGAGGGGTCGGCAAGACGTTTGTCACTATCAACCTGGCTGCCACCCTGGCCAAGATGGGCAAGAAGGTCTTGACAGTCGACTGCGACCTGGGCCTCGCCAACATGGACATCATGCTCGGAATCGCGCCCACCCTCACACTCAAGGATGTTATTTTCGGGAACCACACGATCCAGGAGGCAGTCATCAACACCAATGCCGGGTTCGACCTGATTCCGGGAAGCTCCGGTGTCCGCGAAATGGCGCAGCCTCTATACGAAAAGATACAACTCATCAAGGACGCGCTCAGGCCCCTGTTTACCAAATATGACCACGTTCTTCTCGACACAGGTGCAGGACTTTCAGAAGTGGTGCTTCAGTTTAACCTGCTAGCCTACCGAAACGTGATAGTGCTGAACCGAGAGTTAACCAGCTTGACCGATGCGTACGCCATGATAAAGGTCATGTACCAGGTATTTGCGCGGGACTGCTTCAGCGTCATCGTCAATTCCGCGGCGAACGACAAAGAAGCACATAGAATATTTTCGCAGATAGATTCCACGTGCAGGAAGTTCCTCGGATTCCCGTTGCAGTATCTGGGGCACATCACCAGCGACCAGGCCGTGCCCAAATCGATCATCAAGCAGGAGATTTTGGTGCTGTGCGCGCCTAACTCGGTTGTTACGAAGAACTGCGAGTGTATTACGAAGAACATGTGTGCCTGGGAAGCAGTAGCGTGTTAGAAACAGGCAAGAACCAGAAACAAAGGTTAAGGTAACAACAAGAGCAAAGGTTAAGGTAAACTCCTTCTCTCCGTATGTTCAACCTTCGTCTTAGTCTTTACCTCAACCTGTATTGCGTTCCTTTCCTGTCCCTACAACCGCTCAAGCAAGACGAACGTCTCCAGGTGAGCCGCGTGCGGAAAGAAGTCGAATGGCCGGATGCGGGTGGGAACGTATCCGCCCTCGCGCAGGCGTTTCAGGTCGCGGGCGAGCGTCGAGGGGTTACACGACACGTAAATGATTCTTGAGGCGTGCGTCTCCAGCAGCAATCTTAGAGCCCTCTCAGCCAGCCCTGCCCGCGGGGGATCAACCACCACAAAATCAAAAGGACTGGATATGAGCCCGGGCAGTATATCTTCGGCCCTGGCACAATAAAACCGGCAGTTGCGTACGTCGTTGATGCGGCAGTTCTCCTCGGCAGTATCGATGTTCCGGCGACTTGAGTCGATTCCTACAACTTCTTTGACGAACGGCGAAAGAAAAATCTCGATCGGTCCCGCACCGCAGTAAAGGCCGAGCACGCGCTCGCGCCCGGTGGCCCCCAGGCTTTCCACGATCAATCGGTAGAGCAGCAGGGCGGTTTCGCTGTTTGGCTGAAAGAAGGTCTCTGGGAAGACCCTGAAGACGAATCGATCGAGCTTCTCTTCTATATAGGGCGTGCCGTAGAGGCATTGGTCCTTGTTTCCTGAAAGGATGTGGAGACTCGCCATCTCCGGCACCGCACTCGTCAATGCGTCAATAAACGGAGGGAGCCCGTCCGTCCACCCTCCTGCGGCCTCAAGACAGACCATGAGCCTGCCATCCCACTTGCTTTCACGCACCGTAAGACTCATGAGCTTTCCCTGCTTTCTTGCCCCGCCCTTGCTCACGCGCCCCGCGTTGCGCGATGAGGCTGCATAGGCATGTACCAAGGGGATCAGCCGTGCCACAGCCCTGCTGAAGATCACGCAGCTCTCTATAGGGATAACACGGGGCCTGTACGGTTCCAGCGGGGAGACGCGCTGCATGAATCCGAGCGCGAGCTCGCTGCCCCGGTACTCGAAGAACAGCTCGATCTTGCTTCGATAATAGTACTCCGCCACAGAAGGCACGATGGGCTCTATCTCGACCCTTTCAAGGTCAACATCTCCGATCCTGCGGAGCGTCTGGCGGAGATATCCTTCTTTCAGTTCGAGCTGTTTCCCGTACCGGAGGTTCTGCGATACGCAGCCTCCGCACGTACCAAAATGAGGACAGCCAGGCGTCACCCTGAACGGTGACTCGCGCTCGAAGCCCGTGACTTCAGCGTAACCATAGCGGCTGGTTCTTCGAACCAGCCTGGCTGTCACAAGATCTCCGGGTATTGCACCAGGGACGAAAAAGACAAAGCCACTTTCTTTCGCCACCCCCCACCCTTCCGGGAAAGAAAGATCGCCTATTTCAAGCCGAAGCGTGCTGCTTCGACCCGGCTCTTGTATCATAGCTTCTCCACGCACGTTCGTATTCAGACCTAAGGTCTTCCCTTTTCAACTGCTTCAGAGCCTCGCGGACCAGACTGCGGTTTTTCTGGTCGCGCCACTGAATGAGCGCTCTTTGCATCTTTCTTTCGTGGAACGTATCCGGCACATAGACCGCTTCGCCGGTGAACGGATGCTTGCCCGTGTAAAACATGCACCCGGAGAGCGTCATTGGTAACGGCATGAAGTCCTGTATCTGATGGGGGCTCATGCGCCTCCTCATGAGGTACAGGGACAGGCTGAGCGCGTCGGCAAGCGTGGACCCGGGGTGCGCGCTGATGAGGTAATTAACGAGATGCTGCGTCTTGTTCAACCTGCGGTTCGTTTCTCTGAATTGCTGCACAAACTCTTCGTAGACGCGCACATCAGGTTTGTTCATGATACCCAGAACCCGGTCGACCGTGTGTTCCGGGGCCACCTTCAACTGACCGCTGATGTGATGGCCGCAGAGCTGCTCCATAAATTTGGACGCGATTCCAGCAGCGGGGCCTTCTCCCGAGAGTAAGTCGTAGCGAAGCCCGCTCTCGATGAAAAGATGTTTCACTTTCGGGAGCGCGAGTATCGAGCGGTAGAGCTTGATGCTTTCCGCATACCCCAGCGCCAGGTTGGGACACTTGCGGGGCATAAGGCACTGCTTGTGGCTGCATGCGCCTTTATGCTCCCATCGATCGCAACGGGCCTGGAAGAGATTTGCTGTCGGACCACCTACATCCGTTATGGTTCCCTTGAAGCCTTTCGACTCAGAGAGTTGCCCTGCCTCTTTCAATACTGAAGCGGAACTACGCGACTGGATCATCCTGCCCTGGTGCATGGCCAGGGAACAGAAGGTACACTCGCCGCAGCAACCTCGATGCGAGATGATCGAAAACCTCACCGTTTCAAACCCCGGTATTCCGCCTGCCCGCTCATACTCAGGATGGCACGCGCGCTCGTAGGAAAGCGCATAGATTTCATCCAGCTGAGATGGTGCGAGCGGCGGAGCCGGAGGATACTGCACCACGAAGCGGTTGCCGTGCTTCTGGACTATTGCCTTTCCCCTGATTGGGTCTTGCTGGTCGTAAAGTGTTTTGAACGCCTGGTTGAACTTCTCCTTGTCTTGCCTCACGTCTTCAAAGGAAGGCACCTCCAAACGGTCGGCCAGGTCTTGCACGTCTCTTGCTACAACTGCGGTTCCCGCTATCCCGCTCAGCGCGTGCCCTGCATCGAGCCTTCGGGCAATCTCGACAACCTGTTGTTCTCCCATGCCGTAGACAAGTACGTCAGCGCGTGCGTCGAACAGGATGGATCGCCGTACACTATTCTCCCACCAGTCATAATGGGCAAGCCGCCTGAGACTCGCCTCTATTCCCCCAATGACGATGCAGGTATCTCTAAATGCTTCTCTGATCCGGTTGGCATAGACGATGGTTGCGCGGTCAGGCCTGAGCCCTGCCCTTCCCCCGGGTGCATAGTCGTCGGTCTTCCTGGGTCGCTTGTTCGCTGTGTAATTGGCAACCATGGAATCAAGATTTCCAGCCGTGACGCCAAAGAAGAGGCGTGGTTTACCCAGTCGTGTGAAGTCGGCACTGCTGCGCCAGTCCGGCTGGGCGATCACCCCCACCTTGAAACCCGCATGCTCCAGCACCCTGCCGATCACCGCGGTCCCGAACGAGGGATGATCCACGTATGCGTCACCTGTTACGAGAATGACGTCGAGGCTATCCCAGCCGCGAAGCAAGAGATCTTTCTGGGAGACAGGAAGAAAAGACATAAAAGACGGTTACCGGTTATCGGTGGTCAGTGATCGGTCAATACAAAGACTTAGAGACATATGCAATATTGTAGCAGATGGACGGGGGAATAGAAATATGAGGGCGGACTCGCTCGGCGATGAATCCGTGGTCGAGAGTTGCATGACTCAATGGGAATTGGTAAAAGAATGTCACTCAGCATGGGAGAAGCTGTAGGGGCATGTGATGAATCATCAACGATATCCGAATGAGCACGGCGCAGGTCCAAACGGGATATACATTCCCACGGACCTTGACGTCAAGATTCCCGGAACGAATGTATCCGAGAGAGTGCGGTTGTTCTTTGGGAAAACAGGCATCTGGTGGGGAACGTGGAGAAGCCCGCAGGTCAAGGGAAGTTACGATGCTGTGCTCATTGTCCGCGAGATCAAATCGAATGGACCGTCAGACGAGCAGGCAGAGATCATGTATCTGACTCCCGACTACCCGAAATGGTACATAACCGCAGACCGATGGGAGACCGAAGCTGCGTTTGTCACACGCGAAGACGGAAGGTTCGTGCTGCGTATCCCTTACTCGCCTGCCGCAACGACCATGGACTTCTGGTTTGAGGGGTCTTCACTCAAGGGCATCACGTACGGCCGATTCATGCGGCGGGACATAGTGCTGAAACCACTTTGATGACGACCGCAGACGGCCGGATACTGGTTTCTCTGGTTTCTCTGGTTTCTTTGGTTTCTTTGGTTTCTCTGGTTTCTTTGGTCTATCTGGTCTGTCTGGTCCATTTAGTCTATCTCGTCTATCTAGTCTGTCCCGTCATTCAATTCAACCAATCAAACCAATTAAACCAGTTTGTCTGATCACTGGTTGCTGGCGACTGCTGTGTCTCCGTGTCCCCTTGTCTCGTTCAACACTCGTCACTCTGTCTCCGCGTCTCCCCCTCTCCGCGTCCCACTCGACCCTTGGCACTCAACACTGTCCTCTGTCTACTGATTACCGATCACTGATCACTGTCCTATCCCAGTCCTTCCCGCAGGGCTTTGCGTATATCCTCCAGGTCTTCGTCGGTATTGAGGTTCATGACCCTGAAGAAGGGTAACTCAGCAGGCTCTTCTTTGGCGCTCAGCTGTCTCTCCAGGATAGCCATGTGCGCATCAGACGGGTCCGCGCCCTCGGCAACTCGCCCCTCAATCCTCTTCTTGAGCAGAGGCTCTGCTGCACAGCAATGCACGAAGAAGGGGTTCAGGCCTGAGTTCAAACATGCGTTGAGGAGCGGCACCCGCTGGGCTGCCTCCAGATAGGTGGCGTCTACTATGACCCTCCTGCCCGTGCCTGCCTCCTTGACAGTCCTTTCGGCAAGCAGTTGGTAGGTTTTCTCTGTGGCCTCAGCATCATAGATATCCTTACCGTACTCCACGTACACGTGTTCTTTTGCGTCGACGCCGGAAATTTCTTTCCTCACCGTGTCAGAGCGCAGCCAGAGCGCACCGGGAAAGACGTCCGCAGCAATAGCAGATTTACCCGAGCCCGAGACACCTATGAAGATGACAGGGTTAAACCGGGTGCTCTTAGCCTTGATGTAATAGTCGGCCAGCGCATAGTACTCTCGTGCCCTGCGTATCGCCTCCTGTCTGCCAGCCTCATCTTCCACGCTGCTCCCCGTTAACCCCTCTACTTTCGCCCGGACTACGGCACGATACACCTTGTAGAACCG
>Ga0113563_10001767_pt1 | contig 12568 bp, 8 predicted proteins | sample Mud3Dept3metaG_FD_80117 | JGI IMG/M metagenome (GOLD analysis project Ga0113563, IMG submission 80117) | Freshwater wetland microbial communities from Ohio, USA, analyzing the effect of biotic and abiotic controls - Mud 3 Core 4 Depth 3... | ecosystem: Environmental > Aquatic > Freshwater >...
GGTATGACTTCCTCCGGGGAGTCTTTCAACCTGAAGAAGTTCCGGTATTCCGGTTTAAGTATTACCCAGTCAGCTGATGATTATATTACTGATTCCGGGGCAGGTGGTACAGCCATTGCTTCTGGTGTTAAAACCAACAATGGGATGATCGGGCTGGCTCCTGACAATACTGTAGCTCCATCAATAACTGAATTTGCACATATGAATGGATTATCCACCGGTATTGTAAGCACGAGCGCCATAACTCACGCAACACCGGCATCTTTTGTTGCCCATAACATAAGCAGGGATAATTATGAGGAGATTGCAGAGAATTTCCTTAATGGTAATGTTGATCTGTTCATTGGAGGCGGTGAGGATCATTTCCGTAAAAGAGCTGATAAAAGAGATCTTGCAGCAGAGCTTGAAAAACAGGGATTTGACGTAGTTTATACCCTTGATGAACTGAAAGCAACGGAATCAGATAAAATAGCAGGATTGCTGGCGAAGGTGCACATGCCTTCGGTTATGAATGGACGTGCCGGAGTTCTTGAGGAAATGACAAGGAAAGCAATCGAGACTTTGAGCCGGGATAAAGATGGTTTTTTCCTGATGGTTGAAGGATCTATGATCGACTGGGGAAGTCACGAAAACAACCTTTTTTATACTGTCTCCGAGGTAGTTGATATGGATAAGGCTGTCGGTGTTGCCCTGGACTTTGCAGGTAAAGACAGGAAAACCCTTGTGGTTGTAACTGCTGACCATGAGACAGGAGGGCTAAGTCTTACAGGAGGTAATAAAACCGAACACATTGTATCCGGAAAATTTAATACTACAGATCATACGGGAACAATGGTACCTATTTTCTCATACGGTCCTGGAGCTGACATGCTATCAGGCATTCATGAAAATACTTTTTTCCTTGATGTCTTTCTGAATCTCCTGAGAATTACGAGATAAAATATAATCGGATTAACGCCGTTATCCCGTGAAAGGATCCGTAACCGGATTCGCACGATGAGAAACTCGATCAAAAAATCAGTCCGGGCATCGGAAGGGAAGTATCTTCCCCTGGTAGAGGAGTTTTTCTCGATCCAGGGAGAAGGATTTCATACCGGAAAAGCAGCCTGGTTCATCCGGCTCGGAGGATGTGATGTCGGATGCCACTGGTGCGATTCACCCTTTGCGTGGAATGCTGATCTCCATCCGATGGTTGACACTGATTCCCTTGTTCAGGATGCAGTGAACTCAGGCTCTGATTCTGTTGTTATTACTGGAGGAGAACCGCTAATGTGGGATTTGGGATATTTAACCACCGGACTGAAAAAGAATAAAATTCATACCTTTATCGAAACATCCGGAGCCTGTCCTATAAGCGGAAAATGGGACTGGATATGCCTTTCTCCAAAAAAGAACATGCCTCCGGGTGAAGAAATATGCAGAATTGCTGATGAGCTGAAAGTTATTATCGAAGACAATAATGATCTTGAATGGGCATCTAAATATCGAATGCTGGTCAGCACAAAGTGCCGGTTATATCTGCAACCTGAGTGGAGCAGATTTGAAAAGATCATACCCGATATTGTTGAATTTGTTAAAAAGAATCCGGTTTGGCGGATCTCCCTTCAGACACATAAATATATGCATATACCTTAAACCATTTATGAGGTATTTAATCATAATAACTCTCTTATTAAATTCATGTTCAGCTTCCAGGGACATTTTTTCACAGGGTTTGCATACAAATTCAAACAGGGCGATCCGGACTTACAATGACGGACTTACATATTATGATTATCTGGACTTTGACAAAGCCGAAACACTTTTCAAAATAGCAACTTTACACGACCCTGGTTTCTACGAGGCTTATATGATGCTTGGTGAGTTGTACGCCAGACAGAAGAAATACACTGATGCAGCCGCAAATTACAGGAAAGCAGTGAATATTGACTCACTTTGGTACAGGCCTGTATTTTTCAGCCTGGCCAATGCAGAAATGATGACAGAGGAATATACGGAGGCACTGGCACATTATAAAGCTTATCTGAAAAATAAGGGAAATTCGGAAAAAAACATACAGCTGACACTTAAAAATATTAAAAACTGTGAATTTGCGATTGAAGCAATGAAAAAACCAGTGCCATTCAATCCGGTCAGTGTCGGTAATTCAATCAACACTCCGGATGATGAATATTGGCCATCCATTACTGCTGATGGTCAGACCTTAATGTTTACCCGCCAGGTATTTAATCGTCATCAGAACTCATTTACAGGCGGAACTTCACAGGAAGATTTCTATATAAGCTTTCTGTCGGACACAGGATGGGAAAGCGCTGTTAATGCCGGTGAACCTCTTAATACAAGACAGAACGAAGGAGCACAAACCCTTTCCTCAAGCGGAAACTACATGTATTTTACTGCCTGTGACAGACCCGGCGGACTTGGTAGCTGTGATATCTACTTCTCGGCATTTTCCGGGGGGCGCTGGACAATTCCCTATAATCTCGGTAATCCGGTTAATACACCTTTCTGGGAATCTACACCTTCAATCAGCGCAGACGGGAATATGCTGTTTTTCTCAAGCAGCCGGACCGGCGGATTCGGCGGGAAAGATCTCTGGTGTTCAATTTTCAGCGATAATAGCAGCTGGTCTTCACCGGTCAACCTTGGCAGCGGGATAAACACAGAGGGTGATGAAATGTCGCCCTTTATCCATTTTGACGGGAAATCGCTCTATTTTGCGTCCGATGGCAGGCCGGGAATGGGAGGATTGGACATCTACCTGACCAGAATGAATAAGGACAGCACGTGGTCTGAGCCTCAGAACCTTGGTTACCCTGTTAATACTTCCAGCGATGATATGGGCCTGGTTATTGAAGCTGCAGGACAGAATGCCTATTTCTCTTCAAAGCGTGACAATTCAAACGGGAAAGATATCTTCAGTTTCAAGCTTGATGAATCCACCAGACCGAATCCTGTTTCTTACCTTAAAGGGAAGGTTACAGACAGGGAAACAGGGAAACTGTTGAAGGCTGACTATGAGTTGATAAATCTTTCAACGAACAGGATAACAGAGAAGAGCAGAACAGATGATCAGGGAAACTTTCTGGTGTGTCTGCCTTCCGGAAATAATTACGGAATAAATGTCACAAAGCCCGGATACCTTTTTTATTCGGAGAGTTTCATGTTTGAAGGAGTACATACTGTAATGGAACCGCTGATCAAAAGGATCAGTCTCAGCCCATTGAAAGTAGGGGAGAAGATGCTGCTGGCAAACGTGTTCTACGAAATTGACAGGTGGGAGCTGAAAAAGGAATCCATGTCAGAACTGGACAATCTTGTTGAGTTGCTTTCATACAATAAAGATCTTGTCGTTGAGATCGGAGGATATACTGATTCGACCGGTACCAATGAGCACAACCTGATTCTGTCTGAAAAACGTGCGCTTTCGGTTGTAAACTACCTGGAAGACAATGGTATTAATCAGGGACGACTGACATATAAGGGATATGGAAATAATTTTCCTGTAGGCGATAATGTTACTTCCGAAGGGCGCAGGCTGAACAGGAGAACAGAAGTGAAGATCATTGGCAGAAAAAAATAAAAAAACCGTCCGTGGCCGGACGGTCATTGATTTTCTCACGCTACATTTCTATTCAGACATTGATGCAATACCGAAGATTATCAGATTGCGATCGTGGAATTAACAGATTCGTTTATTGTTGTATCTGAAACTTTCAGCAACTTCCACCGGAACCGAAAAATAGATACCTGTGCCGGTAAGTCCGTTGCATTCAATCCACATGGACCCTTTCAGAATTTGAATAATCTTTTTGGCCAGGGTCAGGTTGATCGCTGATGCCGTATCATTGTATTTACTCAACGATTCATTCAGATCCTCAGTATGAAGAAATTCTTTGCATTTGAAATAACCCTGGCCAGAGTCCAGAACGTAAAAGGTCAACTCGTTATCCCTGAATGAGTACCCAATTTTAATATACCCTGAATTCGTATTTTTTACTGCATTCTGAAACAGGTTGCGAATTACCCTGAATACCCTGTCAGAATCAATAATTATATCAAATGTTTCGGCAAGATTGTTTTCGCTTACAAGAACTATATCCTTATGATCCTCTTTTTTAATTATTTCCCTGAATTCTATAAGAAGATCATCAAGAATAGTGCTGAGATTACTCACTTTCAGATCAGTATGCGAATTACCTGTATCGATTATTGCTGAATCAAAAAAATTATCAAAAAGTCCTATCAGTTGCTCACAAGAAGAAATAATATGATTGTTGTAATCTTCCCTCTCCAGTTCGTTGCAATTGTTCCTGTTCATCAGAAATGAAAAAGCTACAATTGCATTCATATGTGTCCGAACCTCATGCGACATCCCCGTGATCACCGTAGGACAACTGATCATGCTGTTATTCAGTGAGATCACATCCTTTCTTTGATCCTCATCAACTCTTGTAATATTTTTCCCCTTGAGATCCATTCGTTTATGCTATGGGTGCAAATTTAAGTTGCAACTGTTTTCTGCTTATTTTATTCTTCTCAGGATTTTCCTTGCATCATTGCTATAGATGTTCCCGGACTTCTTAATGTAAGTCAGCTCATCTACTGCTCTCACTTTTTCCCCGGTTTTCAGGTAGCACAATGCAAGATACCAGTGAGCATCCTCAAGGTACAGGTTATCATTATTGTTAATCACTTCTGTAAAAGATTGCTTTGCTGCCGGAAAATTCTTTTCCTCGAACGCAGATACGCCATATAACATTGTGGATTGCATGTATTTGGGATCACCGGGTAGCACTTTACTGAAATATTGCGCCGCACCACGGTAATCCCTGGTATCGTAATATTCCATGGCTGTCGTATACGCTGTATTCACTTGAACTTCCGCAGACCTCAGATTTGCAGTAACCTCATAAGAATTATAGAACCGGTCAAGGATTTCTTCTGTAGTCAGGTTCCTGGTACCAATGAATGCCAGACTTCCTGCCAGTATGATCCCGGCAAATACTGCAGCCCTGGTGAGTGGCATATGCTTCCTGTTGCCATTACCGGACAGGGTCTCTGCCCTTCTCTTTTCAATAGCGGAAAGTTTATTCCGCAATTGAATAATATCATGGTCCTTAATTACCATGTCGGCTTTCTGCCTTAAAGAAACTTCGTCTCTGAGATTTTTGTTACCTCCGAGTTCATTGTAGAACCATGCTTTTTCAGCTTCATTCATCTCACCGGCATTGTACCTTTCGATGAAGTATGAAAAATCAATTGTTTTCATAAGTTTAAAATTTATATGTTTTTATTAATATCATTCACGTTCACATATTATATTATATGTATAATTGTATACATTTGTTTATTATATATATAGCAACTTCTATAATTCTCTTTTCAATGTACCTGCCCCTTCAGGGCACACATCAGCCTTTGACTCTTCAACAGACCATGCACTTCAGCATGACTGCCACAAAACTTCTCCCGTTAAGCTAAACGGGAACACATTCTTTCTCAGATTTTAATTGGTGGAACAGGGGGTAATACAATTGGGACACCTTCGCTTTCGCTTCGTCCACCACGAACATTAATCATTTCATAATTTGACAATGCAAACTCAGCAAAAAATTCTCTTGTTTTTTCGAAATTCAGGGTTTTCATAATCTTGCTTTTTAGTATTGTTATTAATTCAGGGTAATTCTTAATAGTTTACAATACTACATGTCAGATGATCCCTAATTGTGACACAAAAAAAGTAAAAAAAATCAATTTTTTTAAACATATGCAGAAAATCAAGCAGTTAGGAAGTAAAATTTCCTGATTAAATAACGCGATTTTTAAAAATCGGTTTAATTTTGATAATTTTATAGGGAAAAAGCTTTCTTTACTTATTAATATGATTAATAGGTATACCAAATATACAATTCTGATCTGGTACCTGATTGTTTCTCCATTGGCATGCTTTTCTGCAGAGAAATCCCTGATCCCATCCGGTAGCCATTATTTACCGGCAGATAGTTCATATAGCACCCAGCAAACCGGTTCTCCAAATTCCCAGCTTATTGAAAAAATCCGTGCAAGAGTGCAAACGCTGGATTCAGGAAATGATATTTCCGGTTCGCTTTCTTTTGCCGACAGCCTTCAGAGATGGATTCAAACAAACAAGTCTGACAGTTCTTTTTTATCCGAGCTGTACTATTATTCAGGAGTTTGCGATTTGATTGGTGCCAGATACAACAATGCAATTCTGAATTTAGTACATGCCGCAGATCTTCGGGAAAGGCTTCATTTAATTGACCAGAGATATTCAACGATTATTTTTAATATAGGTGTGGCATACAATTACCTTGGGGATTATAAAAGGGTAAATGATAATATGCTTAAATATATCGCTATTGCTGAAAAATTGTTCGGAGAAAACAGTCCGGAAGTTGCCTCAGCCTATCCAACTCTGATTGGGGCATCAATAGGTTCCAAGGAATATTACAATTTCAGTGAATATACAATCAAGGCACTTAGCATTCACAACAATAACGATCAGGCTTTCAAAGGCAGGGAACTGAGTAATTTATACAGCAGCATCGGTACCGGATTTTTCAGGATGGATGACTTTGCAAAAGCAAGGATCTATTTTGAACAGGCTGAATCCATTATTGAATCAGAAAATATGGTACCTGATCAGAACTATATTACCCTGATAAACAGCCTGGCCGTAACTTATGGCAATCTTGGACTTACAGATAAGGAGGAAGAGTATTTTAACAAGGGTATTAAGATTGCAGTGGACAACAATTCATTCCTGTCCTTTAATATGATTAACTCATATGCCATTGAACTGGGTAATTTGGGTGACGTTGACAGAGGTGAGGCCCTGCTTCAAAGACTGCTTGAAAGATCGGGAGATGTTTACGGGACAGGTTCGCGATATCATATTGAAGTATTGAAAAATTATGCAGATTTCCTTAGAATCTATAAAAAGGATATTGAAGGCTCGATCAGGTTGTTTTCAGAATGCCGTAAATATCTGCTCAGGCACAAGGAAGATGTCAACCTTAGAGAAGAGGTGCTTTCAGGATATGCCAGAGCACTTCTTGAGAACGGCCAGTCAGTAAATGCCCTTGAAATTATTCAGGAACTGCTCTTTTACGGTCAGGATATTGACCCTTCGCAGATTCTGTATGCAAATCCTGGTCCTGATCAGATTGAGGCAGACAGAAGATATTTAAACGTATTGAGATCCAAATATGAGATTCTGTGGGATCTCTATTCAAATACGGGAGCTCCTGAGATTCTCGAAGCTGCAGCAAGTACTTCTGAATTGATAATTTCGGTCATCGACAAGATCAGGATCAATATCAGCCAGGAAGAGAGCAGGATCGTGCTCGGTAACCGGTTCAGGGATTCATACCTTATGGCAATTCGCGATTTTGAGCTATGCTATAAGAACTCCGGGGACCGGCGTTATCTGGAAAAAGCATTTGAATTCACCGAAAAGAGCAAGGTGGCAGGATTGCTTGCTGCTACCAGGGAACTTAATGCCATTCAGTTTCATATACCGCCGGACATTGCAGAATTCGAAAAATCACTCCAGCGGGAGATCAGTTTTAATAATTCCAAAATCTCCAGGGAACGCGACAGGGAAAATCCCAGCAAGGAATTGCTGTCCGATTTGAATGAAAAGCTCCTGAATGCAATTAAAACCCGCGATTCCCTGGCCCGTACATTCGAAAAGGATTATCCCGGCTATTATACACTGAAATACAATACCACTGCCCCGAAAATGAAGGATATTCCAGCGATAGTAGGGAGGAATAATAATTACATAAGTTATATAGTGTCCGATTCCATGCTGTACATATTCATTATTAACACGAAATTTCAGGAGCTTCTGTCATTTAGAACGGACACCCTGCTGTTAAGATGTATTAAGGATTTCAGGAAACTGCTGTCTGATCCGTCAACGGCTGAGAATGCCAGGTCGGAATTTGAGAAATACCAGAAAACCGGAAATGAGCTGTACAGGATCCTCATTGAACCTATCAGCAAATATTTCATTTCGGATAATCTGATGATCTCACCGGATAATATTCTCTCGTATCTTCCCTTCGAAACAATAATATCCTCCATATATACGGGTGATGGTATCCTCTACCGGGAGCTTGATTACCTCATGAATGACTACAATATCTCCTATAATTATTCCGCAACCTTCATGGACGAGGTTGTAAACCGGGAGTACAGGAGATTCTGTAACCTGGTGGCCTTTGCACCGGCTTACAGTACTAAAATTGAACCTGATTCCTTATTCTCTCAAAGGATTGGAGGGGATTTTATAATTTCAGATCTTCCGTTTGCAAGGCAGGAGGCAGAGTATGTTTCAGGGATCTCTGGTGGCAGCCTTTACCTGAGCGATGAAGCAAGGGAATCTGTATTCAAGAATGTAGCCGGAGATTTTGATATTATTCACCTGGCAATGCACACATATCTCAACGACCAGAACCCGATGAATTCCGCAATGGTTTTCTCACAGGCGGCTGATCCTCCGGAAGACGGTATGCTTCATACATACGAGGTATACGGAATTCCGTTACGTACAAAGATGGTTGTGCTGAGCTCCTGCAACACCGGCAGCGGAATTTTATCGTCAGGAGAGGGCATTTTAAGCCTTGCCAGAGGATTCCTTTATTCGGGAAGCCAGTCGGTTGTGATGTCGATGTGGGAAATTGAAGATAAATCGGGAACAGAGATCATCAGGATGTTTTACAGGAATCTTAAAAAAGGCAGCCCAAAAAGCATGGCATTAAGAAAATCACGGTCAGAGTATCTGAAAAAAGCAAGCCAGCTGAAATCGCATCCATATTTCTGGTCCGCTCTCGTAGTATATGGAGATAACTCCTCTGTCTACCATCCCATAAGACTGTTGACCGGAGTAACAATTGCCCTGGTGATATCCGGGATTTTGATATTCAGTTATTTCAGGAAACGCATATATTCCTGATACTCAGGATCTTTCTTCACCAGTTCCATAAGTGCCTCCTTACAGAGATATTTTTTCCTGCGCGCATAACTCTCATTTTTGAGAATCATGATGGCAGCAATCTCTTCATAGGAACGACCCTCTGCGTAGAGGGTCAGGACAGCCTGGCAATCAGGTTTGAGCTTCTGGAATGCCCGGCTGACAATCCTTTCAAACATAGCATCATTCAAATCCTCCGCACCTGTTTCCTCAGGTATATCAAAATCAAGTTCCAGCTCAGAGGTTTTTCTTTTTTTCCTCAGCTGGGAGCTCCAGATATTCCTGGCAATACCAAAAAAATAACCTTTAAGATCCGTGGTCAGATTCAAAGTGTTGTCAGTAATTTGTTTGTATAGAATAATAATTGTGTCCTGAAAGACGTCAGATACATCTTCATTGGCTCCGCTGTTTTTGAGCACATGATTCTTCACCGCGCTGAAATAGTTATCGTATAACCAGTTGAGGGTTTGGTCATCCTGCTTTTTAATACCCTCAATAATGCTTGTATCTGATATTCGTTTAAACACCCACTTGTGTTACCAATTAAGGGCAAATATACTATTTCCCTGAAGGAATACTACCTGAAGTGCCGGAACACTTTTAGATTTTTAAATTATGCAGCTATGAGCTAATTAAAATATGAATATCTTTACCTCACTGAATCTATGCCTGAACCGAAATGCCGTTTCCTTTCGTAAGACAACCTGATGCTATGGATTGCGGTCCCGCATGCCTGAAGATGGTTGCAGGCTTTTATAAAAAGAACTTCTCACTCGATACGATCCGCAGGAAATGCTACATAACCAGGGAAGGAGTGTCATTTCTTGGACTTTCCGAAGCTGCAGACAGCCTTGGCTTTCACACGATAGGTGTTAAAATATCTTTCGATATGATGACCGGAAATGTACCTCTGCCATGCATAGTTCATTGGAGGCAAAAGCATTTCATTGTTGTTTACAGGATCAAAGAGAATAAGATCTGGGCTGCCGATCCGGATACAGGACTGGTCACATTCACACAGGATGAATTCATAAAGGAATGGGCTTCGACCACCACGGATGGCAAACCTGCAGGACTCGTACTGATAATCGAACCCACGCCGGCATTATTCGAGAAGGAGAATGAACAGGAAAGTGCACACGGATTCAGATTCCTGATTAAATATTTCCGTCTGTACAAAAAATACCTGGGGCAGCTTTTACTCGGTCTGCTGATAGGTAGTTTGATTCAGTTGATTATCCCGTTCCTCACGCAGTCGATAATTGACATTGGCATCAACAATAGTAATCTTGGATTTATTTACCTTATTCTTTTTGCCCAGCTTGCCCTTGTGATAGGCCGGATGTCGGTCGAATTCATCAGAGGATGGCTGCTTCTGCATATTGGTACACGCGTGAATGTCGCAATAATTTCCGGGTTCCTTCAGAAACTGATGTCGCTGCCTGTTGCTTTCTTCGACACAAAGCTCACAGGCGATATCCTTCAGCGAATCGAAGATAACAACAGAATAGAAGAATTCCTGACCTCAGCCAGCCTGAGTATACTCTTCTCGTTTTTTAACCTGGTAGTTTTCGGAATTGTCCTGGCTATCTATAATCCGAAAATCCTTGCCCTGTTCCTTGCTGGTTCAATTCTCTATATTTTATGGATTTCGTTGTTTATGAAATCCAGGGCAAGACTCGATCATCAGCGCTTCAAACAGATGTCAACTGCAGGCAATAAGCTGATAAACATTGTGAACGGGATGCAGGAGATCAAGCTTACCCAGAGTGAATCGGCCAAAAGATGGGATTGGGAGAATCTCCAGGCAGAGCTTTTTAAGCTTAAAACGAAGGGACTTGGCCTGATCCAGTATCAGACAGCCGGTGCAACATTCATCAACGAGGTCACTAATCTGTTGATTACAGTTGTTGCAGCAACAGCAGTGCTGAAGGGAAATATGACTCTGGGTATGATGCTTGCTGTTCAGTTTATAATTGGTCAGCTTAATGTTCCGGTCAGCCAGATAATCGGTTTTTTCCGCTTGTCACAGGATGCCAGGATGAGCCTCGACAGACTTGCTGAGGTTCATGAAATGCAGGATGAGGAACACGATCCTGAAATGAAGGTCAGAAAGCTGCCTGAAAAGAAAGATATTTTCATCAGTAATCTGTCATTTCAGTATGAAGGCCCCCATTCACCATTTGTTTTACACAACGTGGAACTGATCATTGAGGAAAAGAAAACGACAGCCATTGTCGGAACCAGCGGCAGCGGAAAGACAACATTGCTTAAGCTGTTGCTTGGCTTTTACCGGCCGGTGGCAGGTGAGATCCTTGTTGGTGATACACGGCTTTCAAATATAAGCCTGAAGCTCTGGCGGGAAAAAGTGGGAGCCGTTATGCAGGATGGATTTATCTTCCCCGAATCAATAGCATCAAATATTGCTCCGGGAGCCTCAGATATTGATCCGGAAAAGTTACTAAAGGCTGTTGAAATAGCTAATATCAGGGGATTCATAGAATCGCTGCCACTTGGATACAATACAAAAGTAGGGGCAAGCGGACATGGCCTGAGCGAAGGCCAGGTGCAACGGTTATTGATAGCCAGGGTCGTCTACAAGGATCCTGAGATATTGATCTTCGATGAAGCAACCAACTCCCTTGATGCTAACAACGAAAAGGCAATAGTGGAAAATCTTGCCGGTTTCTTTAAAGCGAAAACTGTTGTCATTGTGGCTCACAGGCTCAGCACAGTCAGGAATGCCGACAAAATTGTTGTAATGGACAATGGGAGGATAGTGGAATCAGGCACCCATGATTCTCTGATATCTGACAAGGGTGCCTACTTTAACCTTATTAAAAACCAGCTCGAGCTTGGCACCTGAAATCATACCATGAAAAGCGGAATACCCGAAATATTGTATTCAGAACCTGTTAAGGAGATCATTGCAAATCCTCCCGCCAGGATTGTCAGGTGGGGAACAACCATTATTTTTATGGTACTTGCTGTACTTTTGATCTTTTCCTGGATTGTCAGGTATCCCGATATAGTGCCTTCCCCGGTTGAGATTACTACCGTTAATCCGCCTGTCACGCTGGTATCGAAAATAACAGGGCGTATTAATATATTAGATGTAAAAGATGGTGAAAAGGTAGCAGACGGCCAGTTGCTGGCAGTAATGGAGACAACCGCATCTATCGGTGAGGTCACCAGACTGAAGCAGACCGTCGACACAATAAGTAAACCGGAACTGCTTTCTTCTGCTTCCTTTCCGGTCTTTTCAGAACTTGGAGAGATCCAGGTTTACTGGGCTTCGTTCCTCAAGAGTCTTTCTGACTTCAGCAACTATGTCACCAATGATTTTTATGGATTCAAGATAGCTTCCATCAGTGAGGAAATAGCCGGGATAGAGGAGTATATTGCCAGGGTTAAGGTAAAGGAAATGTTATATGTAGATAATCAACGTCTTGAAGCAAAAAAATATACCAGGGATTCTTCTCTCTTTGCGAGTGGAGTATTTTCCGAAAGCGAACTGGAGAAATCGCGACAGACACTAAACAGGATAAACATTGAACTCCAGGA
>Ga0113563_10001768_pt1 | contig 12568 bp, 10 predicted proteins | sample Mud3Dept3metaG_FD_80117 | JGI IMG/M metagenome (GOLD analysis project Ga0113563, IMG submission 80117) | Freshwater wetland microbial communities from Ohio, USA, analyzing the effect of biotic and abiotic controls - Mud 3 Core 4 Depth 3... | ecosystem: Environmental > Aquatic > Freshwater >...
AGTTTTTTAAAGACCCTTCTAGAGCTCGAAACGAAACCGAGCCGTCTGATCCTGATCAACAGCGGCGTCTGGTTGTCATCAGAAGGGTCAGACGTTTTGGAAACCTTGAAAACACTGTCAGAGAAAGGCGTGGAAATCCTCTCTTGTGGAACGTGTCTTGACTTTTATGGACTTAAGGAGAAACTAAAGGTAGGGGTGGTCTCTAATATGTTCACGATTGCCCAGGTCTTGCTTGAGGCAGAACGAGTCGTTAGGCCATGACGTGTATCTTGCTCTTCCAATCGGTCCATCAGGTCATGAAGGCAGAGAAGGTTCTCAAGGAGCGGGGGATGGCTGTCGATTTGATTCCTGTACCGAGAGAAATCAGTTCAGACTGTGGGGTAGCCATTGAAGTTCCCGCGGAAGTGAGTGAAAAAGCTCTCTGTTTTATTGGGGAGCGGGGCCTCTCCTGTGTAGAGTGCTATCAGAGAGGGGACGGCGGCCGATTCGAGAAGAAACAATGAACGAGGGAGACGAGGGTGAAGGGAAACGAACCCGTCCGATTGACTGAAAAAGTCCGAGCAGCGGGGTGAGCCTCTAAGGTCGGTCCAGAGGATCTGGATCACATCCTAAGAGAGCTTCCCCTGCGTAAAGATCCAAACCTGTTGGTGGGACTAGAGACCTCCGATGACGCAGGGGTCTATCAACTCACCCCTGATCTCGCCCTTGTCCAAACGGTGGATTTTTTCACTCCCATCGTGGACGATCCTTTCACGTTTGGTGAGATTGCCGTCTCCAATGCCCTGAGTGATGTGTATGCCATGGGAGGGAGACCTCTCACCGCGATGAACCTGGTGGCCTTTCCCGTAAAAACCCTTGCATCCTCTGTGCTGAAGGACATCCTGTTGGGTGGGCTTTCGAAGATGGAGGAGGCGGAGGTGACGCTGGTGGGTGGCCATACGGTGGATGATCCAGAAATCAAATACGGTCTCTCCGTGACAGGTCTTGTCCACCCCAAGAAAATCTTGACCAACGCCAAAGCGATGCAAGGCGACCTGCTGGTTCTCACCAAACCCATTGGCACAGGGGTCATTGCCACCGCGCTCAAGGGAAGAATGGCCTCCGAAAAAGCAGTTCGTCAAATGGTCGAGAGCATGACGGCCCTGAATCGCAAGGCCTCAGAAAAGATGCAGACACTGGGTGCACACGCCTGCACGGATATCACAGGGTTTGGTCTTATTGGACATGGTTTAGAAATGGCAGAGGCCAGTCACGTGGGGCTGAGGATTTGGGCGAGCAAGGTTCCGGTATTTCCGGAGGCCATGGAGTATGCAAGGATCGGTTTGATCCCGGCGGGGGCCTACTCGAACCGCCAATTCTTCTCGTGCCGGATGGATGTTCGTTCCAGTGTCTCCGCCGTTTTGGTTGACCTCTTCTATGATCCTCAGACCTCTGGAGGGCTTTTGATTTCGTTGCCTCCTCGCAAGGCTGAGGAACTTGTGGGTGAACTCAGAGAAGGCGGAAACCACCTTGGCGCCATCGTTGGAGAAGTGGTGAAGGAGCCAGAGGGCAGAATGGAAATTGTGTAGTTTGGCCGCCCTTGAAGAGAAGCCGCTTTTGAAATATAATTAGGTAATGAAAGAATGACTGAGTAATGAAATCGCGTTCTGGGTTGTGTTCTATGGAGATTGAAGTCAAACTATTTGCGACGTTGAGAGATTATCTTCCCAAAGGAAGTGACCGCTTCTCCTGCAAGATGAGCGTCGATAACCACACGCGCATCCAGGATATCCTCTCCAGACTCAACATCCCCGAAGAGATGCCAAAGATCATTCTGGTGAATGGGGTTCACGGAAAGAATGATCAAGTGTTGAAGGAGGGGGATGTGGTGAGTATTTTCCCGCCGGTGGCAGGGGGCTAATCACCGAGTCAATTCCAAATCGCAAGCACCCAAAATTAAATCATAACCAAATTTCAATGGAGCCAAGTTCGTTAAGCTAAGGGGCAGCTTGCAGCATCGAACTTTGGACACACCGGGGTTGAAGTTTGGTGATTGGGGTTTGGGGGGTTATTTCTTTTTGTTCTTCAGTTCTTTAATTTTGTTCTTCAATCGGTCTGCTTGATCCGGCTTGGGGTCCAGGGTCAACGCCCTCTCGTATAGTTCAAGCGCCTTGTCCAGGCGGTTTAACTTCGCATGACTGTCGGCAAGATGCTCGGTGATCGTGGAATCCTCAGGAGTCAACTGACTTGCCTTCTCCAGCTCGGTCACCGCTCTTTCATAATCGCCCAGTTTGAAGTAAACCCACCCTAGGCTGTCCGTGATATACCCCATGTTCGGCTTCAAGGTCATGGCCCGCTGAACCATTTGAAGGGCCTCTTGAAGGTGAGCGCCCTTTTCCGCGTAAGAATAACCCAGATAGTTAAGGGCATCCGCATAGTCTGGGTTGATGCGAAGAACTTCCTTCATCTGGACGACCATTCGATCATAGTCCCCCATCTTATCGTAAACAGCTCCCATTTGGAAAAGAAGCTCAACGTTCTCACTGTTTTCTTGAAGCCCCCTCTTCAGAGCAGTCAGTGATTTTTCGAGTTGGTCCTCCTTTTCGAAGAGTGCGCCAAGAATGAGATAGAGCTCAGGATCTTTCGGCTTGGCCTGAATAGACTCCTCGATAAGTCGAACCGCCTCAGCACTTTTTTTCTGTTTCGACAGGATCAGGGTCATGCTCCTTCGCGCATCCGCAAAGAGGTCCGAAGTGGGGGGAATCTTCTTGAATTCGGCCATCGACTGCTCATAGGATTCTTTTTCCGCGAAAGCCGCCCCAAGGTAATATCGAACGCGATCTTCGTTGGGTCGGGCTCCCAAGACGAAATTGAATTCAAGGATCGCCTGATCCAATTTGCCCTGTTCCATGTAGATGAGTCCGATCTTCGTCCGGATGTCAAGATCCTCGACATCAGACTTTTGAATCTCGCGAAATTGATCCAGGGCATCATCGAGTTTCTTGTCTTTCAAAAAAATCTGTCCCATCCGATTCCTAGCCCTCTTGTTGTCCGGGTCAAGGGAGAGGACCTTCTGATAGGTCTCGAGAGCCTTTTCAGGTTGGTTCTGAATTTCGTAAAGGATCCCGAGGTCAACGAGGATCGAGGGGATGTTCGGGTCGAGAGCGAGAGCTTTCAGAAAGTAGTTCTTGGCTTCCTCGTAAGAACGCTTGGCCACATAGATCTTCCCGAGAGAATAAAGCCCGATGAGGGATTCAGGTTCTATGGTCAGATATTGCTTCAAAACACGGACAGCCTGATCATAGTCTTGGAGATCTGCATAAAGGGAACTGAGAAAAAGATAGGCTTCCCTGTTCTTCGGATCCAACTCGATGGCCTTCCTGTAAGCGTCAATGGCCATCTGGTTCTTCTTCAGGCCCGAGTAAATTCCCCCTAAAAGGAGGTAGGCAGAAAGGTCATTTGGATCGTGCATGAGGGCTGCGTTACATTCTTCAACAGCGTTTGGAAGGAGGCCCTTGTGAATGTAGAGAGTCGCCAGCTCGACGTGAAGAAAAGGATCCTTCTCATCGTAGGTGGTCGCCTTCTTCAAGTCCTCGATGGCTTCGTCAATTTGGCCTTCCTTCATTTTCAACTGAGACATCATGAAGTAATAGGCCGCCATCGGATGGGCAGGAGCAGTCCTGACACGGACCTGAGAAATGTGAGAGGTCGCAGCCTGTCGCACCGGTTGAACGCGGGTACAGGCAGCCAAGAGTCCCAGGCAGATGAGAATGACGAAGAGTCGAAACCCGAAAGATTTCATCAACTTTTCATAACATTGTTTCCCAGAGTAGTCAACGAAGGAAAACTGCGAAGGAAAACTGCGATAGGGTGCCGTGGTGGGCTAAGAAAGCAAGGCGCATGAGATAAGAAATGGTCAGTGGGATACACGGTGGGTCAGGCAGTTGCTTTGGGTTGGGTCTTTTTTTCGAAGCGATAGAGTGTTCTTGGGTTAACCCTGAGAATTTCGGCAGCGACCCTCTTGTTCCCACCGGTTTCTTTGAGGATTTCGTTAATGTATTCGTCCTTCACTTCCTCGAGAGACTTATGGGCCTTCGAGGCGTGTTTAGCCAGGCCACTGCCTGGATCTCTCAGAAATTCTGGTAGATCGTTGGGCATAAGGGCATCATGCTCGGTCATGATGACGGCTCTTTCGATTGTGTTTTCCAACTCCCGGACATTCCCAGGCCAGTGATAATCTAGAAGAAGGTCCATCGTTTCTTTGGCGATACCCTTCACCTGTTTCTGAGTCGCTTGGGCGACCTGATTCAAGAAGTGGTAGGCCAGCAGAGGAATATCCTCTTTCCTGTCGTTCAGATCGGGCAGAGAGATGGGAAAGACCTGGAGTCGGTAGAACAGGTCGTCCCGAAATTTCCCCTGTTTCATATTGGCCTCGAGGTTCTCATTGGTGGCTGCAATGACACGGACGTCGATCTTGATCCTCTCCGTGCTTCCGACCCGCATGACCTCCTTCTCTTGGAGAACCCGGAGAAGTTTGACTTGGGCAGAGGGCAAGAGGGTGGAGATTTCATCGAGAAAGATGGCTCCTCCATCCGCTTCCTCGAATAATCCCCTCTTGGCCTGAATGGCTCCCGTAAAGGCCCCTTTCGTGTGTCCGAAGAGCTCGGACTCGACGAGCGTCTCAGGCACTGCTCCGCAATTGAAGGGAATGAAGGGCCTGTCCGACCTCGGACTGTTGTAATGGATGGCTTTGGCTACAAGTTCTTTCCCTGTACCACTGCCTCCGTAAATGATCACGGTGCTGTTGCTTGAGGCCACCTTCTCAATCAGGGAGAAGATCTCTTCCATCTTCTTACTCTTTCCAATGATGTTGCTGTATTCAAACTTCTTCCTGACTTCCATCTTGAGAAGACGGTTTTCCCTCAAGAGCACACTTTCTTTTCTGGCCTTGGTGACATGAAGCAGAAGGTCCTTCAGATCAATGGGCTTCGTGATATAGTCATCGGCCCCTTTCTTGATAGCCTCCACTGCTGTTTCGATGGATCCAAACCCGGTCATCATGATCACCATGATCTCGGGCCTGGCCGTCTTGATTCTTGATAGAAGATCCATACCGTCCATCTCGGGCATCTTCAGATCGGTCAGGACGAGATCAAAAGTGTCTTTGTCGATTTTCTGGAGCGCTTCTTCACCACCGGAAGCAACATCAGCAGTGAATCCTCCTACCTGGACGAGGCTCTGTCGAAGCATCTCCCGCAGTTGAACTTCATCATCGACCACAAGTATTCGCATCGATCCCATAGTAGATCTTGATGTGCCCATAGAAAAAGGGAAGCTTCCCGCAAAGGCGGGGGATCCAGCCGACTTGCCCGTGACCGGAGCGTACCCCGTCCCACTAAGGCGAACGGGGAGCTTCGCTTTTATCGATTGACTCTGAGTTTCCGCTATTTTGCAGCAAAATATGTGCCGAAAGACAAATGAGGGCACATTGAGAGGTAACATTCTGAAATAATTAAGGTTATTTCTTCTCTGATCGATGAACGAGACCCATGGACATAGGGGTGACGTTGAAGACTTTTTCGAACAGTCTGAAAAATTTGAATAAATTCTTGCCAATGCAGTCTAATCTCCTGAACGCCCGGTTTAGGGCCAGTCCATCGGATGAGTCGGAGAACCGTGGCAAGTTGTTGATCAAGCTTTCGCAAGGTAATATACTATAGTGGATGCCGGCAAATCTGACCCCGCGATATTTGGAAGCTGAAAACAGCTTCAAACAGGCCAAGACGATCGAGGAAAAGATCAAGGCCCTCGAAGTCATGATGGCGGTGATCCCAAAGCACAAAGGGACCGAGCATCTTAGGGGACAGTTAAAAAGCCGGATGGCCAAATTGAGGCAGGAGCAACAGAAAAGGCCGACCCTCGCAAAGGCAGAGTTTCTCTACAATGTGAAGAAGGAAGGAGCCGGTCAGGTGGTCCTCGTGGGTCTCCCCAATAGTGGCAAGTCCAGTCTCTTGTCTGAGATCACGCACGCGAGTTCTGAGATAGGGGACTTCCCCTTCACCACTCAGAGACCCATTCCCGGGATGATGCCCTTTGAAAATATCCAGATCCAGCTTGTGGACACCCCGCCCATCCAGTTGGATCACACCGAACCGGGATTCTCCAACCTTGTTAGAAACGCCAATGCCCTCCTCCTTGTGGTGGACCTGACGGATGATCCTGTTTTTCAAACAGAGATTCTTTTTGAGAAATTGAAGGAGATGAAAGTAGCCCCTATTGGGGGAGGTTCAATACCCTCAGGAGAGATGGGGCAGGTTTTCGTAAAGTCTCTTCTCGTTGGAAATAAATGTGATCTGAAGGGAGCGACGGAACGTTTTCAATCTCTGGAATCACGCTTCAAGGAAACTCTTCCGGTTGTGCCGATTTCAACCAAAGAGAAGATGAACCTCGACGCGGTGAAGCAAGAGATTTACAGACTTCTGGACATCATCCGGGTCTATACGAAAGCGCCCGGCAGGGAAGCAGATTTTTCGGAACCTGTCATTCTTAAGAGGGGGAGCTGTGTGGAGGATGTGGCGCTCTCCATCCACAAAGATTTCTCAGCCAAACTCAGGTACGCCAAGATCTGGGGTTCTGGAAAATATGACGGCCAGATGGTGAAGCGGGATCACCGAGTGAATGAAGGCGACGTTATCGAGATGCATATTTGAAAATGCTCAGTTCGGAGCTTAGTGTTCGGCGTTCGGAGTTATGAAGGAAGGGATAAGAGTTGTCGGGGCTTTGAGAACGGTTTGGTCTCCGAACTCCCAACTCCGAACTCAAGACTGGTTTCTGGCATGAAATTCCTCACGGGACGACAGGTTCTGCAAGGGTTAATGGGGCTGCCAATGCTCTCACTTTGGCCTTGGGTTGTGACTGAGTCGAAGGGTCAACCTGCCGTTGGGTCGAGGCAGGAGCAGAGAATCTCCATCGGCGAGTGCTTTCGAGGAGAACAACTCGACTACGAGATGGGATTTTGGTTAGCCAAACGAGCCGCCTTGGGCAAACTGACGTTTAAGGAACTCGAAACCCAGGGGCGCTACGTGGCCACCCTCCAAACAGAGACGTTGGGTATTCTGGGATGGGTTGCCCGTTATCGGGTAGATGTCTATCGTTCCACGATGGAAGAGATTGACGGAGGAAAACGCCTCAGGTCCCTGGCCTTTGACGAGGAGGTCATCATCGGGGGGAAACTGAGACGGCGAAGCCATACCTTCGATCATGTGAGAAAGAAATGGATCGTCCAGCGACTGAGAAAGAATGGAACGCTTGATCGCACAGTAAGAAATATTCCTGAAGGAAAGACTTACGACGATTTTGTGACAGCTGCCTACAATTTCCGGTACGGGGTCTATGGATCAATCGAGAGGGGCAAGACCTATGTCGTTCCCACGTTTCCCAAAAAAGGGGCCTCGAGCTACGAGATCAGAGTGGCGCCAGTCGAAGAGGAACAACAAAGAAGGAAGTCTGAAAAGCTAAAGGAAGGAAAAGAGCTTTACGTCAAACTCCTGCTCGACCCAGACCTTACTCATTCCTCTGAAGGGGTTGTCGAAGGCTGGTTGTCAAAGGAACTGGTCCCTGTTGAGGGAGCGATCAAGGATGTCATGCTGGTGGGCGATGTGACAGGAAAACTCGTCAACAGGACAAAAGCATAGAGAACACAAGGCACAAGGCGTAGGGCACAGGGCATAGGGTATAGGGCAGAAGGCAGAAAGCAGAAGGCAGAGAGCAGAAGGCAGAAAGCAGAAAGCACAGATGTCTCTGTCCTATTTGAGGTTCTGACTCCTTGCTCCTAACTCCTTACTCCTAACTCCTGAAAAGCATGGACACTCACTCCAGATATTTTAGGGTTCGCCGTGAAGATATTGCCTACTTCAAATTCATCATGGAATCTTGCGAAGGTGTGGCCATCGTTCGAACAAAGGACCCTCAGGAGGCAGTGGTTGAGCTGATGATTCCACCGGGACTCGAGAGAGACGTGGAAGAAATTTTGGAGGGCGTGCGGAGAGAGATTCCTGTTGAAGCCTTGCCACAGAAAGGGGACGAACAAACCTGACTGGCGGGCGTTACGAGACCGCCTCCTCTTTCGGAGTTGGCGGGAGCTCCTGCAGACGAATCTTTGCAATCCTCTTGCCCACCATCTCTACCACTCTCAAACGTTTCTCATCGACAACGACCTCGTCACCCACCTGAGGCATCTTCTGTAAGAGTGTGATCAAGAGGCCTCCCAGAGTCTCATAGTCTGGCGACTCGGGAAGTTGGACGTGGTAGTCCTCTTTCAAATCCCTGAGGCTGATGGAGGCATCGATGAGCATCTGCCCGCTGCCGATCTGAACGACGGGACTTTCCGTATCGTACTCGTCGTGGATTTCTCCCACGAGCTCCTCGAGAAGGTCTTCAATCGTCACGAGGCCGGAGATCCCCCCGTACTCATCAACGACCAGAGCCATGTGACTTCTCCTTTTCTGCATTTCCCTGAGTAGGAGACTAATCTTCATCGTCTCGGGAACGAAGAAAGGCGATTTCATGATTTTTCGAACGTCCACCTGGCCTGTCTTGGCGAGGGCGTTGAGAAAATCTTTCGCGTGGAGGATCCCCCGAATGTCGTTCAGCTCCTTGGCGTACACGGGATAGCGAGAGAACTGTTCTTGTTCGATGAGCGACATGATCTCTTTGAGAGAGAGATCGATAGGAATAGAGACCATCCGGGTATCTGGAACCATCACCTCTTTCACCGAGATGTCCGTAAATTCGAAGACACTGTGAAGCATTTTTTCTTCCGTGGGTTCGAAGATGCCATGCTGGCCTCCTTCCTTGATAAGCATCTTCACCTCCTCCTCTGTCACGTAGGCCCGTTCGGTGAATGTCTTTCTGCCAAAGGGACTGAGGATGATGGAGGTGGTGAAAGTCAGGATCTTGACAAAGATGGAGGCGAACTTCGAAAAGGTATCGATGGACTTGGCGGTCCAGAGGCCAATGGTTTCTGGATGCATCAGGGCAATGGATTTTGGGATGAGCTCACCGAAGATGAGAGAAAAGTAGGTGATCAACACCACAACAATGCCGATGGCGATGGGCTGGGCTGCATGGGTGAGCCATGAGAGGGGAAGAGCTCGAAGGAAAGGTTCAATCACCTTGACGGCAGCGACACCGCCCACGGCAGAGGCAAGGACGCCAACCGTTGTGATCCCGATCTGGATCGTGGCCAAGAAACGGTCCGGTTCTTCCTTGAGCTTCAGGAAAACCTGTGCATTTTTATTTCCGCTTTCTGCCAACTCTTTGATGTGGCTCTTCCTCGCTGTGACCACAGCAATTTCTGTCCCCGCAAGGTAACCATTCAGGAGAATCAGAATGGCAATGAAAACTGTCTCAAGAAGGAGCTCTTGCATTGAGTGGCCTCCTACGGCTTGTTGTTAGAGGTGATCAGCATGGAAACAAGCAAAGGAAAAAGATGTGAGAGGTTGGTCATGCCTTCATTCCCATAGAGGAGTCGGAAAGGTGATGAAGTGTCTAGAATTTGATTCGTTTGAGCCTCTCGATGGCCTCCTTGATTCTCGATTCCTCCACCGTCAGGGCCATCCGGATGTACCCCTCGCCTGCTTCTCCGAACCCGTTTCCCGGAGTTGCGACGATCCCTCCCTGTTCGAGCAGCAAAGTTGCAAACTGTTCAGAGGTATATCCCCTCGGAACCTCAATCCAGAAATAGAAGGTAGCCTTGGGAGGGTCGGCTTCGAGTCCGATCTCCCGAAGACCCTTGAGTAACACATCTCGCCGCCTCTCGTAGATTTGGATGAGATCAGGACGAGGGGTGTCGAAACTGCGAAAGGCTTCTATCGCTGCTTCCTGAATGGCTTGGAACACCCCGGAATCGATATTGTTCTTCACCTTGCCAAGAGGGGCCACGATGTCAGCGCATCCCGCGGCAAACCCGATTCTCCACCCCGTCATATTAAACGTTTTGGACAGACTGTGAAACTCGATGGCCACCTCTTTCGCCCCTTTCACTTCGAGAAAACTTGGAGGTTGAAATCCGTCAAAGGCCACTTCCGAATAGGCAGCATCATGGCAGACGATGATCTCGTAGCGCTGGGCGAAAGCGACCACCTCTTCAAAAAAGGATCGGTCGGCAATGGCTGACGTGGGGTTGTTGGGATAGTTGATGAACAGAAGCTTCGCCTTCTCGGCCACCGTTTTAGGGACCTCCGCAAGATTGGGCAGAAAATGGTTTTCCTTCCGGAGGGGCAAGACGTAGGGAGTTCCGCCCGCGAAAAGCGTCGAGACAGAATAAACGGGGTATCCGGGACTGGGGATGAGCACAGTGTCCCCAGGATCGACAAAAGCGAGGGGGATGTGGGCAATTCCCTCCTTGGACCCAATCAGGGAGAGAACCTCTGTCGCCGGGTCGAGGCAGACTCCAAATCGCCTTTCAACCCATTCCGCCGCCGCACTCCTAAATTCAAAGGTCCCCTCATAGGCGGGATAACGGTGATTCTTTGGATTCTCGGAAGCCTTCTTCAGCCGCTCGATGATGGGCTTCGGTGTGGGGATGTCAGGGTCTCCGATACCCAGATCGATCAAGTCCATCCCCTTCTTCCTCAGCTCTGTCTTCTTTCGGTCAATCTCCGCGAACAGGTAAGGAGGAAGCTGGGCGATTCGTCTTGCTTTCTCAATGCGCATTCGTTTCATCCCTTCTCTTCAATGTATTTTTTATCTTAAGGGCTTTCCCCTGTAAATTCAAGACAAAACTTGGACAGATGGAGATTCACGGGCAAGTCGGCTGGATGCCCCGCGGGAAGCCGACCCTATAGTCATGGTATCCACATTTCCCGGAAGCCCCGCCCCTTATGCTTGCCTGCCCCGCCCGCGGTCGGGACCGGGGTCGGCAGACAGGGGCGTGGAGCTTCACTGTGGTGCGAAGAGGCTAAGAAAGCGAACCGGTGGGATCAGGCAAGTCGGCTGGATGTCCTGCTAGGAGGGCGGAGAGCTTCACTCGAAGAACCCTGAAGAGGGGCCTTTGCTGGGGAAAATCGCGGGTTTGGTATTGACATCGTTCTTCGACCCAATCATAATACACAGATAATGCTCCTCAGAAATAAACATAAAATCACGATGACGCTGGCCTTCCTGTTTGCTGTTCTGATGCTCCTCGGCGGCTGCTCGAAGAGTAAAAAAGGGGCTATCAGGACGGTCGAAGGGAGTCCTGAAGGCTTGTATAAAGAGGGTTTGGCCCTCTTCAACAAGAGGGAGTATTCAGATGCCTTGGAGAAGTTCCAAGACATCACATCCACTTTTCCAGATAGCCCTCCTTATACGGTATGGGCAGAGTTGAAAGTTGCAGACTGCCATTTCTTTCGACAGAAGTACGTGGAAGCCGTTGCCGCCTACGAGGAATTCCGGAAGATTCATCCCGCCCACGAGGAAATTCCCTACGTCCAGTACCAGATTGGAATGTCATATTACGAACAGACGCTTTCTTCGGATCGGGACCAAACTCCGGCAACAAAGGCTCTGTCTAATTTTGAATACCTCGTCGCTAACTACCCCCCGAGTCTTTTCACAGAGAAGGCAAGAGAAAAAATAACGGCCTGCAGGGAGCGTTTGGCAGCCCACGAACTCCATGTCGGAAATTACTATTATAAGCGCAAACATTACATGGGAGCGGCACAGCGGTTCGAAACATTTTTGGACGAATTTTCGGAGGTTCCGGATCAGGATAAAGCGCTCTTTCTTCTCGGGAAATGCTATATAGAACTCGGGCAAGCCGAGAATGCGAGTCACGCATTCAATAAGATTGTGACCGAGTACCCGAACAGTTCTTATGCTCGTGAATCGAAGGCGATCCTCGAAGGGGGAGTGAAAGTGAAGGAGCCGGCTCCATCCAAAGGTGCCCCTTCCAAGACTGAACCCGCAATTCCTGAAACGATGGAGTTGGAGCAGGATCGTTTGGCCCTGGTCAAATTCGAGGAAGAGGGGAGACAAGCGGTTTCTCTTGATGAGGCGAAGAGAGCAAGAGAAGAGCGACCCCAGGCCGCTCCAGTCAATGAGCCGGTGAAACCAGCGACTCCGGCAGAGACAAAAGAGCCAGTGAGTAAAGCAGAACCAGGGAGCAAAACAGAACCCACTGCAAAAGCAGAGCCAACAATCCCGATAGAACCGATGGCCAAAACTGAGCCGGCTGCGCCGGCAATGGGAGAAAAACTTCCTTGGGCCACTTCTCAGGTCAAAAGGGAGGAAGCAAAGCCAGAGGAAGTGAAGCCGAAGGACGTGAAGCCGAGGGAAGCAAAGCCAGAAGAAGTGAAGCCAGAAGAGGTAACCATTCCGGTGGCTCCGGCCATGGAACCACGCCAGGCTATCCCTCCGCAGAGTGAAGCAAAGGCTGAATCCAAACCAGAGGAGAAAGCGAAGAAAGAGGTCGTCGCAGCCCTCCCATCCCTTTCTCAGAAGAAGCCCGAGGTTCGGGGCAAAGAGAAGATGGACAAGGAAAGTTCTCAAGAACTGGACCCGACAAAGCTCTTCGACACAGGTGAACCCATTGATATCACCTCTGACA
>Ga0113563_10001769_pt1 | contig 12565 bp, 14 predicted proteins | sample Mud3Dept3metaG_FD_80117 | JGI IMG/M metagenome (GOLD analysis project Ga0113563, IMG submission 80117) | Freshwater wetland microbial communities from Ohio, USA, analyzing the effect of biotic and abiotic controls - Mud 3 Core 4 Depth 3... | ecosystem: Environmental > Aquatic > Freshwater >...
GCGCCGACGGCGACGTGGGCCGTCGGCCGCACGACGGCGGACTTGGCGGCGATCTGCAGGACGGTGGCGGCGCCCAATTCAAGCGAGGCCAGGTAGACCCTGACCTCATTCGGACTCAATCCCAGTTCTTCCAACTGTTTTTGGACGGATTCCATATCGTGAGCACATCATACCATCGTCACTCAAAAGTGTCAAGGCCTTGACACTTTCTATCTTCTCGTGGTAGGCAGGACGCGACATCCGTTATCCATCGTTATCCACACCTCATGGACCCCTCGATTTCATTCTGGGAGGAAGCGGCGCCCAAGTGGGACGCGCTTCTGACCGACGCGAACGCTTTCGTGAACCACCAAGAAGCGTCCCGGCGCTTCCATTGGTTCCTGAAGCGCGCTCTCAAGATCGGCAACCGCACGAAATCCTATCGCCTGCTCGACCTCGCCTGCGGAACCGGCGAAGCCGCCTGGCCGCTCTGGAAGCGCGTGGCCTCCGTCACCTTCATGGACCGCTCCCCCGCCATGCTGAGGCTGGCCCGCAACAAGTATCCGAAAGGCATCTTCGTGCGGGGCGACGCCGCTTCGCTCCCCTTTCTCGACGCGGAGTTCGACGTCATCGTCTCGCGCGGCGCCTTGTTCTCCCAGCTCGACCGCGACCTCGTCCCGCAGGCGCTCAGCCACCTCTGGCGCGTCCTGCGACCGCAAGGCTACGTCCTCTTCGATTTCCTGACGGACGCGGACGCCTGGCCGTACCCCGCCGCGCCCATCCATAGGAGCGGCTGGCGGCGGCCGGAAATGGAGGCCCTGATCCGCGCGTGCCTGCCGGGCGCGGCCATCCTGGCGTACGACGGCACGGACGCGCACGCCGTCAACCGCGTCCTCATCAGGAAGGGCTAAGTTTATGACGCGAGAGATGACCGTCCCCGTCGACTATGCCGCCGCCCGTGAGGCTTTGGCTTCGCGCTGTCCGGCCCCGAAACGCTCGCAAATCGACGACACCCTGTATCGCCGGCCCGACGGGGCATTGGCCCGCCTGAGGCGCCAGGACACCGTCACGCGCCTCAGCTGCACGAAGCCCGATCTTGGTCTTCCAGACGCCCCCGAGACCATCGTGCTGGACTATCAGGCGAGCCGGCGCCTGCTTGAACTCCTGGGATTCGAGGCCGCGGACAGGGTGCGCTTCGTCCGCGAGACGTGGCGTTCCTCCCAATATATGCTCCACCTCGACCGGGTCGAAGAGCTGGGCGACTACATCACCGTACAGGCCGAACAAGGGGCCTATCCTCCCAAGATCTACCGCAAATTGGCCTTGAAACAGCTCAGATCGATGGGGATTCTCGTGGCACGGGGTGGGGTTGACAGCCCTGAAGCCGTCCCCTATACTGCTTCCATCACGCGCGCGGCTTCCGCGCCGTCCTAATCGACTCTTGTATGGCTACAAAAAAAGCAGGAGGCTCTACACAACTTGGCCGCGATTCCGTTTCCAAGCGCCTGGGCATCAAGCTCTACGGAGGAGCTCTCGCCAAGATCGGGGCGATCATCGTCCGCCAGCGCGGCACGAAGGTCCACCCGGGCCGCAACACCATGCGTGCCGGCGACGACACGATCTTCTCCACCGCGCGCGGCATCGTCACCTTCCAGACCCGCAAGGCGCGCCGTTTCGACGGCACCCTCAAGGCCCGGACCTACGTCCACGTCGACGAGGCCAAGTAAAAGGTAAAACCGCCCGTTTCGAAGGGGCGGTTTTTCGTATACTCGCCCTGCGAAGCCTCGGCGAAGCAGGGTTGACGAGGGGCGTAAAACGTGGTAGTGTCCTTCGTCAGGAGAAAAAAATGACCCAAACCCGCTCTTTGACGTCGCAAGAGATCGATGACGGCTGGTGCCTCGATGAGGCGCTCCTTGCCTTCGATGCCGAGCCCTACGCGGAGCTCGTCATCATCGACGACCGGCCGCCCGCCAGCGGCTTCGAGGAAGCCTACTGGAAACAGGTCGAGCACCGGACGCTGAAGCATCGCTTCGGCGACGGAGCCTACCACTTCGGTACGAAACGTCCGTCCTAAGTGTCCGCCCGCAGCTCCCCCATCGACATCGACCTGCTCATCCTCTTCGAGCTCGCGCGCGGCGGTCCGGGCCACGGTCCGCTGCTCCTCCGCCGCGTCCGCAAGCGCCTCGGCGTCGCGGACATCAAGCTGCACTACGGCACCTACTATCCGGCCATGGATCGGCTCGAGCGCAAAGGCTTCGTGACTTGGACGCTCCAGCCGCTTCCCTGGAAGTGGCACAAGTCGCGCGTCCCGAAGATCTACGCGCTGACCGAAAACGGCACGCAGGAAGCGCGCCGTCTCTCCGCCATGTTCCATCGCCTGATCCTCCCCCTCGAAGCGCCCGCCTAGCGGACGCTTTTTTCGTTCACTTGATCGCCGCCTTGATGAAGGCGTTGAAGAGCGGGTGGGGGCGGAGGGGGCGGCTCTTGAATTCCGGGTGGAACTGCACGCCGACGAAGAACGGATGGTTCTTGATCTCGACGATCTCGACGAGCGTGCCGTCCGGCGAGGTGCCGGCGATGGTCAGCCCCGCCTTCTCGAGCCTCTCGCGATAGTCGTTGTTGAACTCGTAGCGGTGGCGGTGGCGCTCGGCGACTTCGCGCTTGCCGTAGGCCTTGCGGGAGTGCGTCTTCGGCGCGAGGGCGCAGGGGTAGGAACCGAGCCGCATGGTGCCGCCGTATTTCTTCTTCATCACGATGGCTTCCTGCTCCGGCATGATGTGGATGACCGGATGCGCCGATTCCGGATTGACCTCCGTCGTGTGCGCGTCCTTGAGGCCCGCCACGTGCCGCGCGAACTCGATGGTCGCCAGCTGCATGCCGTAGCACAGGCCGAAGTACGGAATCTTCTTCTCGCGGGCGTAGCGGATGACGGCGATCTTGCCTTCGATGCCGCGGCTGCCGAAGCCGCCGGGCACCAGGATGCCGTCGTAGCCGGAAAGCTCCTTGAGCTTCTCCGGATGCGTCTCGAACTCCGTCGAGTCGAGCCAATCGAGTTTCGGATCGACGTTATGATGCCAAGCCGCGGCCTTGATGGCTTCGATGACGGAGATGTAGGCGTCCGTCAGCGAGAAGTCGCCGCTCGCGAAGTATTTGCCGACCACCGCGATCTTCACGGGCTTCTTCTCGGCATGGATGGTCTTCACCATCTTCGCCCATTCCTTGAGGTCGACGCGGCGGCGCTGGCGCAGGCCGAACTTGGAGAGGATGCGCTTGCCGACCTGGTCGCGCTCGAAGTTGAGCGGGACGTCGTAGATGGATTCCGCGTCGGGCGCGGAGATGACGTCTCGCTCGTCGATGTTGCAGAACTGGGAGAGCTTGCGCTTGCGCGGCTCGTCGAGAGGCCGCTCGGCCCGCGCGATGATGAAGTCGGGCTGGATGCCGGCGGAGTTCAGCGTGCGGACGGCATACTGCGTCGGCTTGGTCTTCATCTCGCCGAGGTTGAACGGGATCGGCAGGTACGAGACGAGCACGAAGAGCACGTCCTTGGGGTTCTTGAGGTGCATCATGCGGGCGGCCTCGAGGAACAGCACGTTCTGGTATTCGCCGACCGTGCCGCCGATCTCGACCATGCAGATGTCGGCGTGGGCCTCCTTGGCCGCGCGGCGGATGCGCCGGATGATCTCTTCCGGCACGTGCGGCACGACTTCGACGGTGCGGCCGCCGTATTCCAGGTTCCGCTCGCGCTCGATGACCTCGCGGTAGATGCGGCCGGTCGTCATGTAATTGACCGACGTGATGTCAGTGTCGAGGAAGCGCTCGTAGTTGCCGATGTCCTGATCCGTCTCGTCGCCGTCCTCGGTCACGAAGACCTCGCCGTGCTCCACCGGGTTCATCGTGCCGGCATCGACGTTGATGTAGGGGTCGACCTTCACGGCCGTGACGCGGAAGCCTTTCGACTGGAGGATGCGGCCGATCGATGCGGTCGCGGTGCCTTTACCGACGCCGCTCATGACGCCTCCGACCACGAAGATGAACTTGGACATTCGGGTAACGGGTTAAGGACGAGGTTTCGGTTGATGGGGATGTTGAGGCTGCTGCGGCTTGGCGACGGCCGGCGGACGGCGCACGCCCAGCGTGATGAGCGCCTTCTCCAGCACGGGACGCACGTCCTCGTAGCTGGACTTCTGCATGGCTTCGCGCGGGTCCACCCAGATGATCTTTCGGATCTTCTCGTCCTTCTGCGGGGAGCCCCATTCGCCGGACGGCGATTCCATCAGGAAATAATGCACGAACTTGTGGATGAGCATGCCCTTCGAACCGACGCGGTACTTCTCGCGGAACCAGAAATCGATCGTCCCGAGCGGCTGGCGCAGCTTGAGGCCGCGGAGCGACATCTCTTCGGCGGTCTCGCGCAGGGCGGCCTGCTCGATCGTCTCCCCCGGCTCGACGTGGCCTTTGGCGAACGTCCACTTGCCGAACGGGTCGAGCATCAGCGACATCTTCAGCCCCTTGCGGGTGCGCTTGAAGACGATGCCCCCGGCCGAAATCTCCACCTGCACGCGCGGCGGTTTCCCTTTCCGTTGTCCTTGCCGCTGGGGGCGGCGATGCTGATGGGAAGGCTGTGCCTGCATATCACTCCTTGACCTCCTCTTTCGGCGCCGGCGGGGGCGGGATGACGCCGTCGAACCAGGCGTAGGCGGCCTTCGACTGCGGATCCTTGTCGTCCTCGTAGTCCTGTTCGGTGCGGTCGACGACGTAGTCCGGCGCGATGCCTTCGGTATTGATGTTGTTGCCCTTGGGCGTGAGCCACTCGGCGATCGTCAGCTTGACGGACGAACCGTCGTCGAGGTCGATCAGGTCCTGGACGGAGCCCTTGCCGAACGTCTGCGTGCCGATCAGCTTCGCCTTGCCGAGGTCTTGAAGCGCGCCGGCGACGATTTCCGACGCGGAAGCCGAGCCGCCGTTGACCAGCACGACCGTCGGGATGTCCTTGAGCCGGCCGCGTCCGTTCGCGCGGTGATCGTCGGTCGATCCGTCGGAATAGCGTTCGGAGACGGCGATCTCGCCGGGAATCCACTCGCCGAGGATCTGGACGGACGCGTCGAGGTAGCCTCCGGGGTTGTTGCGGAGGTCGAGGACGATGCCGTCCGTGTCGCGCGCCACGATCTGCGTGACGCCGTCGAGGAAGCGGTCGAACGTGTCGCCGTTGAAATGCGAGATCTTGATGACGGCGATCTTCTTGCCCTTGGGCGACGCCGCGTACGAGATCTTGGCGCTTTGGACGGCGATGGTGTCGCGCGTGATCTCGAAGACCCGCGGCTCGGCCTCGGTGCCGCGCAGGATATGCAGTTTCACCTTCGTGCCCTTGTCGCCGCGGATGCGGCTGACGGCGTCGTCGAGCGTCATCCCGGACGCGTCCAGGTCATCGATACCGAGGATGCGGTCGCCCGCCAAAAGCCCCGCCTTCTCGGAAGGCGACTCCGGCAACGGCGCGATGATCACGAGATTCCCTTTCTTCATGCCGATCTCGGCGCCGATGCCTTCGAACTTTCCGGAAAGCTCCTGGGCGAACTCCTCGGAGGCGGCCGGTTCGAGGAAGATGGAATGCGGATCGCCGAGCGACGCGACCATGCCCTGCAAGGCTCCATAGAACATCTTCTTCTCGTCCACGGGCTGTTTGGCGTAGCGGTCCTTGATCAGGTTCCAGAGGTCCCAATACATCGCGAAATCGACGGTCCCGCCGGAACGGTCCAAGCTGGCGTTCACGAACTCGACGGTGCCGGAGGCGGAACCGGTCGGATTTTTGGACGTCTCGCTGGCGCCGAGGCGGTAGCCCCAGAGGAAGGAAGCGACGATGAAGACGAGCGCCAGATAGACGCCGACGGCTTTGCGCGCGCGGCCGTGCTCGGGGACGGCGGGGCGCGGACTCTCGCGATCGAAAGGGGTATTCATACGTTTAATCTTCGTTTTCGCGGGTGATGACGGCGCCCACGGAGGCGAAGCGCTCCTCGATGCGTTCATAGCCGCGGTCGATGATCTCGGCCTCATGCAGGACGGTCTCGCCGTCGGCCAGGATGCCCGCCAGGAGCAAGGTGGCTCCGGCGCGCAGATCCACGCTCTTGATATCCTGGCCGTACAACGGGCTCGGTCCGCTGATGAGGACGCGGTGCGGATCGCAGACGACGGCGTTCGCTCCCATCTTAACGAGTTCGTTGACGAAACCGAAGCGCCCTTCGTAGAGAGGCTCGTGGATCATGCTGGTGCCGGCGCACTGGGTCGCGAGCACGCCGAAGGGGGCCATCAGGTCGGTCGGGAGTCCCGGGTACGGCATCGATTGGAACTTGAAGGCCTTGAGCGCGCCATGCGCGGTCACGCGCACCGAATCGGCGGCGACTTCGACGTTGGCGCCGATCGCCTCGAGGCGCTGGATGACGATGTCGAGGTGGTCGGGGCGGACGCGCTCGATCGTCAGGTCTCCGCGCGTGAGCGCCGCCGCGATCATGAAGGTGCCGGCCTCGATCTGGTCCGGGATGATCTCGTGCTCCGCGCCGTGAAGCGCGCCGACGCCGTCGATCGTGACGACGTGCGTGCCGTGGCCCTGGACGCGCGCGCCCATCTTGTTCAGGAAATCTCCGAGGTCCTGCACGTGCGGTTCGGCCGCCGCCAGCTTGATGATCGTGCGCCCTTCGGAGAGCGCCGCCGCCATCATCAGGTTTTCGGTGGCGGTCACGGAGAATTCCGGCAGGACGACCGCGCGGCCGACGAGCTTCTTGGCGCTCAGGCGGTAGCCTTCCTTGCCGCGTTCGCAGGCGGCGCCGAGCGAGGTCAGCGCGACGAGATGCGTGTCGAGCGGCCGGTTGCCGATGATGCAGCCTCCCGGTTCCGGAAGTTCGACCTCGCGGAAACGCGCCAGCATAGGCCCCAAAAACAAAACCGACGAACGCATGCTGCGCATCGCCTTCCTGTCCAGTTTCGCGGGATCGGCCCCTCGGGCTTCGATCTGCAGGTCGTGGTCTCCCACCCACTCGGCGCGGACGCCGAGGCTTCTCAGGATCTCGAGCATGCGCTCCACGTCTCGGATGCGCGGGACGTTCCTGAGGGTGCAAGTCTCATCCGTGAGGAGCGTGGCCGCCAAGATCGGCGTCGCCGCGTTCTTCATGCCCGCGACCCGGAGCCGTCCGCGGAGTTTCTTTCCGCCTTGAATTCGGAGCCGGCTCATAGTACGATTTGCTTGCATTCATCGTACTCCTTTATGAGCCCGCGCGCAAGACGCCTCATCCGACGGACGTTCATCGCGGCGTTCTTCATCATCGCCCCGGCCATCATCCTTTCGACGGCCGGGTATCGTTATAATTTCTCGCGCCAGCGGTTCGAGCGGACGGGCGTCCTGATCGTCGAAAGCCGTCCGGAAGGAGGTTCCGTCAGCCTGAACGGCAAGCTCCAGGACGACCAGACGCCCGCGCGCCTGCAGAAGCTGTCGCCGGGATCGTACGCGGTCCGCGTCGAGAAGCCCGGCTATCACGCCTGGGAGAAGGCCGTGACGGTCCAAAGCCGCGACACGACCTTCCTGAACGACATCAGCCTGTTCCTCGAATCCGCGCCGGCGCTGTTCGCCGAGGCCGGCACGACCAGCGGCGAGACGTTCTCGTATGACGCGCGGTACGCGGCGGCCGTCGCGACGACGCGTTCGGGTTCCGAACTGGTGATCGTCGACCTGCGCGACGGCGCCGAAACGCGGCCGTACCGCACGAGCGCCGCCGCTGAAGATCTGCGGCTTTCCTGGTCGCGCGACGGGCGCAGGCTGCTCATCCGCAGGGATCCTCCTTCGCCTGACGGCTCCCCGCTTCGCCAAGGCTTCGAGGGGCAGGCCGGAGGGACAAGAGCGCGGCAGCCGGAGCATCTCCTGTGGGACGCCGCGGAACCGGAAAACGTGCGCGATCTCGCGGAAACGGCAGGCTTCGCGATCCAAGAGGCGCTCTGGGCGCAGGATGACGATCGTCTCTATGTCGCGTCGCGAGGCGTCCTGTACGAGCTGGATACGGAGCTCGCCACCCCTCTGCCTGTCGGTCCCGCGCCGATTTCCGCACTGGTCGCGGCAGGCGACGTGTACGGCATCAAGCCAGGTTCGCCGGCGACGCTCGTGAAGCATCGCTTGCGCGACGAGGCCTATGAGACCGTCGCCGAACTCCCCTCCGATGATTTCGTCCCGCTGGCGGGCCGCGACGCGAAGATCGCGTACGTCTCGGCCGCCGGAGAGCGCCTGTTCATCATCGATTCCGCACGCGGCGGCTCCGGAGCGTTCGAGGGACGCGGCCGCGGCGGCGCCTGGTCCGCCGACGGCGAGCGTCTCCTCTACTGGAACGATCTCGAAGTGCGTCTCTACGACAGCCCGAGCCGCCGCGACACGCTCGTCACCCGCCTTTCCATGCCGATCCGCCAGGCCGCTTGGCACCGGCCCGAGTGGAACGCGCTCTACGCGTCAGGCGACGAACTCTTCGCCGTCGAGACCGGGGACCGCTTCGGACGGGTGACCGTGCCGCTCGCCGCGTTCGAGAGCCTGCGCGCGTTCGTCTCAAGCCGCAACGGCGACGATCTCTACGCGTTCGGCACCGTCGATGGCCGCCACGGCCTGTGGGAACTGCGGCTGCGATAGCGAAAACCGGCCCCTCGGGCCGGTTTTAGATTTCGACGACAGCGTTGTCGCCGACGATGAGCTTGTGTCCCAAGGGCAGCGTGGCGTGCGCCGAAGTGACGGTCGCGTTCATGCCGATCAGGCTGTCGACGATGCGCGTCGAGCAGTCGATGTCGACGTCGTCGAAGATGATGGAATGCTCGATCTCTGTGTTGTAGATCTCGACGCCTTTGCCGATCGCCGTGTATGGACCGATATAGGAGTTCTCGATCTTGCAGTTCTCGCCGATGGCGACAGGGCCGCGGATCAGCACTTTCGGGCCGACGACCGTGCCGGCGCCGATCGCGACCTTGCCCTGGATGACGGCGGTCGGGTCGATGTCCGCGCCTTCGCGGGAGGCCTCGGCCATCTCGCCCAGCAGGAGCTGGTTGCCTTCGAGCAGGTCCTCCGGCTTGCCGGTGTCCTTCCACCAGCCGGTGATCTCCTCGTAGCCGACCGACTTGCCGTTCTCGATGAGCCAGGTGTGGATGTCGGAGATCTCGTACTCGCCGCGGGCGGATGGCTTGATGTGCGTGAACGCCTCGAAGAAGCTCTTGTCGTATACGTAGATGCCGGTCACGGCATAGTCGCTCTTCGGCTCGGAAGGCTTCTCGTCGACGCGGACGATGCGCCCGTCGCGGACTTCCGGCACGCCGAAGCGCTGGGGGTCCTTCACCTTCGCGAGCGCCAGCACGCAGTTCAGCTTCTCGCGCTCGAACTTCTCGACGAAGCGCTTCAGGTTCCCGAGGATGATGTTGTCGCCGAGATAGAAGATGAAGGGCTCGTCGCCCAGGAAGTCCTTGGCGTTGTTGACGACGTGCGCGATGCCGAGCGGGCCGCCTTTCTGTTCGATGTAGGCGATCTTCACGCCCCATTTCGAGCCGTCGCCGACGGTCTTCTGGATCTCCTCCTCGCCCGGATTGACGCTGATGCCGATCTCCTTCACGCCGACATCCGCCAGCTTCTCGATGGCGTAAAAGATCATCGGCTTGTTGGCCAACGGGATGAGGTGCTTGTTGATGGTGTAGGTGATGGGCCGGAGGCGCGTGGCGCGTCCGCCTGCCGTGATCAGGGCTTTCATGCCTTCAAACCCTAACAAAAAAGCCCCTTTCGGTAAAGGGGCTCACGAGCAGCCGCACGGCTTCGCCGCGATCGCCTCGTCGGGCGCGTAGAGGGTCGAAGCGATCGAGAGCAAGATGGCGCTGGGGCTCAGTCGCACGCCGTGCCAGACGCCGTTCGGGATCACGAGGCCGCGCATCGGCGTTTCCAGGACCTCCCGGCCGCAGCCGCCCGCTGCATGCAGGTCGAACTCGATCGTCCCTTGCATGGCGATGATCAGCTCCTTCTTGCCGCCTTCGGGGTGAAGGTGGCCGCCGCGCACGCTCCATTCGCCGGAATCGTTGACGATGACGTAGACGCGGGGCGCGGCTTCGAAGAGGCCCAGGGCATGCTTCGGGAGCTCGGCGACGGCCAGCAACCCGGGTTTCCCCGGCGTGCGCACGGACTGCAAATCGACGATCTTCCACGGACGATCCATCCCGTACCTCCGATATCGAAAAGGCCCGCCGGCACTTCAGCACGGCGGACCCTCTCGGTCAACCCGCGACGTCGTTCATCTTCTCGATCGAAGTCCGGAATTCCTTCTTGTAGATGTCGATCAGCGCCATCGTCACCGACAGGACGATCGGGCCGAAGAAGATGCCCATGGGGCCGAAGAAGCCCAAGCCGCCGAGCATCGAGAGCAGGATCATCATCGGGTGGATCTTGATGCGGGTCTTCATGACCTGCGGCGTCAGGAAATTGTCGACCAGGCCGATGACCAGGATGCTGATGGCCGAGAGGACGATGCCCTGCCAGAGCTGACCGGTGGCGAACAAGTAGACGATGAACGGCACGGTCACCAGCGCGGTGCCGATGGCCGGGATGAAGTTGGTCAGCGCGATCATCGTGCCCCAGAAGACCGGGGCCGGCAGGCCGAGCGCCAGGAAGGCGACGCCGCCGACGATGCCCTTGATGATCGAGACGACGAACTGGCCGTACGCCACCGCCTTGATGGCGTCGATGATGCGGTCGAAAATCGTGGTGTCATCCTCGTCGGTGAGGGGCGAGAGATCGAGCAGATGCTGTTTCAGGGCGGGGCCGTCCTTCAGGAGATAGTACATGCCCATCAGCATGATGAAGAAGCCGAGGACGAACGAGAAGGTGTTCGAGAAGACCGCGACGATGTTCGAGGTCAGGCCGCTGATGAACGGCTGGGCGTAGGACGCGACGTCGCGGACGCGGCGCGTGGCTTCGGTGGCGACCGCCTTGGCCTGGTCGGGTCCGAGGATCTTGGACAGGCTGTCGGACACGTCGTTGAAGTCCACCTGGCCCCGGACGGAGTTGAACAGCTGGACCGCTTCGGTCACGAGCGTCCCGGCGATGAAGGCCATCGGCAGGAGGATGAGGACCAGGGTCAGGAAGACGGTCGAGAGCGCGCCCAGGGTGGCGTTGCCGCGGAAATATCCCCTCAAACGGCGATAGACCGGGAGCATCAGGACGGCCAGGATGCCGGCGAAGACCATCAAGCCGAGATACGGCCTGAAGACCAGGAACGACAGCCCCAAGGACAGCGTGAAGACCGTCAAGAAGAAATAGATCTGGACCTTGCGGTTGGTCATATGCCCTAAGAATAGCATAAAAAGAAAAAGCCCGCCCCTAGCGCGTGGGGGCGGAGCGGTCGTCTTCGTTGGGAATCGTGATGGTCGTCTGGCGGTCGATGATGTGCGCGTAGACCGTCTGCATGTCCATGCCGGTGATCTCCCGAAACCCGGTCTCGAGCTTCTCGTGGCGGCCGCGGATCGCGTCGGCGATCACGAACATGACGCCGGCAAGAGTGAGCGCGAGGGCGGCGGAGATGACCGTCGAGCCGACGAAGGCCACGGCGGCCGCGCCCATGAGCGGGATGGAGCTCACGCCGGCGGCGACCGCGAGTGCGGTGGACGACAGCGAAAGCTCGTAGACCTTGTAGGATGACGATTCCGGGTCCTCAGACCCGTCGTCCGCGTGGGCGCGGGCGGTCGTGAACTGGGTGTTGCGCCAGACCGTCCCGAGCAGGACGGCCAGGGTCGCCAGGGAGATGACGGAGAAAATGGCCCAGAATGCGGTTGAGACGATTGCAGCGAACATGTTTCACCTCGAAGGTTGCGTCCCTCCCCCATGGAGGAGACTGCGGAACTTAGCAAAAAAGACCGGCCCTGTCAAGGGTCGGTCATGCGAGCTGGTACGGCGCGATCTCGTAGCCTTCGAGGAACTTCTCGAGGGCGGCGTGGTCCTTGAGGTCGTAGGTGAAGCCGGTCATGAGCTGTCTGCGCGCGACATCGACGAACTCCTCGTGATCGTCGATGAAGAGCGCCTCTTCCGGGCTGATGTAGGCCATCTTCAGCGCCTTGTGGAAGAACTCGGGGGCGGGCTTGCCGACGCCGACCTGGTACGACAGGCAGTGCGCGTCGAAGAGGTCGTGAATGCCCATGGCGACGAGTTGCCCGTGACGGAGCTGCTCGACGTTCGAAGCGGCGACCATCTTCACGCCCATGGCGCGAAAGCGCTTCCAGAGCGCGATAATCGGCTTGTTCGGCGTGAAGACGTCGGCGAAGGCGCGGTCGAACGCCGTGCCCGCACCCGCGTGCGTCAGCTGAAGGCAGCGCAACATCGCCCTGCGGAAACCGTCCGTCGTCAGCTGGCCGCGCATGTAGGCGTCGAACAGCTCGCGCTGCTCCTTGAAGATGATCTCGTGGATGTCGGCGGCGCCGAAACGCGAGATCTGCGCGAGCGCGTGGCCCACCCTGCGGTTGTCGAAATCGACGACGACCTTTCCCCAATCGGAAAGGATCGCCCTGATGCGGGGTTTCTTCGTCAACGTCTTCCTCCTGTGGA
>Ga0113563_10001770_pt1 | contig 12565 bp, 11 predicted proteins | sample Mud3Dept3metaG_FD_80117 | JGI IMG/M metagenome (GOLD analysis project Ga0113563, IMG submission 80117) | Freshwater wetland microbial communities from Ohio, USA, analyzing the effect of biotic and abiotic controls - Mud 3 Core 4 Depth 3... | ecosystem: Environmental > Aquatic > Freshwater >...
ATTCAGGAGGTGGAAAATATATGCTTACTCATTCAGACTAAAACTGATAAAACCTCTGATAAACATTTATTCCCGGTTGAAGAAAAAACCTCTTTTACCACCCTCAAATAAACCATTTTACTACAGGAACCTGGCCCTCGTTTGTATCAGAAATAACGATCACAAGGTATTTAACCGGTTACTGCAATACCATATGAACAGTTTATCAAAAAGTAATAAGGTATATATAGCTTATTCAATGCATGAGAGTAGTCCGTTTCTTCGAAACTTCCCTTTACCGAACATCGATTTGAAAAGTCGGTTATACTTCACGTACTGGAAAGAAGATGAGGCAATGGTCTCCTCCATAATACCAGGAGAAATTTATCTTGAAACAGGAGGTTTGTGATTTACAATATGGTAATAATTACAAGACTTTTTTTTACTCCGATACCAGATTATGGAACAAATTCACAACTAAATAACACCCTGACAAATGAACCTGAAATACCAGATTGTAAAACCGGAAGAGATAAATTCTGAGAAAAGAATGGAGATGTTTCAGCTGATGGATTTTCACTATTCTAATACAATCCATGACGTTTTTATACATGATTTGAACTGTAAAACAGATGCAATTATGCTCTCAGATGGAAGAAGTGGAGAACTGGTTGGGTTCTCAACTCAAAAAATATTCCCGTACAGAATTGGTGAAAAAGAGATAATGGTGCTTTTCTCCGGAGATACAATAATCCGCAAGGATTATTGGGGAAGTCTCCAGCTCAGCATTGCATTTGGTAAGCTTATGGCAGATTCAATACTTAAACATCCTGATAAGGAGTTCTACTGGATGCTTATTTCCAAAGGTGTACGTACATTTAAGTTTTTACCTGCATATTTCATTGAATATTTCCCCAGGTATGGAACGGTAACACCCGGGCCTGTCAAACTAATAATGGATACTTTAGCATCTGATATGTACCCATCGCAGTATGATCAGGAGACTGGAGTGATCAGGGCTTTACCTCAGGGGCAGTATCTGCGTGAAGAATTTCAGCAATCAAACCAGACCGGTAATGCGGATCTTAACATTTTTTTCACCCTTAACCCTGGTTATGTGCATGGGGATGAATTGGTTTGTCTGACACAATTATCTTTTGACAATTTACGTCCTTTTATCAAGAAGGTCTTAATCAAGGTGTTGCAATTAGATATAAGTTTAACTTCTCCAATCTGAAATAATGGAAAGATTATTCTTATTTGTATATAACAGCATCTATTTCATTATTAATCTGAAGGATGATTTATTTTACCGGAACAGTTTAAGAAATCCTTCCGGAAGGCAGGAGAGAATACTTAAATCTTTCCTGAATAAAAACAGAAGGACATTATTTGGAATTAATAATTCCTTTGATAAAATTTTAACTATCAGGGATTATCAGGAAAAGGTGCCGATTTCAAAATATGAAGATTATTGGCCTTATCATAAACTATTATTGGATGGTCAAAAGAATATATTAACAAAATCGACCATTTCAAGGTTCTGCTTATCGAGCGGAACGAGCTCCTCAAGTAAACTGGTACCTTTTAATAATGAATTAAAAAAAGAGTTCCGGCGCGCTATCTCTGTCTGGCTGAACAATATTGTCAGGAATTTCCCTGCAGTTCTGTTTGGAAAATCCTTTTGGATTGTAACCCCAATAACTCAGACAAACTATCCTGACTCCAGGATTCCTGTTGGTTTTGAGGAGGATAGCAGTTACTTTGGGTACGTACAAAAAAATCTCATACAAAAAGTGATGGCGGTTCCTGATGAGGTAAGCCATCTGAACAATAGTGAAAACTATTACTATGTCATATCCTACTTCCTGATAAAAGAAAGGAATTTAAGATTAATATCTGTCTGGAATCCGTTGGTACTGCTTATTATTATCAGCAAGATTATCCAATACAGCAGTAACCTTATCACTGATATCGAAAAAGGAAGTTTGTCATTCCCTGTGAGGGTGTCTGAGCAGGTTGAATTAATATTTAAAAAATACCTGAAGCCTGAACCTGAAGAGGCAATACGGCTGAGAAATATTTTTCAAAACCTGGATATCAATGGTGAACCTTTCATATTAACATCAAAATTATGGCCCAGGCTGGCATTAATCAGCAGTTGGGCAGATTCGTGGGCATCAATATTCGCCAAGAAATTAAATGCATTCTTCCCGAATATACCAATTCAGGGCAAGGGGCTTCTGGCTACTGAAGCAGTTGTTACAATTCCATTGAAATATTCAAACAGTTCTGAATTATTATATTTACCTGCCATCAACTCACATTTTTTTGAATTTAAAGGGATTGATGATCAGGAGATTTACCAGATCCATGAACTTAGAAAAAATGTAAAATATGAGATCATAATAACCACCGGCGGTGGATTTTACAGGTATTCACTGAATGACATTGTTGAGGTTTCAGGGTTTTACAGGAATATTCCTTCAATAAAATTTCTTGGTAAAAAAGATGTAGTATGCGACATTACAGGAGAAAAACTTAATGATACTCACGTACATTCTGTATTACAACGAATAAGAGATGAATTTTCCCTGAAAAGTATGGTAACATTTATCTCTCCTCTTCTGGCAGAAAAAATTCCTGCCTACATCTTATTCATTGAAGATATAGACAAAGAAAAAGTTATAAAAAAAAATTCAGCAATTTCAAATCGTCTTGATGAGTTACTTTCAGAGAATTATCACTACAAGAACAGCAGAGATCTTCTCCAGCTTGGCAATCCTGAAATATTTGTTATGGAACCCGAAGCCATAGGTTCATATCTGAATTATAAATCAAGTCACTCGAAACAGGGAAGCACTAAAATTACATCTCTTGATTTTAGCAGAGACTGGGCGATGTTATTGCCCGGTAGTATTATTAAGAATAAGACATAATTTATGAAACCCACATGATTGATTTCAATCACAAACAAGTATGAAAACAATTCATTTTCAATCATGTGTGGTTCCATCCGACCTTTAAAAATAAATTATTTACGGATGAAAAGAAAAATGCTGATAATACTGCCCGAAGCCGGGATTCACAAGTTAAAACTCGGACCTTTTCACCGCTCGTTCAGGGAAGCACCACTTACAGCAACATCCCTTGCAGCGCTTGTTCCGGATGAGTTAAACTTTGATATCAGAATTATCGATGAGAGCATAGATAAAATCTCATTTAATAATTTTTATGATCTGGTAGCAATCAGCTGTCTCACAGGTACTTCACTGAAAGCCTACAAAATAGCAGATGCCTTTCGTAAAAAAGGAAGTACAATTGTTCTTGGAGGTGTTCATGTTACCCTTATGCCTGAGGAAGCAAGTGAACATGCAGATTGCATTGTTACAGGTTTTGCGGAACGGACCTGGCCAAAATTGCTCCACGACTATGTTAACGGCAAACTTCAAAAGAAATACAGCGATCCTGAGATGCATTTCAGCGGGATACCTGCTCCACGACGCGATCTTCAGAGAAAAAGCGGATACATGATCCCGAATGTAGTTAGTGCTACACGAGGATGTAAGGGGATCTGTGACTTTTGTACCGTCCCGGTGGCCGGATATGGCTGGTATGAACGACCCCTGGGTGAAGTGATTCAGGAGATTAAAGATCTTCCTTCCCGCCGGTTTGTCTTTAATGATGTAAGTATGGGTGAAAATCCCGAATATTTCAAGGAGTTATTAAAAGCTATGATCCCACTCAGGAAGAAGTGGGGAGGATTGCTGTCAACAAAGGCATTTCAGGATGAAGAAATCATAGATCTGTTAAAGAAAAGCGGCTGTTTGTATATACTCATTGGTTTTGAGTCGGTAAACAACATGTCACTTAAAGGAATTTTTAAAGGATTTAATCATTTTGAGGAGTACAAATATATTATTGGTTTACTGCACTCCGTTGATATTGTACTGATGGGATGCTTTATTTTCGGTTTTGACGAAGACCAGCCTGATGTATTTGAAAGGACAGTTGATTTTGCAAACAGATATAAGGTTGATATCCCAAGATACGCAATTTATACCCCATATCCCGGAACAGAGTCCTTCCGGAGGCTTACAGCTGAAGGTCGTATATTGCACCATTACTGGGAACATTACGATACTCAGCATGTGGTTATTAAACCAAAGAATATGACACCACAGCAGCTTGATACAGGATTCCGGTGGGCTTTCAAAAAAACTTATACGGTCACATCATCCTTCAAACGCACGATTGATACAGGAGTAAATTTTCCGATAACCTTTGGAGGGAATCTTGCTTACAATATTTACATAAAAAGGTTATTCAGGGAAAAGAACAGAATTTATGGGATGAGTGAATCATAATTGTCCAATGGGTGTCAAATATTATTACGGGATTTCACAGGAAGATGTGCTGACTGAATTCAGGGCATTGGATATTTCTCTGAATGATTCATTACTATGTATTGCAAGCGGAGGTGATCTACCCTTGAACATCCTTGCCCTTCAGGATCTGGATATACTCGCTGTAGATAAATCCCCTGACCAGATTAAACTTTGCAGGATCAAACAGATTGCAGCAACCCTTCTGGATCCGATTAAAGCTGCCTCTTTTATTGGTTACATGAATATTCCGCATCAGGAGCGCCGGAGAATTTTCAGGCAGAATATCAGAAAATCATTGTCTGAAGAGGATTGCCTTTTTTGGGAAAAATATTCTTATGCTATTCAAAAAGGAGTAATAAATGCCGGTAAATTTGAGCAGTATCTCAGGACCGTTTCTGATATTGTGTGTTCAATAATTGGTAAAAAGGATATTTACAGATTATTTGAATGCGATTCAGTCGAGGATCAAAAAGCTGTTTTCGATCAGAGAATAAAGAGCACCTTGATTAAGGTTATTTTTAAAATTGCATTTCATCCAATAGTCTATAAATATGTAGGAATTAACAGGGTTGCACAGTCAAAAGAGGGATCGAGAAATATTCCTGATTTCTTCTTTCAGCAGTTCCGGAATTTCTGCTGCAATACCCTGACACGTAAAAACTATTTTTTACAATACATTTTTTTCAGGAAAGTTCTGTTTGAGGAGGCACTTCCTGAATATCTGCAACCTGAAAATCATGAAACATTTTTAAAAAACGTAAGCCGGGTAGAATTCAGCAATGCATCTCTCGAGGATGTCCTCTCAGGATCAGAAAGGGGTCAATTTAATAAAATTCATCTTTCAAATATAAGCGACTGGATGTCAGAGGAAAAAATGAATGATCTTTTTAAAAATATCAGGGACAAAACCTGTCCGGGTGCCAGGGCTATATTGAGATATATTCATTTAGATCATTCAATTTCTGAAACATTACAGGAACTTAAAGCTGACTATGCATTCGGTGAAATTCTTGCAATTACTGACCGGTTCCCATTTTATTCCATTGTTCCGATCCTGAGGCAATAACTATCTTATCAAAGACATTTTTTGTCTGAAAACAACAGTACATATTACATTCACCGGGTCCTCTTCAAAGAGGTCTTTGTTGAGCGGGTAAAAATAAATTTGACTTGTATAGTATATGTCTCATACATTTGTTGTCATCAGGAGATTTTGTATTAAGTTTCAATAGAAATCTGTACGTTGAAAAATATATATATATAAACGTCTTGTACGGTTGAAATCTTAATATATTTGAAATTCAATTATTTATCCCAATAAAACTTTCATGAACTCACTCCCTTATTTCCCCCTTTCAATCACACGTACTCACCCCCTTTTCTGCTTTGTTTTTCACTTACTCATCCCCCCGGCCCCCTTCTCTGCTGTCGCAAAGAAGGGGGTGACTATTGAATTACATTACAGAATCTTCCCCCTCTTTGCGCGAGCAGAGAGGGGGACGCAAGGGGGTGAGTACATGTGATCCAGAAGCAAAGAAGGGGTCCCGATAGCTGTCGGGAGGGGGGATGAGTACATGCAGCCAGAGAAGATGGTTAACTGCACAACGCGTTTATATTATTATCTTATTTCATCGAGACAAATAATATGTAACTTTATCACAATGAACAGCCAGGATTAATGCTGATCCTGAGATTTTATTTATTTAAAAAAAAACAAGATGAGAAAAGTGGTAAATGGAATTAAAATAAACAGAGTGAATGTATATCGTTCAGTCTTTGTTGCAATTGCTTCACTGTGCATAATTGTAACTTCTTCAGGGCAGGACGTAAATGACCTGAAGCTGCAAAACTATCGTCCCGAATCAATTTATAAGATACCTGTGACAAATGTCACAAAGGCGAAATATCCCGCAATTGATATGCATACACATGTTTACGGCCGGACCGATCAGGAAATTGAACGGTGGATAAGCGCAATGGATGCCTGCGGTATTGAAAAATCAATCGTATTTACCGGTACCACAGGCGACAGATTCGATAATCTTGTTAAGATATACTCCAAATACGGAGACCGGTTTGAATTATGGTGCGGATTTGATTATACCGGATATGAAGAACCCGGTTACGGACCTGCAGCTGTCAAAGAACTGGAAAGATGTTTTAAGAACGGGGCAAAAGGTGTTGGTGAAGTAATGTTCAAGGGGAAAGGAATTTCCCCCTCATCCAGATCAAAAACCATAATGCTCCCTGATGACCCGCGCCTCGACCTTCTCTGGGAAAAATGCGCTGAACTCGGATTGCCGGTCAACCTTCATATATCGGAAGATAAATGGATGTATGAAAAGATTGATTCAACAAATGATGGTCTCATGAATGCTGCAAAGTGGCATATCGAAATTGAAAACGGAGCCAAAACCCATGAGGAAATGCTTGACATGCTTAAAAATACAGTGAAGAAACATCCTAATACCACATTCATTGCGGCGCATCTGGCCAATTGCTGTGCCGATCTTTCTGTCCTGGGAAACTATTTCGACAAATACCCGAATCTGTTTGCTGATATCTCAGCCCGTTTTGGGGAAATAGCTCCCGTTCCGAAATTCGTGCATGATTTCATCGAGAAATACCGCGACAGGATTGTTTATGGAACTGATATGTCTTTTAATGAAAGGATTTACAGGGTTACTTTCAGGATCATAGAAACAGCAGACGAGCATTTTTATGAAACCGGGTTGTTTGGTTATCACTGGCCTTTATATGGCCTTCATCTAAGTGACAAAACGCTGAAAAAAGTGTACAGGGTCAATGCTTTAAAAATAGTAAATCGGGAGTAGATCTGATGGTCAATGTGAATCGGTGTCCGGACCGCTCTCTTAAAGAATCTTTTATCTGTCCAGCTATACAATTTCCTTAGGTATTGGCCAAAAGTATCCCGTAACTTTGTTTGGATCAAATTCTTTCTCATTATTTATATACTTCCTGATCTGAAACCTTCAATTTTTATTATCCATATAGAATATCTACCTTTGACCAGTTGTTTAATATGTTATCAACTTACAAAATTTAAAGAATATGAAAAAAAATGTATCGAATTTAATGCAGCTATTATCGCTGACAATTGTTCTGGCCCTTGTTACGCCGGCAATGATCCATGCTCAGACTGGTAAAGCTAATTTCGCAGGTACCTGGGCTATGAATGCAGAGAAAAGTACCCTGCCACAAGGCGGTGGTGGCGGCCCGAGAATGGGTGGCGGTAATTTCACTGTTACACAGGAAGCTAATCTTCTGACTCAGACAAGAACCGGTCAGGATGGTACAGTCAGAGTCACCAAATATACTCTCGATGGAAAAGAGAGTGTAAACACAACCGGTGGTGGTGAAAGCAAATCAACGGCAAAATGGTCAGCTGATGGAAAGACATTAACAATCGTTACCAAGGCAACCTACAATGGGAATGAAAGGACTTCAACTGCAGTCTGGAGTCTGATTGATGCAAAAACTCTTTCAATTGTATCTACAAGACAGGGTCAGAATGGTGAAGTAAAAGCCACAATGGTTTATGATAAGAAGTAATTGTTGAAAATGAACAATATAAGGCTCCGCGAGGGGCCTTATTTGTTTTGTGCCTTACATGAGTGATTCTGATTTGATGCAGATAAAGGATAAGCTCCTGGTTGAGATAAATAAGCTGAATAAGCAGGTCTTTCGATTGTTTTGAAAGTGTGAGACAAGCCAACACCCTTTAGTTTAAATGTTCAGCTAACGAATTTATTCTATATGATTTTCCTGTTAACAGGATCCCACTCAACACGTCGTTTTTCCACATATGCTTTATGTGCCATCATACAGGTAATACCTTCTTCGAATGCCATCTCAATGTTTGCGCTGGGTTTTTTCCCATTGCGTATACAGTTTATCCACTCCCTGATATGAAGGTAGGTAATGTCTACCTCCCTTCCGTTTATATTGGTGCTGATCAGTCCACGTGCCGCGTAATACTTCTCAGTTGCTGAGGTTACAGCATCTATTTTGCCTGAAGTAGGATTGAATGAGATCATGGGTCCGGATGTGTCTATTAATCCTTCCTTAATCTGTTTCTGATAACGTGTTGAATCCCTGTCGGCTGTTATGTCAATGGAATTTCCAAGCTCCATCGATGCATCATGTCCCATAAAGATCCTGCCTCTGCTTCTGCTACTTGACAGGCTGGCACTGTAAAGCAGTGTAAGATCCTTTTCGGGATATTCAAATACACATTGAAGCATGTCAGCCATCTCCCGGTTATCTTTCCAGAAATAGATCCCTCCTGATGAAACAACAGATTTGGGAATGCCTATATGCAAAAGCTGATTTACAGCATCAAATTCATGAGTAAACAATTGACCGATCAATCCTATGTCGTAATCGAAAAATTTAGTCCAGTTATAATAGCGGTCAATGCTGAAAGGCACTTTGGGTGCAGGGCCAAGCCATTGATCCCAGTCTATTGTTTTCTCATCTCCCGGTTTGGGATTTCCATTTGCATCAAGATGTCTTATCCATGCTCCATCAGCAGTATTACGGTTAGTGGTCGTCTCTATCAGAGTGATCTTTCCCAGGATATCTTTCCTGATAATATCCTTAGCTTGCTGAAATACAACACTTTGTGGCACCTGGTGACCGAGCTGGTAAACGATGGTTTTATTCTTTACTGCATTGTAGACTTCGAACACCTGTTCTTCGGAGTGCGCAGGTGCTTTCTCACAATATATATGTTTTCCGGCTTTGGCAGCAGCCACAGTGATCGGAGCATGATTATGGTCAGGTGTAGCTATCATTACAGCATCGATATTCTTATCATCCAGCATCTCCTGGTAAGAATGATAACGCCTTACGGTCAGATCCGTAACCTTTGCTCCTCCTGCCCTTATTTTATTATTTACGGTAGCAAGTCCGCGTTCGGCATGCAGATCAAACACATCACAGATACCTGTTATCACTACGTTAAGATCCTCCTGCAATAACCAGTCTTCAAGTGTTCCGTTCAACTTGCGCTTTTCCATATCCTCAGGATGCATATAACCCAATCCATTTGCATGTGAAACTGCCCGGTTTCCGAAACCTATTAATCCTACTCTTAAAGGATCTCCTTTAATGACAGCTAATGGTTGTATTGATGGTGTGCTGATCTTATCCAGTTCAAGATCTTTCAATATTCTGGTTTTTTTCTCATGATCATAAGCCCGTTTTTCCAGTAACTCAAATGCAAAAACACCCAGAATGGGCACTCCGGCAAGAGCTTTTAAAAGGGTCCTCCGTTTTACCGTTAATTTTCCTGTTGTTGCTTTATTATTTTCAGGCTGATCAGCTTGTGGTTTCATTTTTCCCATTACCTATCCCTCCTTATTCTTTTTGTTTTTATACTTGTTTATGAACATATCTAATCCAAATGCAGTTCCGGTTGGAAAGACCGCCAGGGCAACCATTGAAACTGCTTCTATAAGTGTTTTACTTACAACAAGATAACTACCCTCAGAAGGTACTGTATATTCCAGGCCAATAAGTGGAGGATTATTCAGGTAGTAAATAAATAATAATACAGCCCCTGAAATTGCTGCAAGCCTTGTAAACAGACCAAGAATCAATCCCAGGCCAATTGCTATTAATCCCCAGGTATTCAGGAAATCAACCACTGACAACACATTGTCATGTGCAAGAATCCATTTTGCCAAACCCGCCAGAATCCATTTTGACTCCTGCAAAAAACCAAATGAAGACCAATTCGGTATCAGCAGCTTTGAAAATCCCTCATAGAGCAGATGCCAGCCTATCAAAAAGCGCAAAATCAGTAATACTGACATTTGCATTGGAGTGTATTCTTCTTTTTCTTTCATTGTACCAACACTAATTAATTTTATCAACGATAATATAAGGAAGGTTTGCTCATGGTGTCGTGAGGAGCGTTTTAACTGTCTGAAACACTCCGGAAGTGTGGCGACCTCAATTCAATTAAACTATTGCTCTGATTTTTTATATGTTACCCGGAGAATATTTTCAGGATTTTGCATTCTCTTAATAAACGCGATTCTATCCATCAGCGTGACAACATTGTGTCCCAGGATGCGGATCTGTTTATCCTTTAATTCGATCAATTCCTGTAATTCCTTTAATTCTTGCCGGGTCATACGGAAAACTGATTTTCTTAACAAATATAATTATATTTTTTATAGCGGAAATCAATTCTTTAAAGTTGACTTTGGATTAAACATGGTGTAAATTTGACTTGAGTAATGTTATGATACTCCCAACTATTTTTAAAATTTAAACTATCCGATCATGAAAGAACAGATTCAACAAAATGCTCCTGCAGCAAGCGCAGTTTATGGGCTGGGACTTATCGGAGCAGCAATTTATTTTATTTCGACTGCCACAAGTTTCTGGATTGGCGTATTAGGGTTCCTGAAAGCAATTGTCTGGCCGGTTTTTCTTGTTTATCAGGCATTCAAACATTTAGCACCACCAGCCTGATGCAATATGCGTGATATTCCCTGTCACGATTCCTGGGTGACATTATTAATTATACGAATTTTTTTGTAGGTTGATTTTGTTTTAAACACGGTGTACTTTGGCAAGTCTGATTGCTGATTACAAATATGACATCTTCATAAGCTACCGCCAGAAGGATAATAAGCATGATGGCTGGGTAACTGAGTTTGTTGATAACCTTAAGGGGGAACTAGAGTCAACATTCAAGGAAGAGATCAGCATTTATTTTGACATTAATCCCCATGACGGGCTATTAGAAACACACGATGTTGATGCATCCCTGAAAGAGAAATTAAAGTGCCTGGTATTTATTCCAATAATTTCCCGTACTTATTGCGATCCTAAATCTTTTGCATGGGAACATGAGTTTATAGCTTTTGTCGATCAGGCATCTCAGGATCAGTTTGGACTGAAGGTAAAACTGCCTAATGGAAATGTCGCAAACAGGATTTTACCGATCCGCATACATGATCTTGATAGTGAAGATATTAAGAGATGCGAATCGGTTCTTGGCGGATTTTTGCGCGGAATTGAGTTCATTTATAAAACTCCCGGAGTAAACAGACCTTTAAGATTAAAGGAAGATAATCCGCATGACAATGTGAACCATACAATTTATCGTGACCAGATAAACAAAGTAGCTCTTGCGATAAAGGACATATTAACCGGTTTGATGACAGAACCGGCTGAAGCGGTGAAAGACAAGGTTCAGCAAAAAAAGACTATCGAAGAGGTCATTGGAGAAGAGAGAATATTAAAACCTGCACAATCTTTAAAATTTACTAAACAAAGAATATTATTCGGAGTATTAACCATAACAACATTAGTGATCGCTGCAATATTTATTTATCCAAAAATATTTAACAGAGATACATTAAGAAAACTGAGGTCATCGGGTGAGAGAATATCGATTGTAGTGATGCCATTTCAGAATATGACCAATGATACAATCTGGAATATCTGGCAGAAAGGTATTCAGGATATATTAATCAGCTCCCTTTCGAACTCCTCCGAAGAATTAAAAGTCAGACAATCAGAATCAATAACTAACATTCTGAACGGTAAAGGTCTTACCAATTATGTTTCCATTACCCCATCTGTTGCGAGTAAAATTTCACAGCAACTGGAAGCAAATGTCCTGATTCGTGGAAGCATAAATCAGGCAGGTAATACAGTGCGGGTAAACACTCAATTAATTGACACTAATACAGACGATATAATTAAGTCTTTTCAGATTGAAAGCCTGGCAAAGGAGGAAATGATATTTAAAATTATTGATTCACTTTCTTTACTGGTGAAAGATTTTCTCATAATTACCAGACTGACACAAACATCATCAATTAAGGCCGGCTATGATATACCTACCGATTCTCCCCAGGCATTCAGATATTATGTTTATGGGAATAATGCTTTTTTCAGGAAAATGGATTATCCAACTGCAATAAAATCATATTTGCAGGCCCTGGCTATCGACTCAGGCATGTATTCTGCAATGATAATGCTTGCTACAACATATTACAACCAGACTAAGTATGATATTGCAAAAAAATGGTGCCTTAAGGTTCATGAAAAAAGAGACTTGTTGCCCTTACGGCAGAACATACAGGTAAACTGGCTTTATGCCATGCTATTTGAAACACCGAAGGAAGAAATCTTATATTTAAACCAGCTTC
>Ga0113563_10001771_pt1 | contig 12563 bp, 10 predicted proteins | sample Mud3Dept3metaG_FD_80117 | JGI IMG/M metagenome (GOLD analysis project Ga0113563, IMG submission 80117) | Freshwater wetland microbial communities from Ohio, USA, analyzing the effect of biotic and abiotic controls - Mud 3 Core 4 Depth 3... | ecosystem: Environmental > Aquatic > Freshwater >...
TATAAGGAGGATTTTTTGCAATAGCTAATCGGTTTACTCATTAGAAAACAGATTTTGGACAATAATGAGCTGGAAACCATTTTTCAGAATTCGGAACTATCATCACCCATCTATCTACTCGCTGCGCTCCCTTTAAATCGCATTAATACCGCATAGGTTTTTCCTCCTTGCCATCTAATCCAAGTTTTTATAGAGGAAAAGCCTATTTCATTTGATCATGGAAACTCAAGACATCCGAATCCTGAAGATTCTGGAAAAAGTTCAAGATGAAAACCCTCATAGCCAGCGGGATTTGGCGAGGGAACTGAACATCTCGCTGGGGCTTGTGAACTCATTCATCAAGCGGCTAGTCCTTAAGGGCTACCTGAAGGCCACAACCATCCCAAGAAAACGGATTAAATACATCCTCACGCCTAAAGGCATGACAGAAAAAACGCGCTTGACCTATAAATACATTCAGTACTCCTATCAATTGTACAGGTCATCACGACAGAAGTTTCGTCGGCTGTTTGCGGATATGGAATCGCAGGGAGTCCGGCGGATAGTTTTTTTCGGAGCATCCGATCTAGCCGAAATTGCTTTTCTGTCGCTCTTGGAAACCGCTCTCGATCTCGTTGCCGTTGTGGACGATCGCAGGTTGGGAAAGAAGGTGCTCGGACATGAGGTCATCGACAGCCGCCGGCTATCGCATTTTTCGTTCGACCGGATCGTGGTAACGGACGACACCCACCGCGGACTCATTCTGGACACATTAGCGTTATCCAGGATTCCAAGGAGCGAGGTTGTTTTTGTCGAATAATCTTGCTCAGCATCGCGTCGTAATAAAGTGATCGCACTTTTCCATTTTTCTATAAGGAAAGTGCAGCGGAAGGAGTAATTCATGACAGAGAATAGTTCATGTGAAGAAGCATATACAGATGAAATTGATTTGAGATCAATTTTTGCTATTCTATGGAAACGCAGGAAGCTTATTATCTTTGGCACGTTAGGGGCAACTTTGCTCGCGATAGGAATCAGTTTTCTGCTTCCCAAAGTGTATCGGAGTGAGGGTTTTTTCCAGCTTGGCAATCAGACCAAAATGATTGCAGAAAATGAAAAATCAACGATAAAAAAGGCAACAGTCACAACAGCGGCTGCAAAGAAAACAACAGCCGTTGGTATACCCGTACCTTTATATAAGAGCAGCTCTCCTCAGTTCTTCAACCCCAACCGCTTTCAGTTCATGGCCGGACAGGAAAAATCTTTTAGCGAGGAAGAACTAAATAAGATAAAGGATAATTTTAAGACCGCAGAGGATATCAATAAATGGATCAAACCGGTATATGCCTTTGCCAAAGAGGATGTGCGCGAATTTGCTCATTTGCCCCAAGATGAATCAAACGCGGTGCTTGGTTTGAACCTTGCCTATGAAGCTGATTCGCCTGAAAACGCTTTTGCCTATGTCAGCTTTTTTGGCAAGTACATCCGCGACTGCCTTCTGTATGTGACGTTGTACAACTACATTATGGATGGATACAGCAGCACGGTCGCAGGGATGAATAAAATTGAGAACGAGATCATCGACATTGAATTTGAACTGCTCCAGAACACAAATAAAATGAAAGATATCCGGGACATTCTCTCCAACTACCCCGAATCCGCAAAGATGGAAAGCCGCCAACTGGTTTCTGTTCAGGAGGGCGGATCGCGCTTTTTGGCCCCCGTGACGCAGTTGGTCGGAATTGAATCTGCCCTGGCCGATCTTCGCCGAGACCTTGCAGAGTTGCAACGGGCCAAGGAGAAACTAGCTGTACGTGCCGAGTATTTTTCGCGTTCCTACAACGAAATGGTCGAAAATGTTAAACAAGGAGAGTCGTTGTTCCTACTGCTAAAAAAAATAAGGGACGAAGTTTTCACGGGAAAGGACCTCAACAAAGATGAGGTCAAGGAAGTTTTCAATAATTTGAGCATCGACCTGCAGATATTTGATTTCACTTTCTTCCAAAACTCCCGTTTCATTTCCGGACCCACCATTCCTACCGTACCTATCAAGCCGCGGAAAAGCCTCATAGTTGTCGTATCCTCTTTAGGTTCGTTTTTCATGTTGGTCATTCTGTCGTTGATTTTGGGTTGGTGGCAAATTAACAAAAAAGCGATAATGTCATCCCCCAGTGGTAGTCCGGTATGATATTGACCTCGCGCTGGGCAATCATCATATCACGTTTTTTTTGGGGTGCTTTGGTTAAGTTTTCATACAGCAGACGCAAGGGGCAAGGAAAATGGATGAAAGACTAGTGCGGGATGCAATAGAAGGTCGAAAAATTCTGGTCACTGGCGGTACGGGTAGTTTTGGGCATCAGATTGTAAAAGATCTTATGCGGTTTAATCCGGCATTTGTCCATATATACAGCCGCGATGAAAAAAAGCAATATGAAATGGCAATGTCTTATAAGCAGTATGAAAATATGCGTTTTAATATTGGCGATGTGCGAAATTTAGAAAGAACCCGTGATGCAATGCGCAGCATTGACATTGTATTCAACGCTGCCGCGCTGAAGCAGGTCCCCAATTGTGAGTATGCGCCTTTTGAAGCGGTTGAGACGAATATCATTGGCGCTAATAACGTGCGGCGCGCTGCAATCGAGGCAGGCGTTCAAATAGTTGTTTCAATTAGCACTGACAAAGCGGTTAAACCAGTGAATGTTATGGGTATGACCAAGGCGATTCAAGAACGAATCATGCTCGATCCCACCTATAGCGATAGCAGCACGAAGTTTATCTGCGTTCGTTACGGTAACGTTCTTGGCAGTCGCGGTAGCGTGGTGCCATTGTTCTATGATTATATTCAAAAAAAGCTTCCCCTCCCGATTACGCATCCTAACATGACTCGCTTCCAACTCACGCTAAAGGAAGCTATTCAACTTGTCCTCTGGGCAACCGTCAAAGGTGAATCAGGTGATCTCTGGGTACAAAAAATGCCGGCCGCTGGCATTCCAGACTTAGGTCAAGCTTTAGCGTACGGTCTCAAAGGCAAGAGAAACTATCCCATGACTATTATCGGCATGCGGCCGGGAGAAAAGATGCATGAAGTCTTGGTTTCAGAAGAAGAAATGTGGCGAGCTACGGAATTAGAAAAATACTACCTTATTCCTTCATGGGCTAAGTCCCAGGACAAGAAGACTCCAAAAAAGTTCAAAGTCTCGGAATATGCCTCGAATTGCACGCATCGGTTAACACAAGAAGAAATTTATCAAATGCTTGAAGCTGATGGATGGTTCGGACCGGATGCCCATGCTAGGGCTATTCATGGAGTCGAGATTAATGAAAACTGACCGCTCGTTTATACCTCTATTTAAGGTATTTCTTCCTCCCGCAGAAAAGCTTATCCCGCGACTTCAAAATGTGCTTTATAGCGGTCAGATTAGCGAAGGCGAACCGGTTTATGAGTTTGAACGAAGGTTTTCCATTTTTGTCGGACTGCCACATATTTTGTCATTTTATAGCGGCACAGCAGCTCTGCATGGAGCTTTAATTCTTGCCGGAGTTAAACGCGGCGATGTGGTTATATCTACTCCCATGACCGCAGAGCCTACAAATATGGCCATTCTCCATAGCGGCGCTGAGATAGCTTGGGCCGATGTGGATCCTGGCAATGGTAATCTCAATTCTACTACTATTGCCGAAAAGATTACATCAAGAACAAAAGCCATAATAGTTGTACATTATGGGGGAATCCCGGCTCCGATGGAAAGTATTCGGGATGTTGCAGAGCGAGCAAAAATACCTGTAATTGAGGATGCGGCGCATGCATTAGGCGCGCGATATGACAACCGTCCAATTGGCGCTCTATCGGAATACACCATGTTCTCGCTTCAAGCGATTAAACATATGACTACGGTGGATGGTGGAATGCTTGTCTGCAAAAATCAAGCCGATTTACCCAGAGGGCGAACTCTGCGATGGTTCGGTATTGACCGGAAGGCCCCCCGTATCGAAGTGGATGTCAGCAGCATTGGCTATAAGTATCACATGAACAATGTGAATGCCACGATCGGGCTTGTTCAATTGGATTATGTTGCTGCGATTGTTGACCGACATATCAGAAATGGACGGTATTTCGACAAGGCATTAAGCGGCATTCCAGGGATAGAACTATGCCACTGGGAAGAAAAAGCCGAACCATCTTACTGGTTTTATACTGTGATGGCAGAAAAACGCGACAACCTCTCACGCTATCTATCAGAGAATGGGATTGAAAACTCGCAAGTCCATAAACGCAACGATTTGCATTCCCTATTTGCCTCAAGCCGTTGTGATCTTCCTGGTGTTGACTATTTTTATTCACGAATGCTCCATATTCCATGTGGATGGTGGGTGAATGACGAAGACCGAGCATTCATTGCCGATACGATCAGGCGGGGATGGTGAAATGGTGAAGGATATCCGAATTCCGCTGTTTAAGCCGCTTATTATGGAAGGAGTTGGCGAATGGGTTGAAGAAATTTTTTCGAGTGGGCAAATTTCAGGCGGGCCTTCCGTCGAGAGATTCGAGAATTTGCTTCGTGATTATCTGGGCAATCAATTGGTTACTACCACTGGCGACATTTCTTCTGCATTGACCCTATGCCTTTTCATGGCGGGCGTTAGACCTGGTGATGATGTAATCATGTCGCCACTAGTTTGTCTCGCGACGAGTTGTCCGGTGCGGAACCTGTTTGCAAATATCCGCTGGTGTGACGTGGACCCTGCGACGGGCAGTATTGATTCTAATGACCTTTTAAAAAGAATTACACCAAAGACTAAGGCAATCGTGGTATACCACTGGGCGGGAAATCCAGCCGAGATTGATTTGATCTGTAATATAGCACAATCTAACCATATCGCAGTAATTGAAGATGCTGGAGAGGCGTTTGGTGCCGAATACAAGGCGAGAAAGATTGGAGCAACCGGTTCGGACTATACAGCCTTCTCATTTTATCCAAATCGACACTTGACGACTATTGACGGCGGTGCAATTGCATGCGATCGAGAGGAGGAGTTCGAAAAGGTACGTTGGCTTAAGCGTTATGGTATTCACCAGCCAAGCTTTCGCGATTCACAGGGTGAAATCAATCCGAAATCCGATATCCCCATAGCAGGTTGGAACAGCTATATGAATCAGGTCGCGGCTGCAATCGGCATTGCTCAAATGGAGAAATTCTCAGCAATTATTACTCGTTACCAAGAGAATGGACTTTTTTATGATAAGATACTTTCATCGGTCCCAGGTTTAACTGTTCTCAAACGCCCAGTAGATTCACGATCTGCATATTGGGTTTATACTTTTCTTGCACAAGATCGAGATAAACTATTTAAGAAACTTCGCCAGCAGGGTGTACACGTTTCCAAAGTGCATCTCCGGAACGACAATTACAGCTGTTTCGGAGTCGCCAAAGAATCGCTGCCTGGCGTGGACTATTTTTCTGCCCACTGCCTGAGCATTCCCTGTGGTTGGTGGGTAACGAAAGAAGATCGTGAGTTTATCGTAAAAGTTATTAAATCAGTTTGTTAACCCTGTATTTACAGCGCCCCGTGTGAAGGCGCACTGCAAATACAGGCTTAACTTTTTTGTTATCCATATTCGTCGCATCGCGTATCAATCAAAACGAAGATAAAGTTAAAATTTTTAGGAGAGAAAAAGTATGCCGCTTAGAAAAGGCAAAGGAAATACTATAGAAAAAAGCGCACAAATTAACAAAAATGTTACTATCGGTAGCTATAACTACATTGGAAAAAATGTTGTGATAGGCGGATTTAGAGGGCAATCTTTTGGATCCATCAAAATAGGTGATTGTAATTACATTCATGATAACACTAGAATTATCATGGGAGATGAAGGCTTGTCTATTGGAGATTGGAATGTGTTTCATAACAGCATGCTCATTATGGGAACAAAGCGGATGGAAATTGGGCATAACTGTTGGTTCGGCCAAAACACCATCTTGGACTCTGCCGGTGGATTATACGTGGGCAATGGAGTTAGAATCGGAATGTATTCTCAAATATGGACACATGTTGCAAGCGGAGAGTTGATTGAAGGATGTTCTTTGTTTGCAATGCGTCCCACTCATATTGAAGATGAGGTTTGGTTAGTGGGTAGTTGTATAGTCGGCTCAGGTTTGAGGTTGCGGCGGCGTTCGATATGCATGATAGGCTCCTTGCTATCAAAAGATACAGATGCTGGCAAGGTCTATGGCGGCATTCCAGCGAAACAACTGGAAAAGCTTAACTTCTGGGAGAAGGTGTCATTGCACGAAAAGATGCAAATGATGCGCGCCTGGGCAAAAGAGTTCGTGGAACAATCAGCTGAAGGTGTTGATCTTATCTATCAATCCGAATCAAAGATGCTTCATGTCATACACCAAACTCGAAAGGAAAGATTGGTTTTCTGTACCAATATTGGCGAGATTTCGGATAAAACTGACAATAAAATAACTTATTTTGATCTTAAAAGTAAGAAATACACCAAGAGGCTAACTCAATTGGAACGTGAATTCTACAAATACATCTATGACCATAAGGCAAGATTCATCCCTATTGAAAACACCAATGCCTTTCATGCTTGATGATCCTTTTCGAAATAAAAAACAAATCGATGCGGCTTCGTATTTCCAAACGGGCAACTGAATTGCCGCATGAAACATGCCATATTCCGTATTTTTATCGGATATAGATGATCAGGCAAAACATCATTGCCAACATAATGGCCCGCGCTTGGGGCTTCATCTCGGTCTATCTGTTTGTTCCGCTATATCTCAAGTTCCTCGGGATCGAAGCGTACGGCCTTGTCGGATTCTATTCCACTTTGCTGGGCGTTCTGGCCTTCGCCGACATGGGATTCACCGCCACCCTCAACCGGGAGATGGCCCGGCTTTCCGTGCGCAAAGACTCTGCCGGAGAAATGAGAGATTTGCTGCGCACGTATGAATCGACATATCTTTGTATTTCTTCAGTGTTAGCGCTCATCATTTGGACTTTGGCCCCCCTGATTGCCGAGCACTGGCTGCATTCCGAAGTTTTGCAGCCGCACGAAATGGCCACAGCCATTAGTTTGATGGGAGTTGCCATCGCTTTCCAGATGCCTTCCGGATTATATATCGGCGGGCTAATGGGATTACAGTTACAAGTCCGGGCAAATTTTCTTCAGATCGCATGGGGTATATTTAGGGGATTTGGGGCGGTACTGGTTTTGTGGCTTTTCTCTCCGACGATCATTGCCTTTGCTTTGTGGCAATTGATCTCCAATGCCGTCTATTATTTCTTTGCTCGTCTCAGTCTCTGGCGCGTCCTGTCATTCAGCCCATCCCAGCCCCACCCTCATTTCAAGTGGCCAGTGTTTCGCAATACGTGGCGTTATGCAGCAGGCATGGCCGGCATGGCTATTGCTTCTACCCTTCTAATCCAGACCGATAAGCTGGTTGTTAGCAAGATGCTGTCGCTGGAGATGCTCGGATACTATACGCTTGCTGGGGCTCTGGCCTCTGTCCCCATAATGCTGGCCAGTCCCATCGCCTCTGCTGTATTTCCGCGCCTCACGGGACTGGTTGCGGTGGATGACCGCAACGGTCTTACACGGCTCTACCATCGAACGTGCGTACTGGTATCCGTTGCAATTATCCCGGCAGGTCTGACCATTGCGTTATTTGCTGGTGAATGTATTTTCGCCTGGACGGGTTCCGCCATCACAGCCCAGCGAGCAGGACTGGTGGCCTCCCTCCTGCTCGCTGGTCAAATCATGCAAGCCATTACTCTTGTACCGTACTATCTCGCCCTTGCGCACGGCAACATCAAATTGAACCTACAGATTGGCATCGTTTCGGTTATCTTATTTGCTCCCCTGGTGATTTTTCTAATCATGAAATATGGCCTCCTGGGCGGAGGGATATCGTGGGTAGTTATGAACCTCTGCACCCTGCCTCCTTACATGTATATCCATCATCGCCGTTTCTTGCCCGGCGAACTACAGAAGTGGTGTATGCGCGACGTAGCACTTCCGCTGCTTGCCGCGCTGCCAATAATTTTGCTGAGCCGCTGGCTTTTACCCTTGTCATCCACGCGCATGATGATCGTTGTCTTGATCGCAATGGTGTGGGGCGTATCCGCCGCCGCCGCTGCTTTTACCATTCCCGATCTGCGCAGTGGGTTTATCAAAAAATACAAAAATATATTTGGAGTGGATTGTGGAACGTAACATAGAAGAACTTCCCTTGCTTAGTATTGTGATACCAACCCGGAATCGGCAAAGATATGCGATATCGGCCATAAAAAGCATATTGAGTATTCAGTCGAATGAGTTGGAGCTTGTTGTTCAGGACAACAGTGATTCGGATGATCTCTCTAATTATCTGGGCGAGCATCCGTCGGATCCGCGTTTGCATTACACTTATACTTCGTCGCATCTTTCGATTATTGATAATTTTAATCAGGCATTAAAAAAAACTCGCGGTGAGTACGTTTGCTGTATCGGCGACGATGATGTGGTTAATTTTGAAATTGTATCTGTTTGCCGTTGGGCAAAAAGTAACGCCATAGATGCCATCACCGACAATTGGAGGGTAACGTTCAATTGGCCGGATTTCATTCCAAACAATGCAAATGCGAAGGCCGGAATTCTTTCTATCAGAAAGTTTTCAGGGAAAGCAAAACTGCTTGATCCTGAAGTAGAGTTAAAGAAATGCATGCTTTCCGGCGGAGTAGGCCTACAACGTTTGCCCAAAGTCTATCTGGGAATCGTTAGACGCGCTTGCCTGTCCGAAACTCTCCAAAGAATCATGCGCCATCAGGCAGGGACATGCGCGGATATGTATTTATCGGTAGCAATTGCCAGTTCAATTAAGCGACTGTGTGTGTTAGATTACCCGGTGGTCATCCCTGGCTTTTCGGCGGCTGGTGCAGGTATGCTTATTTCTACTCGTCGTCACCAGGGGCGAATAGAGGATTCGCCGCATTTGAGGGCGTGCCCTAATTATGAGTGGCCGGATATAATACCGCGTTTCTATAGCGTTGAAACATTTTATGCGGAATCGGCGTGGGCCGCGCTACAGGCGACAGGCCGAGTTGACTTGATTCGCAAATTCAATCTCGCGTTTTTGTATCTCCTGTGTGCCACACTTTATCCGGAGTATAGGGCGGCTGTACAGACCAGCCTACGACTGGCAAAGCAGGCGGCTAATCAGAATTTTGTACATTTTGTAGCCCGACACGTGTGGCGACTGTTCGAAGAGTTTGCGGCGCTTGTAGCTAAGAGGATTGAAGCGCGCAGTCTATATCTCTGGCAATCGGCTCTTGAAAAGCAAATTGGCGGCATAGATGATACCCAACAAGCGGCGCGAGCACTAAGGGAGTATCTGATCCAGACCTGCCGTCAGTTTGACGCAGATCAGATACACATTGTCAACAAATGAACAGCAAGGTATTTCCGGAAAACCCGTAAGACCAATCGGATGTATCAACTTGATTAACGCAATTAACTTTACGCTGTTGGGTGGACTCGCCCTGGGCTTCTTTTGGGTTGTGCCGACATTCGGAGAAGGTTGGCACAGCTACGTTCCACCATTTCTGTTAGTCCTTATTCTCATGGCGATTACGCTTTCTTTATTAAGGCGGAGACGTTTTTATAATGTGGCGGTGATAGGCGTAATAATGCTGTTTTGGTTCGCTTATTTCATCCGCTTTTTTTTAATTGCGGCACACCCCGATTCAGTTTATTTTCTAGTCCCGAAGCTTGCGTGGTCATCATTCGATGATCCGGGCATACGACAAACCAGTTTTATCTATCTTAGTGCCGCGTTTTGCACATTCTGCGTTTCGGTAATCTTTTTCTGGCTGGCTTCAGGAGGCCGAATGGAGCGGCGCATTGTTGTCAGAAACGCAAGAATCAGCGTTAATGACAGGACGCCCTCCGGGCTGTTCATTGTGTTGGCGATCCTCGCACTTGTCCTCTTGAATTTTATCTATTTGTCATACGGAATCGGTATGATGGGTGAATTCGTCGAGAATCCGCTGCCTTTCAAGCTTACCGGCGCGATAGTATATACGAAGGGTGTTATAGTACCTTGTCTTCTTGTTTTACATATTTATTGGGCGCAAAAAGGCGGTCGATTTGTTTTGGCACGTCTAAATGTGCTTGTATTATTTCTGAGCGGTATGTTCGATATGTATGTCTATAAAAGCCGTGGAGCCCTGTTGTTTCAAGCTTTTCCCCTCGGCTTAGTCTGGCTACTGGCTGGGTTTAGATTATACAAGTTTGATAAACTAATTCTCGTCTTGGTTTTGACTGTAACCTTTCTTTTCATCCCGGTTGTAACCGCACTGCGTTTCGATTCCCCTTTGGAACCATTTCCAATCAACCAGATAGTAGATGGATTTAACTTTACATTCTTCAGGATCACGGGTATCGACCAGTTCATGGTCATTCTTAATCTTGGGGACCCTATTTCCATAGACAACCTTTGGAGTGTTTTAAGTTCACCGAGAGGAATTGCAGGTTATTACACCACGCAACTTCTGAACTATGGGGAACATATTCCCCAAACATTCGCTCCCTCGATGCTGGGTTGGCTTTACCTTGTCGGTGGATTGCCGGGGATCATGGGCGGAATGGTATTCTTGGCCTTCTTGGCAACATATATGTGGAACTTCTTTGGCTTGTTTTATCCTAAGTGCGGTCCGGTAGTTAAAAGCTATTTTCTTATGTTTTTACTATTGACGATGACCGAAGGTATTGCGCAAGGGATAATAATATCCTTTATAATAGTTGCTGTCTTGTTGTGGTTTATGGAAAAACATTTGCTTATCTGGAAGAAAGCGCGGCCGGCTCCGCAGATTAATGATGTAAACTTAGGGCAAGCATGAAGAAACTTCATGTTGCTTCCTTTTCCGAGCACTCCGGCATTTCGAAATATGCATCGGACTTTTTTGATCTTGTCTTGCGTTACAGGGGATATGAGCGCTTAGATTACGGACAGTTAAGGTTTGAGGGGGAGAAAGCCATTGGTCCTGAAGATCTCGTTCATATTGAGATTGGTATCAACGAGAAAGCCGAGATTGAACTGCTTTACCGGTTAATCAACCGTGGTCACAGGAATATCCATGTCACGCTTCATGATCCGCCTTTCATTCAATGGCCTCATTTTCGTTTCCAAAATCCGTTACTGAACTCTATGTCGAAATTTATTCATCTGTATTTGAGAAATTTTTGGATTGGGGAATCGGTTTTTCATAAAATTCGCAGATTCTTTGTTCTTACGCGCAGGGGATGTAAAATCATGAGGGATCGTTACGGTCTGGAAAATGTTTTTTTTCTTCCGTTCATTATTAATGGAAGCAAAATAAGAGATATTTCTCCTATTAACCAGAATATGCTATTTTTCGGATTTATTGGGAAGAATAAAGGCCTCCATTATGCACTGTCCCTCCATGAGGCATTATTGGTCGACTATCCTGAGAGCAGATTCATCGTGATCGGGGATGGTGCTGATAATAAAGCAGGATCGGATTACCTCAAGCAGGTTAAGAATCGGTATAATAGGAATGTGGATTACCTCGGTTTTGTAGAAGACTCCAAACTTATAGAAGTATTCGACAAGGCTTCAATCGCAGTTTTCCCTTTTTCGGCTTACCGGGCTGTGACGCCAGCAAGCGCTAGCGTGCTTGGAGCCATGAGTATGGGAAAAGTGGTGTGCGCCACCAATGTGAATGCTGTTTCAGAGTTCATACACGATAGTGAAACCGGCTACTTGCTCACAGGGAAACTCGATCGGGACATTAGCCTGTTGAATTGTATTATGAGTTCTCCTAAGCAGCTTTACGCAGTTGGAAAATATTCTGTCGAATACCTGCGCAAAAATCATTCCTCCGAGGTCGTCTGTGAAGCTTTTGATCGAGTGGATTCTGGCTTTTTATGAAAATCTTGTTCGATTATCAAATTTTCTGTTTGCAACAATACGGTGGGATATCGCGATATTTTTTCGAACTTGCCAATTACATTGCTGTTAACGTAGAGAGTAAAGTGGAGATATTCACGCCGTTATACATCAACGAATATTTGTCTTTGAATATAGGATTGCGCCGCAAGGGTATTAAAATTCCTTGTGTATCTGGAGTTAAGCGATTTGGTGCTTGGGGAATAAGTGCCGCACTTGCGTATCTAATGCTAAGGACTCGACGCGACTTGGATATCTTTCATGAAACATATTATTCTCAACTCGACTGTTGCCCGCATACCGCTAAAAGAATAATTACAGTTTTTGATATGGTTCAAGAGAAATTTCTTGAAACGTCGTTTGCGCGAAATAAAACTCGGTATGCCAAGGCGCATGCAGTAAAAAGAGCAGATCATGTAATATGTATCTCAGAAAACACACGGCGCGATTTGATCGAACAATTGAGTGTACCGGAAGAAAAGACTTCCGTAGTTTATTTAGGGTATTGTCTAACGGCGAAAGAGATCATGAAGCCGCCGGTCTGGGATAAGCCTTATATTTTATACGTTGGAAAAAGGGGTGGATACAAGAATTTCGCAGGTCTGCTTCGAGCTTATGCAA
>Ga0113563_10001772_pt1 | contig 12561 bp, 11 predicted proteins | sample Mud3Dept3metaG_FD_80117 | JGI IMG/M metagenome (GOLD analysis project Ga0113563, IMG submission 80117) | Freshwater wetland microbial communities from Ohio, USA, analyzing the effect of biotic and abiotic controls - Mud 3 Core 4 Depth 3... | ecosystem: Environmental > Aquatic > Freshwater >...
GTGGGATGAATGCCATCTGGCAGCCAACCCTCGATTTGACCCGCCACGCCGAGATGGAAGCCCTGCGCAGCCTCCCGCCGCACTTGCGGCGGAGCTGCCGAGACATGACGCTCTATACGACGCTGGAACCCTGCCTGATGTGCGCTGGTGCCATCTTGCTTCACCAGGTGGGTAGGCTGGTGTTTGGCGCGAGTGACCCGCATGGTGGCGTTGGAGCCTGCCTGGGCTCTCTTCCACCCTACTTCAAGTACGAATTATCCCGTTGCCAGTGGCACGGACCGGCGCTTCCGGAAGCCTGCGATCCGCTCTACCTGCGAGTCATGAAGCACGAGCGTCGTCTAAGTAGTGAATAAGGCTTACGGATTCCCCTGCGTGTACCAGATCGAGCTGGGACTGGGGCGACGTGTCCGGATTGTAGGGAAGTCGTAGAGGAATCGTATCTTGAATGTTGTTTGATCTTGGGGGTGATGTTGGTACAATGATTATTACTGAAACCATCTGGGAAAGTCCTCTATCTCAATGTACCTCACGCCGCCGCTCAATAGAGCTTCTCTATCCTCTTATATCTGTTTGCTGGTAGTCTCACTGCTCGGATCCATTCTCTTCCGTCCGGATGCACTCCAATTTGCCGAGAAGCAGAATACCCTCGATCAGCTAACCGACTACGATCGCATGACTGCTCTGCAGATCGATGTGCCGGGCATATTTACCTATCCGGTCTTGCAGCAGCCGGAGGATAACGATGTATACGTCTCCAATCGGCGCAATTCACTGACGCAATTTCGTATGGCAGCGCGAGAGGGTATCACTGGCGTGCTGGCGCATAATTACCTGTCCGGTAGCGACTTTTACAGGCTGCATGTGGGACAGAAGATATCGGTGCTCTATGATCATGAAAAGATCGGGCAATATCAGGTTACCCACATCCATCGCTATCAAAAATTGGAACCGGCTAACCTGCGCAGCGACCTGATTGACCTGGAGACAAACCTAAGGTTAACCACCCCCGAGGTGTATAACCTTCATTATCGCGGACACCACCAGCTGATTTTACAAACCTGTTTAGAAGGCGAAGGCAGGCTGGATTGGGGGCTTTTGTTTGTGATGGCTGAGCCAACCGGAGAAAACCCATAAGAAATACCCCCTGCTGGTGAGATATTCGGACAGCAGAGGGTATTCGTCTTGCCGTTATCTAGCGGTTGGATCCCTATTGGGTCTAATTAAGGAAAATGAGTATCCCAATAGGCACGCAGGTCCGCATCCCAATCCTCTATCGTCGTGACCGGGTATGCATCAACGGCGAAGTTAGGCGCCTGGATAATTACATTCGGGTCGACGGTGACCGTGATAACCCTATTTTCTGCATTCCATCCGAGCAAGCCAACTGGGAGGGCAAAGAGCTTTGCTTCACCCGTTCCCGGATCAAAGGAAACGACAAAGTACAGGACTTCGCCGGTCTGGTAGTCCACCAGAATATCATCCACTTCCGCACTGACCATGGTATCACCAGCGCCCAGCTCTAGATCGAGAAGCTCGGTTGCCCGGGCAACGCCAGCGAAGCCAGTGCTCGTCGTGGTCACCTGAGTATCCGTTACGGTACCCGTTACTGAAGCGCTGATCGTCTCCTGCCAATAGGCGTCATAATCAGCACTCCAATCACCGGCATCTGTACCCAGCTCAGGAAAATTATCGAAATTAAATTCAGGTACGCCTTCGAACTGAGCCTCATCCACATTGAGGATAAAGCAGTTCTCTGGTCCATCCACAATGGTGGTCTGGGTACCTGTAGTTACATCGGCGGCGACCAGAGTGAAGGCCTCCCAGGGTACGAGCTTGAGGTCTTTACTGAGGGGATTGTTCTCATCGGCCTCCACCACGACGTAGGTGATCTTCCTTGCATCCAGATCCAAGATCAGGTCATCGACTGCACCAATTTGACCTTCTTGATTGCAAACGTCGAAATCCAGCAGGTTGCTGACCCGGCCCGGATCAACGGCACCGGTGGGCGGGATCACCTCGCCACCCGTAGGTTGCGTGGGGGAAACGGTTGCAACGGATTCAGTGGGTGAGACAGGTTCCGTCGCAGCAACCGTCGCCGTAGCCATGGCTTCCGTCACGGCGGGAGTGGTTATTTCTCCTGTGTCGGTTCCGTCCATCGGGGGCATCCCTGCCTCAGTCCCTATCGGTTCATCTGTAAAACTCGGTACATCGGTACCGGTGTCACTTTGGCCGCCACAAGCAGCCAGGATCAAGGTCAGGCCAATCAGTAATGCTGGCCATAGGTTTAGTTTTTTCATCTTTTCTCCTTTTCTGAAGTGGTTTCCCATGTCTGGCAGCTCCAATTGCTTGAGCTGCCGGTTCAGGTTTTTATCGATAGATAGAATAACTTAAGGGCGATTTGATTCCAATAGGGAAGAATCCGGTTCACCGGCAGGTATTCCCCTGTGCCGATTTTAGGGAAATACCCTTAACTTTCTATAAACCTCATCGACCTTACTGTATTGCAAGTAATTCTGCAAATCTGTCAGAATCTTCATTACAAATTTAATGTATAACTAGTAGAGGGATCACGTGAGCTTGAACCGGGCGAAGCGGTAAAGGCTCACGGGTACTTGGCACGGGAGGCAAAAAAATGAGCTCGATGAAATACAGAGCAGCGCTGTTAGGGGTGGTGGTCATCAGTGGTTTGTTCCTGGCGATTGCTATTCAATTTGGAGTCGGGAAGATGTTGCCGGCAGTGTATGCCGCTCCAATTGAGCCACCGGCTGGCTATCCAAAGCTTAACAATTCCTCCATGACGGCGACCCCTGATCTGCTCCCCATGGGCGGAGCCACGCTCACCTATACACTCGTTGTGGTGAATACCGGGGCTTATACTGCCACGGATGTACTGGTGGCAGATGTATTGCCCGCCAATACCACGTACAACAAAGATGCCACTTCTAGCGCGTTCCCCCCTCCAGATTTCGTAGATGGATTGCTGACCTGGCGAGGCAGTGTGGGATTCGACTCATCGGTAGTGATCCAGTTCAGTGTGAACGTCTCGCCTACATTTGAGGGCTTCCTGACCAACCAGGCAGCCATCAGCCACGCTTCTATGGAAAACCCGTTCATCGTCACTGCTGAAGCCATGGTGACCGACGATCCTTTCTTTGAAATTACGAAAGTGGCCTCGCCGGAAGTCCCAGGACCTGACAAGCCGCTTACCTATTCCCTCTTCATTACGAACCGGGGTCAGCCTGCTGTCGGTTTGCAGGTCGTCGTCTCCGACGTGCTGCCCGCTGACACGAGTTTCCTGGCTCCTGGTCCGGACGGTTCTTACAATGACGCCGACCGGATCGTCACCTGGACGAGAAATGTGAGCCTGAACAGGGGTGAATCATCCGAATTTTCATACAGCGTTCTGGTGGGCGATGTGCCCAGTGGGACGGTGATCACCAATGAGCACTATCAGGTGGAAAATCCGCTCAGTGGGGTGGCGGTGGGAGAACCTTACACGGTGACCGTTCTTGATCCAATCCTCTTCATCTATAAGGAAACCGATCCATTCCCGCCCGGCTCCAACCGTAATGTGACCTATAAGATCACCGTGCTCAACAAGGGCTCCCTGGCGACAAACCTGGTGGTCGAAGACACACTACCCGAGGGTGTGAGCTATGTGGACGGCGGCACGCTGGCAGGGAATACTGTCTCCTGGGATCTGCCCAGCCTGGAAACTGGAGAATCGGCAGAGGTTAGCTTCGTGGTTTACATCGGCGATGTTGCAGAAGTGCCGATCTTAAACAGCGACTACCAGGTGTGCAGTGCCGAAGGGGTTTGCCAGATCGGTATTCCTTTGACCAGCGTCGTAAAAGGCCCAACATTCGTCGCTACAGCCACAGTAGACCCCATCGCAAAGAAGCCAGGCGGTGGTGGAGGTCCGGTGACGCCTACCCTCACCATCGAAAACCTGGGACCGGGATATGCCCTGGATGCGTCCGCGATGTTGTATTTCCAGCGGATCAGCGTCTCTTCCGAGGATCTGGTTGCCATCCCGGACACCGGCTTATTGATAGATGGTCCGGATTGCGGGGACAAGTGCGTTGCTTATCATTGGGTCGGTAATATTGGACCCGGGGAGATGATCACGTTCACCACTCTGGAGGGTCAGAGCTCCATTGGTGGGGAGGAGGGCACCCACTACACAGCTACGATTGTCGTATCCGATTCGTTGACCCTCTTTTCCTACGATCCGATCACTGCCACGGCGGTTGGCACCATCACCCACTTTGCCAACCTGCTTCCCAGCAAATCCGCCCCGGAGTTCATCGCGGCAGGGCAACTGATGACCTATTCGTTTGGCATATTTAATAGCGGTCTGACGACCGACGTCCCGCCTTACCCGGTCCTCACGGATACCGTGCCGCAAAGCGTCACGCTGGTGAGCGTCAGCGATGATGGCGCCTTCATGGATGTGGGGGGGCAGACGGTCGTCTCCTGGACGCTGCCCTCCTTGAGCACCGGGGAAAGGCTCGGGCACTCCTACGTGGTGCAAGTGGACCCGGATCTGGTGAGCGGCACGTTGATCGTCAATGATGATTACTGGACGGTCTGGAAGGATATTGCATATATCAGTTCCACGATTACGCAGACCTATGTCATGTCGAACACTGGTGATCCGGTTACAACGATGGTTCGTGACATAGGCTTGATCGATTCCTTCAAGACAGTCACCCCCACGGCTCTTCTGCCAGGACCGTCCAATGTGCTAACCTATGTCGTTCATATTGCGAATTCCAGTCCCACATCCCTGTACGGCGTCCAGGTACACGACTTGCTGCCCTGGGAGGTGAGCACCTACCAGCGAGACGCCGTCGCCTCCAGCGGCACGGTGGTGAGCGATATCGTCAGCGTCGATTGGAGCGGGGACGTGGGCGCTCTCTCAGAAGAGCTGATCACCTTCACGGTCAAAATCGACCCGGGCTATGAAGGTCCGGTGACGAATACGGCAGTCATCACGCACTCCAGCCTCAGTGCTGACGTGGTAGTCCAGGCAGTTGCATACGTCACGGACGACCCGGTTTTGAGCATCACGAAATCGGCCTCCCCCGATCCTGTAGATTTCGGAGATGAGCTGCTCTACACGATCCATGTCGCCAACCTGGGTCAGCAGGCGACGGAGCTGGCGGTGACGGACGTGCTGCCTTCCGGCACGAGTTTCGTGCCCTACAGCGCCAGCGGTAATGGGCAGATGGTCGGTGATGTAGTGACCTGGAGTTTCCCTGTCCTGCCAGGAGGGGAGCAGCAGAGTCTCTCCTTCCGGGTCCGGGCAAATATCTTCCCGGAGATCGTCAACCAGGATTACCAGGTTACTTGCAGCGAAGGGGTGACCAGCCATGGCGCCCCATTGGTGACGCAGGTCACCCGCAGCGGCTCCCTGTTCTTGCCAATCGTCACCAGGTAGTCAAGCGAGCAAAACCCTGAAATAGAATTGAGCGGGCGCTCTGCGCCCGCTCAATTCTATTTCAGGGTCTATATGCGTAGTAAAATTATCCAAGAAGGAGACTTCAAATCGTGACAGCCATAACACGTGGACAGGTTCAATACATCAACCCCGACACATTGCACAAAAACCCTGCGTTTACGCAGGTAGTGACCGTGAGCGGTCCGATCAGGACAGTCTATATCGGCGCCCAGTGGGCAGTGGATCAAAATGGCGCGCTGGTCGGTAAGGGAGATCTCGCAGCGCAAGCCGAGCAAATCTTTAAGAACATCGCGGCGTGCCTAGAGGCTGCCGGAGCCCGCCCGGAGCATCTGATTCACTGGAGCATTTATGTTGCCGAAGGGCAAGACATGCAACCTGGGTTTGAGGCGGGCATGCGTTGGTGGGGAGGCAGACCCAACCCACCCATGAACAATGTGATGTTTGTGTCAGGCTTTTTCCCGCCAGATTTCCTGATCAGCATCGAAGCCACGGCGGTCGTCCCGCTCGAAGGATAAAGGTCTGCTTGTTAGGAGCATTGGATGGATAGAGGTCTCGTTGCATCGGCGTCCGTTGTCATACACGCTTCTCAGGGAAAGGTCTGGGATGCGCTGCTCGATCCGGGCGCAATTCAGCAATATATGTTTGGTGCGCAGGTCGTATCGGACTGGCAGGAAGGCAGTCCGATCGTTTGGAAAGGCGTGTGGCAGGGCAAACCCTACGAGGATAAGGGTGTAATCCTTCAGCGAAAGCCAGAACGGATCCTTCAGTACAGCCATTTCAGCCCGCTTTCCGGTTTCCCTGATCGCCCCGAGAATTATCATACGGTGACGATTGAATTGTCGGAGGAGGGCGACCAAACGCGCGTCTCCCTTGCTCAGGATAATAATTCCGGTGAGGAGGAGCGCGACCATTCCAAGATGAATTGGGAGATGATGCTTACGGCGCTGAAAATCTACCTCGAGGAATAAACGCGGATAGGCATTGGCGACCACCCGTTAAAGGGGAGGGGAAGCATGAAGAATGTTCTGCGACACTTGAGGTCCTTGATTGCCCCGGCGATCATGGGCTTTTTGCTTCCGATTTCGATTGTCTGGTCTGAGCGCCAATCGAGTGATCGCTTGTGGCTAAACTTCCCTACCGGCTTGAACATCGCCGGATTTGTGATCAGTGTCATCGGTCTGGTCTTATTGATCCTGACCGTCCGCATGTTCATCCAGATCGGCAAGGGGACCATCATGCCCTGGGACCCAACCAGGAAGTTGATCATCGTGGGCATCTACCGGCATGTCAGGAATCCCATGATTCTAGGTGTCCTGCTCCTGCAGGTCGGTCAAGCGATCCTGTTCGCCTCGTCCGGGATTGCATGGCTGGCAGTCGGGTTCTTTGTTGTTAACACGTTTTATTTCACTTTCTCCGAAGAGCCGGGATTGGAGAAGCGCTTCGGTCAGGAATACATAGAGTACAAGCGCAATGTTCCCCGCTGGATCCCAAGGCTGAAACCCTGGCAACCAGGCTAAACATCCCCACCGGAGAGATGATTTTTGATTTGAGGAGATCAGATGATGGACACAACAGGTGAATCGAGCAAAATTTCGGCGGTTGGAAGGAGAGCTTATGGTTCTGAGAATTTCCAGTTAGACCTGGACGGATTAGCTGTAGGCTTTCTCAATTCGTTGGAGGGTGGTGCCATTGCTGCCGAGGTGATACAGGAGAGGCTGGGTACCCATCATTACGTAGGCAAGCACCTGGGGCCGATCCGATATGAAGAAGTGACCGTCACAACAGACCTGGCGCTCGATCGATCTTTTTATGCCTGGATCGCAGATACCTGGTCGGGAAAATTTGCGCGGCGGGACGTGACCCTATACCGGATCGACTCGAACAATCATATCCTCGGACTGAGCGAGTTCTATAATGCGCTGATTACTGAAGTCACGATCCCTAAAATGGATGCTGCCTCGAAAGACCCAGCTTTTCTAACCGTCAAGTTTGCACCCGAGTACATTCGTTATAAGAAGGACAGCGGAGGGAAACTAAAAGGCAGTCCTTCCAAAAAGGGTCAGAAAAAATGGCTGCCTTCCAATTTCAAATTGACCATAGGGGACCTGGATTGCAGCAAGGTAAATAAGGTGGATGCGTTCACGGTGAAGCAGGTCACGCAGACGGCGGGAGTCGGCGAGCTGCGCGACTACCAGATGGAGCCTACCAGCCTGGAATATCCAAACCTCACCATCTACCTGGCAGAGGCGGCTGCCCAGACCTGGAGAGACTGGCACGAGGATTTTGTCATTAAAGGCAACAACGGTGCCGCACAGGAGAAATCCGGTTCCCTGGCATTCTATAGCCCCAATATGCAGGATGTCCTTGGGCAGATCAATTTTTCTGGCGTAGGGATCTTCAAGCTGTCCCCACCGGGATATCAGGCTGGAGTGGATCAGATTCGACGCCTCAAAGCTGAGTTATATGTAGAAAGCATGGAGTTTGTCTTCGGGAGTCCGTAAACGAAACGGGGCGCTTGAGCTAATCATTAGATCGTTGAAAGCGTTTTCCCAGGGGGAGCGGAAAGAAAACCAGTCTCTAGTGCAATCTTTTTACCGGTGGACGGGATTTGTTGCGCGCGGTTGAAATTGGCTATATACTATTATCGATCCGAATGTGCAGGGGCGGGTGGGGTTTAGATTGGGTGAAGGACAAATGCAAGCAAAACAGGTACTTCGCTTGATACTCGTTGGGATCGTGTCCACGATCGTCGGATACTTCCTCGGCTATTTCCTCTTCTCGAATACGCTCATCGATGTGTTTGCTGGGCGCGGAACCGGGGAGTGGGAGCGCGGTGTGATCGGAGACATTGGGATGCAGCTGTGTTGTGGCGCGCCACTTCCCGTATGGGTCGGATTCGCTCTCGCAGTACTGACCATCTTGATCGACCGTTTCATAAAGATCCCCTCCACTACCCGGATCGTCATCGTTGCGATCATTGGCCTCGTCTCAGGTTTCATCAGCTATTTCCCATGGCAGATCATATTGTTGATGGGTGCAGCGTTTTAGTCGTTACCTGGCATGGGGATTGATCTTCAACTTGATATCATACGGGGAGGTTTGAAATGAAACGCCTATCGCTCCTGACGCTGATCTTTGCCGTCCTGTCGCTGGTCTTTTTCATCCTGCTGGTATTCCTGCGGATCGATTTTCCGCTCTACCCGTTGATGAGCTACCAGGACGCCATCGACCTGTTGACCCCATTGGTGCTCATCCCGATTTACTGGTTGTTATTCCAGTCTCTCGCCAGTGAGCGCCCAAGGCTGAGCGGAGAAATTATTTTCATTATCCTGGCAGGTTTGTGGGTGATGGGGCACGGCATGCATCTCGCCGCCAACTCGATTGATAACCTGATCGATGCCCTGGCAAAGGACCAAATCATCAACCTCAAGACAACGGATGTATACACCCTGACTTATTTTTACGATGAGCATTTGAGCCATGTGATCAGAGATATTGGCATCGTCAGCCTGGCAGCCCTGCTGATATACCGGGAATGGCGCCATCCGGTAGGTGCTCAGACCGTCTGGTGGCAGGCCATTCTGGGCGCTATCCTTTACGGCTTCACCTATTTCAGTACCTTCCTGGAGGGACAGACCGTTGCATTGGGTCTGCCTTTCGCATTTCTCGTGGTAGCGTTTGGATTTCTGACCGGGATCAGACACCTGGGGAAACGCCCTGTGCTGGCTTTCCTGCTGTTTGCCGGGTGGGGGCTGTATTGGGGCGGTTTTCCCCAGTTCTCGGATGTGGGTTTAATTTAGGGATACTTTTGTAAGCAGGATACCCCAATAATTAATTGGGGTTCAGAGACCGTGCCTGGCAACAGTCACGGGAAAACAGATCACGCGGATTCAGACCGCCTGCGTGACCTGTTTCTATTCTGCTCGAATAACGTATAATATAGACAACAACAGTCCGATTGGTCGGTTCCTGGAGAGCCTATGATGACCAGGGAGCCACAATCAACCAGGTCCGAATGATGAGGGTGATATGAGCTGGTATCTTTTTTTCAAGTTCCTGCACATTTTCAGCGTGATCTGGTTTGTGGGAGGGATATTTTCTCGCCAGCTGGTGCGCCGGGCGATAAAAAATACCAATGACGTGTATGTGTTCGCTCACCTGAACCAAGCGGCGGGCATCATGGAAAAGGCGATGGTCATCCCAGGCAGCATGGCGGCTCTCGTATTGGGGGTCATCCTGGCGCTCATGGCTGGAATACCGATTTTCGGCTTTCTACAGGGCGCATCGCAAAACTGGTTGTTGGTATCAAACATCCTTTTACTGGGCATGATCGGCGTGGTCCCAGGCATCTTCCTGCCGCGCGGTAAGAAGTTTGAGCCCTTGCTCAATGCCGCCCTGGAAGAGGGTCGGATTACCCCCGAGCTGCGCCAGGCGATGGAAGACCCGGTGGTAAGGTTTGCTCACCTGTACGAAGAAGTATCTCTTATCATCGTGATTTTTTTGATGGTGCTGAAGCCGTTTTGAGATGTAGTTATGCGGCTGCCTCAAGGCGCCGGCGTGCTCGTCTCCGGCTCGGTGATGCCCACGTCTGCGGTCAGCACCCAGCCGATCACCGCGCCGCCCTCGCGCTGGTACTCCACCAGCAGGCACTCGCGCCCGATGGGATCGAAGCGCCGCTCCGATGGCAGCAGGCGCAGGGTGGCTCCGGCGGGGACCCTGCCGATGGCAGTGAAGTTCTCGTAGCAGCCGTTGCGCGCCCACACGTCCCGCTGAGAAACGACCACCTGCGGGGTGGGGGTCATGGTGGGCGGGGAGGTGGGCGTGAAGGTGGATGTGGCGGTGGGGGTCAGGGTGCTGGTGGGCGTACTGGTCGCCGTGGCGGTCAGAGTGGGCGTGGCGGTGGGGGTCAATGAGATCAGGTAAGCCTGCACGCGGCCCACAGCCCAATAGCCAAGCAAGATCAATACTGCAAGCCCCGCCAGCCCTGCCAGCAGGCGCAAGCCAGCCAGCTTCAGGTTGTAGCTGCGAAGATCGCGGTTCAGCCGCACCACGTTGGGATCGCTGGGGAAGCGCCGGCGCACCTCGGCGCTGATGCGCGCTGCCTGGGCAGGCCAGCTGGGATTGTTTTCATAAGCCTGGCGGGCAGATTGCAGGTCGTTGTCATAACGCCCCAGTAGCCGCTGCAACGCATCCAAATCGTTTTGCAGGCGATTGAGGCTTTCGTCCACACCTTCCAGGTTGCGGATTTGATCCAGATTTTGGCGGGCTTGCCGGGTCACGTACAGGGATTCTTCGATCGTGCCGGACCGTTCAGCCTGATTCTTGAGGGCGCGCGTCTGGTCCTTCAAGGGCTCAACAACGCGCGGGATGACGGTCTTGAAGCGCTCGAGCAGGCGCTCGAAAGCGGGATTATCGCCATGCTCGTTGATCAGCGCATCCAAGCTGGCTTTGGCCTGGGAGGCAGCCTGCGGGTCGATGGTGGCCTGGTTGAGCGCCTCGTTGATGGAGCGCAGGCTGTCTTTCACCTGGCGCAGCTCGCCGGCTTTATCGGTAAATTTAGGCAGACCGGTGGCGCGTCCGGCGGCGTCCACCTTTTCGATGGCCTGGTCGATCAACCCCTGGCGGAAGTAGCCCAACCCTTCTTCGTAAACGTTCTCAGCGTCGATGCTCTCCTGCAGCTTCTGCGCCAGCTCCTGCCCTTCCTGCCAGCGCTGGATGCCCAGGCTGCGCAGGAAGCCCTGGGCTTTTTCCAGCAGAGCCAGTGCATCGGCATAACGCCCCAGGCGGGCCGCCGACTGGGCTTTACCGTAGGCGGAGGCGGCATCGGCGGGCAGCGCCACGGCCGGGATATAGCCGGTGCGCAGGTAGTTCTCTGCCTCGGAGCGGTGCTGGCGGGCTCGCTCCCAGTTTTGCTCCAATTGCAACACCCGGTCGAAGAGCTGGATGGCCTCGGCGTAGCGCCCGCTATAGAACAGCCTCTCAGCCACTTCCATCTGCTGCTCGGCGGCGGGGTTATGCTCGCGAACCGGCTCCTCCGGGCGCGCCCCACCTTCAGCCGCAGCAAGGGGAGGCTCTGCGGCGGGCGCCGGCTCCTCTTCAACCGTAAGGCTCCCGCCGTTCTGGGCGGGCTCGAGCCGGTTCAGGCTGGCTTTGCGGGCGCTCTGGAGGCGCTCGCGCTCGCTGGGAGCCAGCGCGCTGTAAGCCTCTGAGTTGATAAATTCCTCGATCTCCAGCAGCAAGTTGCGGAGCTCCGCCGGGCTGGTGGATTCCCGCTCCAGGTTCTGGTCAATCTGTCCGATCAATGTGTCGTATTCGCTCATGCAGCGTTGCCTTTGAAATTGTTCACCCGTTAGCGGATGCGCCAGCGAGCTGGGCATAGACCTCAGCCAGGTCGCCTCGCAGCTCTCTGAGGTTAGTATAACCCTGGTTGAGCACCTGGGCGATGATCTCCTTCACCCGGTTGGGCAGACGCTCGTCGTCGAAGGTCCAGTTGACCGGGTAGCTCAGGGCGCTTTGCTCGATCTCCTCCGGGCGGTTGGGACCCAACGGCAGGGCGCCCGCCGCCGGTCTGCCGGTCAGGATGTGGTGCAGGGCGCGTGCCCCAAACTGGGCCAGGTCGAACTGGCGCTCAGCATCCGACAATCCCTGCGGCTGGCGCTTGGCGATGTTCCAATCGATCATCACCACGCCCTGGGACTGTGGGTCCCAGTAATAATGAAGGATCTTGTGGTCACGGTACACGATGTTGCGATCGTGGGCGCTTTGCAGGATATCACAAATCTGGATCGCCAGCAGCATGCCTTCCTGCAGCGGCAGGAACCAGCCGTGCGTAAAGCCGGCGTCGCAGTATTTCATCAGGTTGTGATCGTGGTCGCGGCGTTGCAGCGCCAGGTAAGGGATCCATTCCTGCGCCAGGTAGCGGTCCATGGAGGCCAGGTAATTCTGGGTCTCTTCCACGCCGAAGCGCACCGCGTCCCCGCGAAGCTGATCTAATGCGCTTTGCCCATCTTCAGCGGGGAAGTCTTTAGGATTTTCCAGGCGGATGAAGCCGCACTCGACCAGCGGAGTGATCCCGGGCACATCCCTCAGCAGGGTCA
>Ga0113563_10001773_pt1 | contig 12554 bp, 9 predicted proteins | sample Mud3Dept3metaG_FD_80117 | JGI IMG/M metagenome (GOLD analysis project Ga0113563, IMG submission 80117) | Freshwater wetland microbial communities from Ohio, USA, analyzing the effect of biotic and abiotic controls - Mud 3 Core 4 Depth 3... | ecosystem: Environmental > Aquatic > Freshwater >...
GGCTGGGAAACGCAGGGACAGAGGGACCAGGCTACGTATCCAGCGCGACGAGGCCGTGCTTGATGGCGAGGCGGACGAGGCCGGCGGTGTCGTGGGTCTGCAGCTTGGCCATGAGTTGGCCACGGTGCTTCTCGACGGTCTTCTCGCTGAGGTGGAGGTGGGTGGCGATCTCACGATTGGTGTGGCCCTCGGCGATGAGCTGGAGCACCTGCCGCTCGCGGGACGTGAGCTGGTCCAGCGGCCCGAGGTCCGCGATGCGCAGGGGGGAGTCGACGAGGGAGGAGACAACCGGCCCGGCCACTTCCGGGCTGAGGAACGTATCACCTCGGCTGACCGCCCGGACGGCCATGAGGAGTTCGTCGGAGACCGCGCGCTTGAGAAGGTAGCCCTTGGCCCCGCTCCGGAGGGCCTGCCGGACGAGGGCGTCGTCGGCGTACATGGAGAGAATCAGGGCCCGGGTTTTCACTTTGAGGCCGCCCAGGCGGCCGACGGCCTCCACCCCGTTCAGATGCGGCATGGCGATGTCGAGCACGAGCACATCGGGGAGGAGCCGCTCGACAAGCTCAAGGGCCTCCTGGCCGTCGGCTGCCTCCCCGACCACCTCGATGTCGCCGGCTTTCTCGAGGAGGGCGCGGATCCCCTGGCGGACCAGGTGGTGATCGTCGGCGATCACGACGCGGATCATGGGGCGGCTCTCCAGGGCACCTTGGCCAGGAGGCGGGTGCCATGCCCCGGCTGAGACGTAATCTCCAGCCGACCGTTCAGCAAGTCTAGCCGCTCCTGCATTCCAATGAGGCCGATCCCCCCTTGCGATTTCGCACCACACGTGCCAGCGACGTCGAAACCGACACCGTCATCTTCCACCGACAGGCTGAGGACTTCACCGTCGTACCCAAGGGCCACCCGGACCCGACGCGCCTGCGCGTGTTTGCTGATATTAGTGAGCGCCTCCTGCAGAAACCGATACAGCTGAATGCCGACGCTGTCCGGTACTCGCCGAAGGTCCGCGCCAGCATACTCGACAGGCAATTGAATCCGTCTCATGAAGTCGCGGCACAAACCCTCGAGGGTCGAATCGAGCCCTGCCGCTTCCAAGCCGGGCGGGCGTAGCGCTTGAGCGAGAAACCGGAGTTGGTCCGTGATTGACTCGGTGAGCTTCATTGTGTCGTCGAGTCGGTGACGGAGCGACGCCGCATCAGGGGGAATATCGTCGTGAATCAGCCCCAGGCTGATCCGAAGCGCGGTGAGGGCCTGGCCAGCCTCGTCATGGAGTTCGCGCGAGAGCCGACCCCGCTCCTCCTCCTGCGCCGAGACTAAACGCCGGGTCAAGTCCATGAGGCGCTCGCGCCCCAGGTCCACCTGCTCGAACAGTCGCGCGTTCTCCAAGGCGTTGGCGCTCTGCGCCGCAAGGCTTTGGAGTAGATCAACCTCTTTCTCGGGGAACGTGTGAAGACGGCGCAAGAACACGCCCAGAACCCCCGCAACTCGGTTCCCATACACAAGCGGCACAACAATGCCAGACACCAGCCCCTCGGAGGCCGCCCAGGAACGGTTCATGAATCGGGCATCCCACGCCACGCCGGTGCTCACGACGGGCTGGCGGGTCGCGGCGGCAATGCCCGCAAGGCCCTCCCCCACGCGGAGGCGCAACGATCGCGCGGCGTTGGCATCCCTTAGGCCGACGCTGGCTACCACGCGAAGCTCCTCGGCACCCTCCGGTAGGTCGAAGAGAATGCCGGCGGCACCCCGGATCAATGTCTGCACCGCCTCAAGAATCCGTCGAGTCACCAGCAACGGGTCCAACTCTGTTGTCATAGCGCGCATCACGGTGTTCAACGTCCCGAGCTGCTGCGCACGATCGACCGCCGTCGCGTGAAGTCGGGCGTTACTGATGGCGATGGCGGCGTGATCGGCCAGCCGCAGGAGCGTTCGCTCGTCTCGGTCGGTGAAAGGGCGAGGCGAGCGATTGTCTACGAAGAGGACCCCTTCCACCCGCCCCTCCATCCGGATGGGCACGCCAAGCTCCGCGACCACTCCCTGGGCCAGTGTATGCGGAAGGTAATCTTTCGTGATGCGGGGGTCCTCCGCATAGTTCTCCGTCCGAAACGGTTGCCCCGTGGCCATCACCGTCCCGCCGAGCCCCTTACCGCGCTCGATGCGGTGGGTGTCGAGCCGGTCCGAATGTGACCCCGCCCGGTAACGAAATACCAAGGTGTCGGACACGACATCTCGAAGCGCGATCTGAGCCAGATCGCTCTCCGTCAGGTCTCGCGCACCCTCGACTACCCGCTGCAGGACGGTGTCCAAATTGAGAGAGGCGCTGAACCGTTGCGAAAGGTCGGCTTCCAGCTCAATCTCCCGCCGCTGTCGGTCGACGTCCTGAAACAGACGAGCGTTCTGGATGGCAATGGCCGCCTGGGTGGCGAAGAGGCGGAGGAGTTGCTGGTCGTCCTCGGCGAACGAACGCTTACCCAGCTGGCGGTTCAACGTGATCACGCCCACGAGCCGGTCGTGAAAGCGAAGGGGCTCGGCGAGCACCGCCTTGACCGTCGTCTCCGCGAGAAAGCGAGGGTGCGCATGCGGAAATGCATGGTAGTCGTTGACGAACAGACCTTCGCCGCGCTCGGCGACGACGCCGCAGAGGCCTTCGCCCAACTCGAGAGCCAGGGCGCCTAGGTGATCGGCGATACCGTGCCACACCTGGGGCACGAGACGCTGGGTGGCTCCGTCCCACAGAAACAACGACCCCCCATCCGCGTCCACCAACTCCATCGCACGACGGTGGATCAAGGCGAGAAGGACGGTGAGGTCGAGCTCCCGCGCGATCTCTGCGTTGAGAATGCGGACCGTCTCGAGCTGCTGTGTTCGTTTGACGAGTCCTTCCTCCGTGCGCTTGCGCTCTGTGACGTCGTCGAGGAGCCCCATGACGCCGACGATCCGGCCCGCAGCGTCCCGAAGCGGCACGGTCCACAGGTTTACATCGATCAGAGACCCGTCCTTCCGCCGGCGGCGCAGCTCCAAGGCGGACGAATTCTCACCCCGCAGCCTCTGTTCGTGCAGGACGTGAAACTCGGTCTGCTTGTCCTCGGGAACGTACGGGGGCGGCTGGCCCAGCACTTCTCCTTCGCTCCAGCCGAAGATGCGCTCGGCGGCCGCGTTCCACAGCCTGACCTTCTCATCGGCGCCGATGGCAATGATCGCCAACGGCGACGCCTCGATCATGGCTCGAAGTGCGGTGTCGGACTCCCAAATCATCTCATGCATGGACTGCGCCTTCGTCTGCTGTCAGAAAACACATGAGCCGATTCCCTTGCGAGAATCGGCTCAGTTACTTCGAAGGTCTCCCCCCTCGACGCGACCAGTTGGGCACGTCGTTCACTCGGCCCGGCAAACCGAAACCGGTCTCCGTCGTCACTCGCCCTTTCGGGCCTGCTCCAGGACGCGGATCGCGCGCGCGAGGTTAAAGATCCCGCACGTGCAGAACCGTGCCATGGTGGTCGCAGCTCGTTGCGGCGTGCGGCGGTTCTCGCGTACCATGTCGATCATCTTGCGGGCGAAGTTGTGGGACAGCATGCCGTGCCCGCACATGGTGGACAGTTCCAGGACGTGCCGGTCCGGGAGCTGGTTCAGATCCCCGTGGAAGCCCAGCGAGTATTCGATGCTGTGCCGCGTGATCCCAGCGCGCTTGCAGCAGGCGTTCGCTCCATCGGCCAGGCCGCTGATGTTGATGGACAGCCCGAGATCCGCTGCTTTCAGATCCTTGACGAGCGCTTCGACCTTGGCGACGTCGTCGAAGACCGCCGCGACGGTCGAGGGCTCGTCCATGGCCGTGAAAACGGTCTCCGGGTCGGCCCCCTCGGGGCGTGACCAGTGGGCGAAGGGCGTGAGATTCGACGACGGCCGGTACATGCCTCCCTTGCTACCCTGGCCCACGTTGACGGGGCCGTACTTCATTGCGAGTCGCAAAAAGGTCTGGAGCTTCCCGATGGCTCCCTCCTCGTTGATGCCCTTGGAGGGCATGGCGAATATGATGTAATCCTCCCGCTGGGTCTCGGGCGCTCCGAAGCGGTGCAAGGTATTCGTCATAGCAATGTTCTCCTCTCGTTCTGTCCGTATGGCGCCGACAGCCAGGTGGCTGCGGGGTCGGTCTCAGACAGCGGCAGGCTCGGGCCGTCGGCCCAGCCCCAGGTTCGTCTTGCCCCGGAAGAATACGTATCCCTCGCGCTCCAGGATGGGTGCGACCTGATCGTCCCCCTGCGCGTCGCACCGCGTGGCGACCCCGATGCTCACGATGGTGTCCAGCTCCTGCGCAACCGCCTCCACGCGCTCCAGGACTGCCGGCACGTGCTCCAGACCGGTCTTCAGCTCCAGGATCGCGGACATCACCTTCTCGTTCAGGATGTCCGGCTGCAGGGCCCCCGTGGCGCGGTCGGTCATCAGCGAGGAGACCGGATTCTTGTCCTCGAACTCCACCGGCAGCGGGGCCAGCGCGGTGGTCATCTTCTGCACGTCGCGGAAGCGGACCCCGACTCCGGGCCGGCCGAACTCGATGGTGAATCCCGCCTCTCCCTCCTTGACCCGATTCGTCACGTCGTTCGTCTTGACTTCCTCCGTGCCGCGCCCGTGAATGCCCGTCGACTCGTGCGGCACGAGCGGATCGCTGAAGGCCCGCCGGACGGTGCGGGGCCACGTCAGCTCCTGCGGGGTCAGGGCGTCGGTCGGGCACACGTCGGGCTCCGGATCGAACCGGAACCGCAGCCACTTGGCGACGCGGCGCACCGCGCGGACGAGCGTCGGGCTCATGTGCTCCTTGCTCATCCCGCGATAGCACGTGAAGCACTCCACGCACTCGTCGAGATTCACCGTGGCCCGGTTGACCGCCGGATCGATATAGATGGCCCCCATCGGGCAGACGGGGACGCAGTTGGCGCAGGCAACGCACTTCCTGTCATCGATCTCCACTTGTCGCTCCATGAGTTGAGTCTATCGTGCAAACGGCGAGACCCACCGCACCCCGGCCCCGCCTCTCGCTCGGGGCCGAAACGGCGCGACATCGTATCGTTCTGCTTCGCCGGGTGTCAACGGCTTTCGCGGCGCCCGTGCCGACTGCGTCCGGTCGGCCTCACGGCAATCCTTCACCCGAATCCGGCTTGACACGAAGTGCCGGCGCTCGTATCTTGACCCCGCTGCAGCGCGCGCCGCATGCCGCCCTGCGGCTCGAGCGATGGGAATGCCGGGGTCAGGGTCGTCTCGGCACCCCCTGTCGCACCCGATCCGAAGCTCCCGAGGTCGAGATGCCGCAGCGAATCACGCTGGCTCACAGTCCGGACGCGGACGACGCGTTCATGTTCTACGCCCTGGCGACGGGGAAGGTGGGCGATCCCGACCTGGAGTTCGTCCATGTTCTGGAGGACATCCAGACACTGAACGAGCGCGCCTCTCGCGGCGCGTACGAGGTCACCGCCGTCTCGTTTCACGCCTATGCCTACCTCTCGGACCGCTACGCGCTCCTCCCCCACGGCGCCAGCATGGGGGACGGCTACGGCCCGATGATCGTCGCACGCCAGCCGATGGCGTCGGACGCGCTCCGCGGCAAGCGGATCGCCGTCCCCGGAACACTCACGACCGCCGTCCTGGTACTGGGTCTCTGGCTTCCCGGCCTCGAACAGGTGGTGGTCCCCTTCGACCGGATTCCGGATGCCGTGCTGGCGGGCCGGGTGGACGCCGGGCTGATCATCCACGAAGGACAGGTGACGTACCGAAGCCAGGGGCTCCACAAGATCGTCGACCTCGGTGAGTGGTGGACAGCCGAGACGGCTCTGCCGCTCCCGCTGGGCGGCAATGTGATTCGGAAGGACCTCGGCGCGGAGTTGACGCGGCGTGTCTCCCGCGTGTTGCGCGAGAGCATCCAGTATGGGCTCGCGCATCGGGCGGACGCCCTGGCCCACGCCATGCGGTACGGCCGCGACCTCGACGTCCCGCTCGCGGATCGTTTCGTCGGAATGTACGTCAACCAGTGGACGCTGGATTACGGCGAGCGTGGCCGCGAAGCCGTGCGGCGCCTGTTCGCGCTCGGCCACGAACGCGGCATGCTCCCCTTTGCCGTCGAACCCGAATTCGTCGATTAAAAGGCGTAGGCATCAGCGGTCAGCTTCTAGCTTCGCTGACAGCTGAAGGCTGGCCGCTGAAGGCTTCCTCGTGCACGCCCTCTACTGCGATCACCACATCATCGAGCTGCCGCCGAATCACAGTTTCCCCATCGCGAAGTATCGCCTGATTCGCGAGCGACTCCTCGCCGAAAAGACGCTGCGTCCGGAGGATCTGCTGGAGCCGACCCTCGCGGACCCCAGGGACATCTGTCTGGTCCACACAGGGGAATACTGGGCGCGGCTCAGCGCGGGGACGCTCGCCGCCGACATGATTCGCCGTCTGGGGCTTCCGTGGTCGGAGTCGTTGGTGCGGCGCTCGCGGGCGTCCGTGCAGGGCACGCTCACGGCCGCCCGGATTGCCATCCGAGAAGCCGTGGCGATCAACCTGGCTGGCGGGACGCATCACGCATTTTCTGACCGCGGCGAGGGGTACTGCGTCTTGAACGACATTGCCATCGCCATCCGGGTCCTCCAGCACGACCACTGGATGCAGCGCATGGCGATCATCGACTGTGACGTCCACCAGGGGAACGGCACCGCCGCCATCTTTGCCGAGGAACCGGATGTCTTCACCTTTTCCATCCATGGGGCCAACAATTACCCCCGTCACAAGGTTCCCGGCACACTGGATATCGATCTCCCCGATGGCACCGGAGACGACGAGTACCTGCGGGCCCTGGAACCTGCCGTCTCCCGGATCCTGGCCGAGTTCCGGCCTGGACTGGCGTTTTACGTCGCCGGCGCGGACCCGCATGCCGGCGACCGCATGGGTCGCCTCCGCCTCACCCACGCGGGCCTTCGCCGGCGCGACGAGCTGGTCTTGGGCGCCTGTCGAGAGGCGGGAATTCCCGTGGTCATCACGATGGGCGGAGGGTACGGGAAGAACCTCGATGATACCGTCGAGGCGCACTGCAACACCGTCCGCGCCGCCCGCGCCCTGTTCGACCCCTTCCCGGCGGCGACCCCCGCCCCCTGACTCTCCGCGCCTATCCCGATCCCCAGTTCTTCCGTTCTGCGTCCGCAAGATGAGGGGACGTTGAATGTGGGGACGTTGTTGTCTAATTAAACTTTTCTCTTTTCGACATAAGTATAATTAGTCAACCACGTCCCTTTAATGTCTCGAAAAAAAGCAGTCAGGCGCGGCGGGTGATTTTCCAGCAGTTGTGGATCCTGGGGTTCCGCTGGAAATCCGGCGGGATGGTGCTGCGCGTGATCTCTTCGACGGTCAGGTCGGGGAACGCGCTGCGGTGCAACTTGAAGTGGCGGAAATTGTTCGAGAACAGGATGAGCCCGCCGCGCGCCAGCAGCGGTACGATGCTTCGCAGGAGTCCGACATGGTCGCGCTGCACGTCGAACGTCGCCTCTCCCATACGCTTGGAGTTCGAGAAGGTGGGTGGGTCCACAAAGATCACGTGGTACCGCTCGGCATGGGGAGACGCCAGCCACGCCAGGCAGTCCGCCCGGATGAAACGGTGCGCGCGCCCCTCGGCGAATCCGTTCAGCGCCATGTTACGCCGCGCCCAATCGAGGTAGACCGACGACATGTCGACGGTCATCGTTGAGGCGGCTCCGCCGGCGGCGGCGTGGACGGTCGCGGCACCGGTGTAGGCGAAGAGATTCAGGAAGCGGCCGCCACTCACCAGGCTCCGAATCAGCGCCCGGGTCGGCCGGTGATCGAGGAACAGGCCCGTGTCGAGGTAGTCGGTGAGGTTCACCAGGAAGCGCAGGCCGCCCTCGCGGACTTCGCGAAACCGACCCGTGGCCGCTTGCCGCTCGTACTGCGCCAGGCCCTTCTGGCGGCGGCGGACCTTGAGGACGACATGATCCGTCGGTTTCTCCAGCGCGTCCGGGATGACCGCCATCGCGTCCGCGAGCCGCGCCTGGGCGAGCACGGGATCCACGGTCGGCGGCGCGGCGTACTCTTGCACATGGGCCCATTCCTCGTACAGGTCCACGGCCAGGGCGTACTCGGGCAGATCGGCGTCATATAGCCGGTAGCACGTCACCCCCTCCCGCCGCGCCCACTTTCCGAGATGCCGCAGGTTCTTGCGCAGGCGATTGGCGAGCATCTCGGCGCCGGAAGACACCGAACTGGGTGAGGGCGTAGTCACAGCCGTCGCCGTACCACTCTTCGTCTCGTTGGAGGATCGCATCGGTCTGAATTGGGTCCCTGGCAATCGCAGCGTTTCCAAGTCGATGTCACACGGCTCCGTCGGGACTAGCGCCAACCGTCCGCCTCACCGATCGAGCCGGTAGGTGAAGGGGTAGCGGATCGGGCCGCCATACGGGGGATATGGACCGGCTCGCCGCACGGCCTTTATCGCGGCATCGTCCAAGAGCGCATGCCCTGAAGACCGGTCGACCTCCACGCTCTCGACCGAGCCGTCGGCTGCGATGCGAAAGCGCAACCAGACCGTTCCCTCCAACCCATCTCGCCGCGCAGCATCGGGGTAGGTCCAGACCCGCGCGATCTGACTCCTGATGGTTCGCAACAACTGTTCGCCTTTTTGCGCACCGGAACCGGCGCCATCGCCGCCGCGCGCCGGCGCGGCGTGGCCGCCCGCCGAACCGGCGCCCCCACCGTCCCATCCACCCCAACCCGCGCCCGATCCTCGACCAGGACCAATCCCCGGCCCTGCCCCCGATCCGTTCCCAGCGCCCAAACCATTGCCTTGCCCTGAGAGCAAGTACGCACCCCGCGGCTCGGCCTCGGTCGTTTGGGTCGGCGCAGACGACCCAGAGCCTCCGCCGATCTGGGGCGCCGGTCCATCGTTCCCAGGCACCGACGGACCGGGCACGTCCGCAGACCCGTTGCCTCCGGGCGGCCCGAGCGGCGATTCGGGGAGCCGGGCCGTCGGTGGAGCGGGCGGCGCGGGCGGCGCCTCTGCCGGTATTGCGGACGACGGGGTGTCGGCCGCGAGTGGATCCTGGACGACCGCCGGCACGGGCAGCGATGCGGGCAGCGACTCGACATGGGGTGCCGGGGCAATAGTCGGCTCCGACATCGGCGAGGTGGATTGCGAAGGGACCCGGCGCGCCCTGGGTCGCGGCAGCAACGGGACCTGCGTCGGGGCGGGTGTGCGCAGGATATCGGTCGCGATGGGGGCCGACGCGGGCGGGCGGGCCTCCTCCACGAGTCTCACGCGGAGGATCGGACGCACATTCTCGGAAACAGGCTGGAGCAGGACGCAGGCGGCGAGCAGGACGAGGTGCGCCACACCAGAGCCGATCACGCACCTCGGCCATCGGTTGTCAGGGTCGTGGGTCCTCCGCCGTTCCACCCGCATGATGCTCCCGCAGCCGTACCTGGCGGCTATCAGTCGTCGGCCACCGGCCCCTCGGGGCCGAAGGCCGCCCACGTCTTCAATAGTAGCCCTCGAACTTGAGACGCAGGCCCACCAGAAAACTGATCCCCGGCGCCGGCATCACGAAGACCTCGTTCGCCAGGCTCCGGGAGTCGAAGGCATAGATCCCGTACGTCTCGTACTTGGCATCCGTGAGGTTCATGCCTTGAACAAAGAGCGTCGTGTACTTCCATGTGTACGAGGCCTGCGCGTTCACGACGAAGGAGTCCTGAATGCGAAAGGAGGTTTGATTCGTCTCGTTGTTCAGGAGTACCTGCTTGCCCACATACTGCCCGTCCAAGCTCAACTCCAGGCCATCCAGGGGGCGATATTCCAGGCGTCCGTAGGCGCGATGCAGAGGGACCAAGGCGACCCGGTCGCCCGGATGAATGGTCGTCCCGAAGAGTACCGTCTCGCTTCGATAGCGGGCATCGGTATAGCTGTAGTTCAGTCGCAGGTCCACGCGCTCATGCGGGCGAAGCCTCAGGCCGAATTCGACGCCTTGGCGCCGGCTCTCGGGAGCATTCTGGTTTTGCCCGAAAGTCACACCCGTCGGATCGGGGAGGAAGAGGATGTCGTCGCGGACATCGGTGAGGAAGTACGCGCCGGTCATTTCGAGCCAGGCCAGCGGCCGGAAGCGGGCGCCGACCTCGTACGTCCTGCTCTTGACCGGAGTGAGGTCCGGATTGGACCCGAGCCCCGCGAACGCGAACAACTCGTCCGTGGTCGGAACCCGAAATCCCTCCCCGTAATTGCCGTAGATGGTCACCATGTTCGACGGGGTGTAGGTCACGCCCGCGCGGGGGGTCACCCGGCTATAACGCTTGTCTCCATTATTGACGGGGACAATGAGGTCCTCGAACCCATACTCGGTCACGTCGTAGCGGACGGCGCCGGTCACGGTGAGATTTGAAAGGATGTCGAGGGTGTCCTGCGCATACAGGCCGTACACGTCCTCGTCGATCTTTCGCTGACTCGGTCCGAAGGTCGAGGTTGACCCCGTGTTGACTCCGCCGTGCCGGATCTCACCGCCGAGGGCAAGGCTGTTCCGCACCCCGGACAGCCTGAGGTCATGGGAGAGCTGCAGGACCCCGCCGGTCGTGTCGGTGTCCGTGAGCGTCCGGCCCGTCGTGGTCAGACCCACCGTCTGGAGATCCCGCGAGATCTGCCGGTAGAATCCCGTCCCCGCCACCGAGAATCCCCCGCGAAGCGCTTGGCGCCCCTGGAACGTGAGGCCGGACTGTTCCGTGGCGCTGAAATCTGTCGGGCTGATGTTGGTCTTCCGGCTCCGGTCCAGGTCCGCAAGCGTCGCCGTCCCGGCTTGCTCCAGGCGATCGTTGACATACGCATAGGCCAGGCTGAGATCCGTGGTCTCGAATGGGCGGTACCCGACCTTGCCCGTCAGGCTGTTCACTCGGCCGTCGGACTCGTCCCGATACCCGCTCTCCCGGTCCCAGGTCGTGCTCACGTAATAGTCGAAGTCCTTGATCGGACCACTGATCGTTCCGCGGAGCCGGTAGTGGTTGTAGCTGCCCCACGCGCCCTCGACCGTCGTCTGTGGGGTGCGGGTACCGCGTTTTGTGATGATGTTGATCACGCCGCCCAATGCATTCGCCCCGAACACTGCCGTCGCGCCGGGGAGGACCTCGATGCGTTCGACGTCTTGGATGGCAACAAGGTCAAGGTTCACCGCGTTGGAATCTGGATCGTTGATGCGGACGCCGTCCACGAACACTGAAACGCCCGAGGCAGGTTGTGCGTTGAAACCCCGCATGTCGATGGTGGGCTGGAACGTGTTTCCGACGGAGTTGTAGGTCACGATCGAGGGAACCTGGCGCAACGCCTCCTGCACCGTGCGGGCGTTCTGCTGCTGGATGTCCTGGGCGGTGACGACGTAGACCTGACCCGGCACGCGCCGCAATTCTTGGATCATGTCCGCCAGGCGGGTCGCCGTGAGCACCAACTCCTCCCCGACCAACTCCTGCTCCCGCTCCGTTGCCGCCAGGGCATCCGGGGTAGAAAAGACCACTGGGTTTAGCGCGACCAGGATACCGAGAATTACGAGGCTGTTGCCGATTCGTCGAGCCATGGGGAGCCACACTCCTTTCCGCGAAGTGGTGGAGCGCAACACCCCCGGATAGGTCTCCTGACTTGTGGATCGTCGCTTCCCCGCGCCTTCCCATCCCGAGCGCGGCAACGTGGTGATTTGGCAATTCGGCAATTGGGAAGTGCGAGAATGTCTTCCCGAGTTGCCCAGTCGCCAAATTGCCTGGTTGCCGTCCCCCTAGACAGTGGCGTGCTGCGGAGTCGCTCCCCACTCACAGTGGCGGGACCGTGCTGGATTCCCCCGACTCACGCGGGGTGACCAGCTTCCCTTACATCCGAGGGTTGTCCATCTCCAAATGAACTGCGCCCGTGCGCGCCAGGCTGCTCCGGACTCTGGGCCGGTGCGACACCGGATCCATGTCGATTTCCACGGGGCAGCCGTACGCCTGTTCCAGTTGCTGCGGGGTGATCACCTCCTTCGGTGCCCCAAAGGCCTGCACCCTTCCGTCTGCCAGCAGCAGCAGACGGTCGCAATGCTCGGCTGCGAGGTTCAGGTCGTGAGAGACTAGCACTGTGGTTCTCATGCGGTCGGACCCCGACGCGAAGACCGTCTCCACCACGTCGCGCTGGTGGCGGAGGTCCAAGTGGGCGGTCGGCTCGTCCAGGAGCAGTACCGACGGCTCCTGGGCCAAGGCTCGCGCCAGGGAGACGAGCTGTCGCTCCCCGCCCGAGAGCTCGTCCACGCGCCGATCTGCCAGGTCCGCGATGCCTACCGTCTTCATGGCCTCCCGCGCCACCGCGCGGTCGCGCGCGCCCCAGGCGCCGCCGGTCGCGTGAGGATAGCGACCCATGAGAACGACGTCGTTCACGCTGAAGGGAAAGGCGACCTGGAAATCCTGCGGCACCACGGCCACCTCGCGCGCCAGCGCCAGGCGCCCGACCCGGGAGATGTCCCGGCCGTGGATCAGGACCGCGCCGCGTTGCGGGGCCAGGACCTTGCTGAGCAATCGGAGAA
>Ga0113563_10001774_pt1 | contig 12551 bp, 12 predicted proteins | sample Mud3Dept3metaG_FD_80117 | JGI IMG/M metagenome (GOLD analysis project Ga0113563, IMG submission 80117) | Freshwater wetland microbial communities from Ohio, USA, analyzing the effect of biotic and abiotic controls - Mud 3 Core 4 Depth 3... | ecosystem: Environmental > Aquatic > Freshwater >...
GAATGTCACATTCAGAATATCCCGTACAATGGTTGATGTTCTGTTCATCTCACCAATAAAGAGCCTTGGGGTCTTAATCTCCTTTTTTATTGAGAAGAAAGCTGATTCCCATTTTCTTACCAGATCCCTGAGTTCAGCATCCAGAACTGCAACTTTTTTACCTTCGGCGGCAGTTCTGACAATTATCCCGTAATTCCTCGGCTTAATGCTCTGCAGGAGTGCTTTGAGCCGGTTCTTCTCCTCAGAATTTTCAATTTTTGTTGAGATTGACACCTTATCTGAAAATGGCATCAGTACAAGATTTCTTCCTGCAATGGAAATTTCCGAGGCAAGCCTTGGGCCTTTCGTGGAAATGGGCTCTTTTGTTATCTGGACAATAACCGTCTGCCCGGCATTCAGAACATCAGTTATCTTGCCATCCTTATCTATATCAGGTTCAGGTTTGAATTTATAAACAGGAATTACCCGCCCCTGTTTTTGAAGGGCCATGGTATAGTATTTCTGCTGAGTTCTGAACTGGGCACCCAGATCAAGGTAATGCAGAAATGCATCGCGTTCATACCCGACGTTGATAAATGCAGCATTCAACCCGGGCATTATCTTTTTTACCTTACCCAGGTAGATATCTCCTACAGAAAACCTGACTGTACGCTTTTCTTTGTTTAGCTCAGTTAACTGCTTATCTTCCAGTAATGCTATTGAAACCTCGGAATCATTTACATCAATGATGAGATCCTTATTTGCCACTTCCTATATTAATCAGAATTAATATATTATCTATCATTCCCCACATACATATACAACAAACCTAAAGATCATCAGACCTTTAGGTTTAGTATATCAATTTACAGACCACTCAACGATCTGCTACTTCTTCTTATGTCTGTTCTTTCTCAAACGCTTTTTGCGTTTGTGAGTGGCCATCTTATGTCTCTTTCTCTTTTTTCCGCTTGGCATAAAGGCTTATTTCTTAACGTGGGATTTAACCTTGGTGATAAATGATTTTGCCGGTTTGAAAGCGGGGATGTTATGTGCCGGAATGATAATGGTGGTATTCTTTGAGATATTTCTTGCAGTTTTCTTAGCTCTTTTCTTTACGATAAAGCTTCCGAAACCCCTCAGATAAACATTATTACCTGTTACCATTGAGTGCTTAATTGTTTCCATTAAGGCTTCTACAGTTTTCTGTACAGTTACCTTTTCGATACCAGTGTTTTTGGCAATTTCATTGACAATGTCTGCTTTAGTCATTTTCTTGAAGTTTAAAATTCAACAAATTATTTTGAGTATTCGATTTTTCAACCCTGCAAATATAAAAATATTATTTATGTAATGCCAAACACTTAAATAATAATTTTTTAAAAACAGATTTTATTATTGCCTTAAATACAATGAAATAGGAGAATGCTTCTTTTTAATCCCAAAAGCTTCCATTGAAATTACAATAATATAAAGATACGAAATAAAAAAATATAAAATGCTGATATTGTGCGTTTTTTCCAATTAATCCCCCGGGAATTGCATTAAGAGGTTTTTTTCTTAACTTTACATTCCTGTTCGTTTAAAATTTTTAATTTGATAACTATATGTCAATCAATAAAGTAATTCTTGTCGGAAATGTCGGGAAGGATCCTGTTGTCAGATATTTTGACAAAGGTGTGGCAAAAGCAACCTTCCCCCTGGCTACCAGCGAAACATATACCAACCAGCAGGGAGAAACAATAACCACAACTGAATGGCATAATATAGTTCTCTGGCGTGCGCTTGCCGAAGTGGCTGAAAAAACAGTAAAAAAAGGTGCTCAGCTCTATATCGTCGGGAAAATAAAAACCCGGTCATATGTCGATAAAGACGGTAATAATAAGTATATAACGGAAATCCTTGCGGATACCATGCTCGTTCTTGAAAGGAAACAATCACAGGGTACCTGGCAGGGACAACCGGAAAGCAAAACTGATGCTGCCGGGAAAGGAGCACCGGCACCAGAGGTCGGTGAACCCGGTGTACCTTACCAGGCGCCAGGCAGTTCCTCTGACAGTAACCAGGTAAACAAAGACCCAGGATACGGTGATGAATTAAGCCCCGGCGGATCAGAAGCCGGTCAAAGTGAGGATGATCTGCCTTTTTAAATTGTTTCATAAAAAGTCATTGAATTGGAACCTGAATATGTACAATCATATTCCTTATTTCTTTCGGGGATAATTCTTAATCCTCCGGCCTTTAAAATAATAACAGGGCTTATTGCACTGGTCATACTTCTGTTAGCCTCTGCAATTTTATCCGCTTCAGAGGTTGCATATTTTTCCTTCGGCCCTGAGGATATCGAAAATCTCAAAGCAGATAACACAAAAAAGTTCCAAACTGTTGCCAGACTCTGCAACATGCCGGAAAAGCTCTTAAGCACAATACTGATCGCAACTAACACTCTCAATGTGATAATTGTGTTACTGGCAGCTTTCCTTGGTACAGAAATCTTCGATTTCAGCACCAGCCCCCTGATCGCATTCCTTATCGTAGCAGTCGTGATTATTTTCCTGCTTCTCTTTTTCAGCGAAATACTGCCCGGATTGTTCAATCCGAAAAAAAATGTCTCGCTGACCCTGTTCATGGCTTTCCCTCTTGCAGCACTGGAGCTGATACTCCGTCCAATATCATCACTATTTGTATACTCCGCTTCATCCATGAAAAGACGAACCAGCGCATTCCGGACAAACATAAGCATGGATGAGCTTTCCGATGCATTGGAGCAAACAACCGATGAACTTGATGAGGATGAGAAGATACTTAAAGGGATCGTAAATTTCGGGAATATCAATGTAAGTGCAATTATGTGCCCGAGGATCGACGTCACTGCTGTTGACATCCGTACAGCATTCAACCAGGTAATACCCGTAATCATCAATTCAGGCTTTTCAAGGATCCCTGTCTATTCGGAATCGTTCGACAATGTGAAAGGCATACTGTATGCCAAGGATGTCCTGCCATATATGAATAATCCCGGCACCTTTAAGTGGCAATCGCTTCTGAGAAATCCATACTTTGTACCTGAAACTAAAAAAATCAACGACCTGCTGAAGGAGTTTCAGGTTAAAAAGATCCACATGGCGGTGGTTATAGATGAATACGGAGGAACTTCCGGAATCGTTACACTTGAAGATATTATGGAGGAAATAGTCGGTGAAATAACCGACGAAAGCGATGATGATGAGGTTCTGTACAGGAAAATTGATGACAGGACATTTGTCTTTGAAGGGAAGATACTGCTCAATGATCTGATAAGGATACTGAATCTCACCAGCAATCCCTTTGAGGGTGCCAGGGGAGAATCGGAAACACTGGCCGGACTTATTCTCGAACTCACCGGTGAAATACCTCAGCAGGACCAGACTATCGAATACAAGAACTTTACATTCATTATAGAATCAGCCGACAGGAGAAGAATTAAGGAGATACGCGTTGAAATAAATGCCGATGATGATAAACCTGAGAAAGAATAATCTTCTGATATTTCTGATTTTTACCACTATTCCGTTGGGCTGCAGGGATGTGACTGTTCCAAAGCCTAAAGGTTACTTCAGGATCGACCTCCCCCCGCATGAGTATATCCTGTTCGACAAAAACATCAACAAACCTTCCGGATTGCCGTTTACATTTGAATACCCTGCTTATGGAAAACTGTCGTTTGACCCCGACAGCATGTCCGAACCCGGCTGGTTCAATATTGATTTTCCCTTCTATAAAGCTAAGATTTACATGACATATATCGGCATCAGGAATGACCTTGAGGAACTGATGGAACAGACTTATAAAATGAATGTCAGGAATCATATCATCAAGGCTGACGCGATCAATGAACAGATGATCAATAAACCGGAGCAAAGTATTTACGGCATACTTTATGACCTCAAAGGGAATACTGCCACAGCCGTTCAGTTTTTCGTGACCGACAGCATCAATCACTACCTCAGGGGATCGCTTTACTTCGAGTCAGAACCGAATTCTGACTCGCTGGCACCGGTAATCGATTTTTTCAGGGAGGACATCAATCATCTGATCGAAACCCTGAAATGGACAAAAGAATAACCTGGAGCTTTACCAATGGGTTGTATTACAAAACATTATCTCAACGAATCCACTATCCTTGGTGTGTGGAAAATTGAAGAGGATATTAAAACCCTCCTGGGGATGGTGGAGCTGGATAATGACGATAAAAAGAAATACAGGGTATTCAAGAGCACCTCAAGGAGACTGGAATTCCTGAGCGTCAGAGCCTTGCTTGCCGAACTGCTTGGCATGGATGCAAAGATCGTTTACAATAAGAACAATAAACCATTCTTAAAGGATGGTTCAAGGTTTATAAGCATATCCCATTCACATAAGCTTACTGCAATACTGTGCAGCGGTAATGAAAAGGTCGGTATAGACCTTGAGTACATGAGCACAAACATCGGTGCCATTGCATTTAAATTTCTTAACAGAAGGGAGAAAGTGACCAAAAGCGCCGATGAAAGAAAATATCACCTCTATATTCACTGGTGCGCGAAAGAGTCTCTTTACAAGATCTGCGACAAAGAAGGGATAAGCATCAGGAATAATATAACAATTGAACCTTTTGAGGTAAAGGAATCAGGAGAAATAAAAGGGAAAGTTCACACCCAAAAAATCAACGAATCCTTTGATCTCTATTATTCCAGGTATGATAATTATGCAATAGTGTGGACAAAAAAGAATTATGGAAACAAATAACTTCCCGGGGGAAAAGAGCTTAGCCCTGCTTCTTGATCCGGATAAGATAAAAGGTGATGAACTGCAAAGCATTCTCGCTATCGCGATAAAATGCAGGGTCGACTTTATTATGACAGGAGGAAGTCTTACATTCAGCAATATGGACCATCTTATCAGCTCTGTCAAAAAATACTGCTCAATACCTGTTGTACTGTTTCCCGGTAATCTCCTCCAGCTTAGCCATAAAGCTGATATAATCCTTTTGCTTTCACTCATATCAGGAAGAAACCCGGAATTACTCATCGGTAACCATGTGATCGCAGCTCCATACCTGAAAAATGTAAGGGAGAAGCTGGTATCTGTGGGATATATCCTGATCGGATGCGGTTCGAAAACGTCAGTGGAATATATAAGTCAGACTGAAGCCATTCCTTCCGACAAACCTGAAATAGCTTCAGCAACAGCTCTTGCAGGAGAGATGCTTGGACTCAATATGATTTACCTCGAAGCCGGAAGCGGGGCGTCGGTTCCTGTCCCAACCGGTGTCATCAGAGAAGTCAGGGAAAACATATCCGTCCCGCTGGCAGTCGGCGGTGGCATCAGGAATAGAACAGAAGTTGAAGAGATCTACAGGGCCGGAGCTGACCTTATCGTTTTAGGAAACGAATGCGAAAAAAATCCCGGATTGCTCGCCGAAGCCTGCTCTGTAAGAGACAAAGTCCGTTTACCTGAATAATTCAAACATCGGTTCCCCGGTACTGGCATTAGGATAAGGCACCCTGCACAACGATGAAAGAGTGACCGCAATATCTGTCATATTCACTTTTCTTGTAACCGTCACCCGGTTAACTGTCCAGCCATACCATATCAGCGGAACATGTGAATCATACTCATATGGCGAAGTGTGGCCGGTAACATGATCATCCTCCCTTTCTACCCACCCAGGGCTAAGAGTGACAATGACATCACCCGATCTCTGGGGGCTGAAATTGTTTATTATTTTTTTCAGGTTACCGTTACCGAAATCATTTGACTCAAAAGCAGAATAAGGGTAAGCCGATGCAACTCCTGTAAACTGGACGAGAAACCTGGCCACCTTCTTTTGCACCTCCTCAATGGGAATCTTTGCATCTTCAATAAGCGTCCTGTTCAGGAATACCTGCTTTTCTACATATCCCTTTACCCAGTCACCCTCACCATAAACTGCATTCAGATAGCTCCTTAGCAGTTGCAAAGCCTGGTTTTGCCTGAAATAACCTGCCGGTATCCGGTTATTTTGCAGGACAACAGGTATTTCTGATATGCCGTGAGCTGCAGTCAGATAAACAAGAACATTTCTCTTTCCCAGGCTGTCAGTCAGTAACTTCATAAGATTTTCAATATCACTGTCGAGCCTCAGGATAGCATCCGCCATCTCGAAAGAGGATGGTCCGAACCTGTGCCCGATATAATCAGTCGAAGCATAACATACAGACAGAAAGTCAGTTACATCATCATCGCCCAATCCTTCTTCCTCAATGAGCTTCATTGCAAAGCTGGTTGTGAGATTGTTCCCAAAAGGTGTCTCAATGAGAAATGAATAATTACGGTCCTTGCTGCTCCTTCCTGCAGCAGTAATCTTTTTCAGGTCATATGGGAAATAATTAATTCCTTTAAAACCAGCTTCATATCCGTTTGAATCGGGAACACAGTCAGAATAATATTCCGGAGTCTTTAAAAGTATCCATGGATTGTTAAGGTATGTATCAGGGTATCTCATTGCATTGAAATCATTGACCCATGAAGGAAGCGAGTCAATATAATATGTGCTCGACATCCAGGTACCGGATTTTTTATCATACCAGTATGCACCATCTGCCGAATGACCGGCCGTAAAAATTACAGGATTTTCCTTCAGTCCCACAGAAAAAACTTTTGCCTTCCTGTTGGTTGCCATCTTAAGCTCGTCGGAGAATGTTGAAGCCTGGAGATTTACCGGTGAATGAAGTCCTGATTCGTAACTTCCTCCAACAGGATCGACCGACAGGTCCTTAGTGCAGTATATAAGCTCGTTCTTCAGAGGAAGGTACCAGTTGTCCGAGGCAATCCCATGCTGGGAAGGTTCCGTGCCCGTTGCGATCGTGGCATGACCGGGAGCAGATTGCGTAAGCATATACTGAAATGAAGCATTCTGAAAATAGGCTCCTTCATTTAATAACCTCCTGATGCCGTTTTCTCCCAGCCTGTTCCTGAATTTCTCAAGCTGATCATACCTGAGCTGTTCAACGATTATCCCTACAACAAGCCTTGGTTTGTCCGGAGGAAGATAAGCTCCCTGCCCTATTGCTCCCTGAACTGTAAATAACGATATTAAGATTATTGCTGTCTGCTTCAGTATCTTTTTCCCCTTCATAAAAACAAACTTCATTATGATTTTTATTACTAATCAGTTTTGTAGCTATATATGTATCATTTTTTGATACCTCTCAAAAGTAACTTTTTTAACCAGAGAAGCAACGGAAAATGATAATTTACAGATGCTCTCCATTACCTGCGAACAACCACAAACCGGCATTTTTCAGTGATTTTTGTAATTGAATTTCTGATTGTCAGTACATAAACGCCTCCCGGAAGGTTCTTTATGTCAATATGCAACGGAATATCCTCTTCAGTCTGCTCAACGTAATCCATAAACTTTATTCCTTTAATATTATATACCCTGACATTAACTGTTCCGAACAGGGTTTTGGGAAGTACGACATACAGAATATCATCGGCCGGATTGGGATAAAGAACCGGTACCGGAGTATCAGTCGTATCAACCGGGTTAATGAATTTCACCATTTCCACATCAAGCTCAGTTGCCTTGCCTTCAGTAACAATCACACCCTTCACATGATTGTCCACATAACCATCTGCTGTGAAGTCCAGGTCCCATTTCCCGGCTGCCAGGAGCCTTACGAACCTGCCTGTAATTTTATCGGAATAAACTTGAGAGCTGTCCTTATCATGACCTTCAATAAGAACCCTGGCAACAACGGGATCTCCGGTCTTTGCATCTGTTACCAGACCGTGAATACCATATAATGAATTCTCCAGGTAACCTAAAAGCGACCGCCAGTTATACTGCCATAATGAGCCAAGCTGAGAGACAGGTGTGATGTATGCATCATCCAGCTCTATTGTGACCTCACGGCCCTGCAGTTCCCAGGTAACAAAATCCTGACGTCCACCGTTTATTGAATACCAGTCGTAACCATTTGTCACACCATTCTCAAGAAAAGTCATGTATCCGGGTACAGAGTTAACATGAACAGTATCGGCATATTTCCTGCTGATCCTGTAAAACCAGTCATCGTCAGCATGATACCAGGGTCTGCTGTCCCACGGATAATTGACAACCTCGGCTCCTGAATGAAAATTTGCCGAGAGAATAAATTTGTGCCCACGCATGAACTTAACCATATCCTGATTTTCCTTCTGTATCGACATGCCGGGTAATTCAGGATCAGGGAAATTCCTGTTCAGATCATACCCGTTTGCGTTATCCCTTGTTGGTGATGAAATCGTGTTTCCTGTCCTGTAGGTACCATCCGGATTGGCCAGCGGATTGATCCAGATCTCGAGATTATCCACCAGGTTTTTAATCCTGCTGTCAGTATTGTAGTTCTTCAGCAGATAATCCGCAAGCCGAAGCATAAGTATGAACCCTCCCGTTTCATCCCCATGCATTGACGACGTATAGAAAGTCTCGGGCTCATCCTCATCAACACCTGCATTATCCGAAATTTTAAGCACCAGGATCAGCTTGCCGTATATGCTTGTACCAATTGTGTCGAGATTGCATAAACCAGGGTATAATCCGGCGAAGCTTTGCATAATGGAATCATATTGAGTGTATGACGGATAACTCTCCCACTCCATTGCCTGCTTAATATCTGATGCCGTAATAATGGATTTAGCATCAGGCGCTTCAAGAACAGTATATTTAAAATTCTGCGAAATAAACCAATCGACGGTAAGCGGTGAGAGAACAACCTCAACGGTTTTATTTCTCAGAGAGCTTACTGATACGTTCTGTGAAAGTTCATTGACCTGTTTACTGCCTGGAAAGGGGATCGTGATCCTTACCTGCCCGTATTTCCTGATTGTTTCCCTCAGGAGTTCATCTCCTCCGGAAGGTAATTGAGAGTAACACCAGAATGTAAATAAGGTAAAAAGAGACAATATTATCTTTAAGCGTTTTATCATACATGACATCAGACGTTGAATCTAATATGCAGAATATCACCGTCTGCAACTATATAGTTTCTGCCCTCTATCAACAGCTTCCCGGCTTCCCGGCAGGCATGTTCCGAGCCAAGGGTCACAAAGTCATGGTATTTCATTACTTCAGCCCTGATGAACCCTCTTTCGAGATCGCTGTGGATCACCCCGGCAGCCTGTGAGACAGTCATTCCCTTTTTAATCGTCCATGCCCTGATCTCTTTTGGCCCCACTGTAAAAAAAGTCTGAAGCTCCAGCATCCGGTATGCTGCCCGAACAAGCTTATCGACTCCGGGTTCCTCGAGACCTATGTCCTTTAAAAACGCCTTGCGGTCATCAATATTTTCCAGTTCAGCAATTTCCGCCTCAATGGCGCCGGCAATAACCAGTATTTCCGCATTTCTGCCTGCCAGATACTCTTTCACTCTCTCAACAAAACGATTTCCGGTCAGCGCCGATTTCTCATCCACATTGCACACATACATAACAGGCTTCATGGTAAGGAGAAACAGATCATCAACATATTTCTTCTCATCATCCTTTATTGGAAATGTCAGTGCGTCATTGAAACCTTCAAAATGCTCCCTGTAACGTTCAAGCACTTCAAGGCCGTGCATCGCATCCTTGTCGCCTGATTTGGCTGCCCGCTTCAGACGTTCTGCCTTTTTTTCGACCGACTCCAGATCCTTGACCTGCAATTCAAGACTTATTGTTTCGATATCCCTCACAGGATCGACAGATCCGTCAATATGAGGCAGTGCTTCGCTTTCAAAACACCTGAGAACATGAATAAGGGCATCAGTGTTCCTTATATCTCCAAGGAATTTGTTTCCCACACCCTCTCCCCTGTTGGATCCTTTTGCCAGGCCCGGAATGTCTACTATTTCAACGGTAGTATGCACTATTTTATCAGTAACCTGATGCTTCTCAAGCTCATACAACCTTTGATCAGGAACCTGGATAACACCTATATTCGACCTGGTGGCACCAAAGGCAAAGGAGCTGGTCTCACCCTTTGTGTTGGACATACAGTTAAAGATCGTCGTCTTGCCGACATTTGTAATGCCTATTATTCCGCATTGAAGCGCCATCAGGTGTAAGATTTATAATGAGTGCAAAGTTATAATTAACTTTAAACCTTTTAAGGTATTTTATATCAAAGAACAAAGACGATTTTCCCTTGAGCATTTTTGATCAGGATAAAGATATAATCCGGCTCCTTAAAAGCGATATAGACAAGGGATTCAGACTGGTTGTGGAGAAGTACAGTTCAAAACTCTACTGGCATATCCGCCGGCTTGTAATACTTCATGAAGATGCCGATGATGCCCTGCAGAATACATTTCTGAATGCATGGAAAAACATAGGTGAATTCAGGAACGAAAGCTCACTTTACACCTGGCTCTATGCAATTGCAACCAACGAATCACTGGCGCTTATAAATAAAAGGAAAAAGAATTCAGCCCTATCCCTGAACGATCTTGGATGCTATTTCGCAAGCTCAGCGGAAGGAAGCACCTGGTTCGATGGTGATGAAGCGGAAATGAAACTTCAGAACGCCATCCTCCGGCTCCCTGAAAAACAACGGATCGTATTCAATCTCAAATATTTTGAGGAAATGACCTACGAGGATATGAGCAGGATCCTTAAAACTTCGGAAGGAGCACTGAAAGCATCATATCATCATGCCGTGAAAAAAATTGAAAAAATGCTCGGCGGAGATTAAACCTTTTTAATATTTAACTATCTATATTTTACGATGAAACCAATAGAAAACATACCGGGCAGGAATCCTTTCAAGGTACCGGAAAATTACTTTGAAGAGGTAAGCCGGAAAATAATATCCGTCACAGCCGATACCAGACCTGCGGTAGTTAAGACAGGATTATACCGCAAACTGAGGCCATATCTGGCTGTTGCTGCTTCAGTCGCCGCCTTTGTTCTTTTAAGCTATGGCGCAATAAAAATATTCCTGCCCGCGAACAGGAGTGCGACCATGCCGGAAATCAGCCTGCAGGAATTTTCAGAATCGTACCTTTCTGATATTGACCTTTTTACCCTCGAAGAGGAAGCCGGATCCCTGACACTTTATGAAGATGTATCCAATTTAAAAAGTACAGAAATAATTGAATATCTTTTACTTGAAAATATCGATGAAAGTGAGATTTATGAACTTTTATAAGCCTGAAGCCATGAAAATGAAATCTGTCACAATACTAGTTATAATGGTTCTCACCTCTTCAATGGTCCTTTCCCAGAATCCGAACCAGGAGAAGCTAAATGTATATAAAATCGCTTTCTTTACCAGGAAACTGAATCTGACTCCCGGGGAAGCCGAGAAGTTCTGGCCTTTGTACAACGAATACCAGGACAAAAAGATGCAGATCCAGAAGGAAAGGGTGACGCTAAACATGAAGATTAACCAGGAAACGTCCGACCTGAACGAAAAGGAACTGGCAGCAGCGGCCGATAAAATTATCGAACTGCAGGTTGCAGAAACCGATCTTGCCGTTACATTCCATAAACATATAAAGGAGGTGCTTCCTCCAATTAAGGTTATCAGACTTTACCAGGCCGAAAATCAGTTCAGGATGCAGCTGCTGAAACAGATTCAGCAAAGGAATCCTCCGGGAAAGAATTTAAAACCACAGGGGAATTAATTTCGGTTGCTTGTTGCTGGTTACTTGTTACTGGTTATTTCTGAAATAATATGCGACTTAAGGTCTTTCAAAGGTAATTTCTTCTGTTCCCCGGTAGACATTACTTTAAGGGTGATTTCATTGTTCCTGATTTCCTCTTCCCCCGCAATAATAATATAAGGTATCTTCCTTGAATCGGCATATGCCATCTGCTTCTTTAATTTGACCTGGTCCGGATAAAGCTCTGACTTCACCCCCAGGCTTCTGAGCAGAGCGAGGATCTTCAGAGCATATCTGGTTTCCGATTCACCGAAATTCAATAGAAGGACTTCCGTTGAGGAAGAGCCTTTTTGTTCAAACAGATTGAGCTGCATCATTACATCATAGATCCTGTCGGCACCGAATGAAACGCCGACACCTGATACTCCTTCGAGACCAAATACCCCGGTAAGGTTATCGTAACGACCTCCCCCGCAGATGCTCCCAATGGCCACATCGGCTGATTTGACTTCAATTATGGCACCGGTGTAGTAATTGAGCCCCCGGGCAAGTGTGAGATCAAATCTGAATCTACCGGTTAACTCACCGGCCTCAACAAATGAAAATAACGTCCTGAGCTCAGATAAACCCTGCTTGCCCGTTCCTGATCCTGCCAGCAATGCTTCAAGAGACTGAAGCTTTTCATCTGTCCTGCCTTTCAACCGGAGAAAAGGCTGCAGTTTTTTTATTGCCGTTTTTGATACCCCTTTTTCCCTGAGTTCCTCATTAACGGCATCAGTACCGATCTTATCGAGTTTATCGATCGCAATGGTAATATCAGTGAACCTGCCACTTTCACCTATATATTCCGCAATACCTGAAAGTATCTTCCGGTGGTTGATCCTGATTATGATATTAATCTTAAGCCCTGAAAATATATCATCGATGATCTTTACAAGCTCA
>Ga0113563_10001775_pt1 | contig 12550 bp, 9 predicted proteins | sample Mud3Dept3metaG_FD_80117 | JGI IMG/M metagenome (GOLD analysis project Ga0113563, IMG submission 80117) | Freshwater wetland microbial communities from Ohio, USA, analyzing the effect of biotic and abiotic controls - Mud 3 Core 4 Depth 3... | ecosystem: Environmental > Aquatic > Freshwater >...
TACCTGGTTTGCCCAATAATCGCTTTCCTCAATTTTTCCCTGGCTGATGAGCATTTCTATTTCTGCTTTAGGTAATGAAGGTTCTCCGTGAAGGTAACTCCTGAGACTGTCACTCCCCTTTGGTAAAATACCAACATTACCAAGCAGCAATCCAAACCCATATGCAAGGACAATACATCCGGCCTTTTTACAAATCGACCATCTCTTGCACATCTGGATGATTAGAAGAGGAAAGGTAATGTAGAATAAAACGAGAATGATTAGTTTTGCCATATTTTATAAATAGGTTTCAGTAAGATAATATAAATAAATTTACAAATATTTCATTAATTTGACATTTTCTGATTCAATAATAATATAGTAATAATACCATTTATGAAACTTCTTGAAGGAAAAACCGCATTAATCACAGGTGCCAATCGTGGCATCGGACGGGCTATAGCTCTTGAATTTGCAAAAGAAGGTGCAAATGTTGCTTTTACTGACCTGTCATATGACGATAATTCCAGATCTCTTGAAGAGGAATGTCAGAAACTCGGCGTTAAAGGCAAAATGTTTTCTTCGGATGCCAGTAAATATGATCAGACCGAAGAAGTAGTTAAAAGAATTGTGGAAGAATTTAAAACGATTGATATACTGGTAAATAATGCCGGGATAACAAAAGATACGCTTCTTATGCGTATGACTCCGGAACAATGGGACGCAGTTATCAATGTGAATCTGAAATCCGTTTTCAATTTCACCAAGGCAGTTCAGATGACTATGCTGAAACAAAAATCAGGATCAATAATAAATATCAGTTCAGTTGTCGGTGTGGCGGGTAATGCCGGACAGGCCAATTATGCTGCATCAAAAGCAGGAATAATTGGATTTACTAAATCCATAGCCAAAGAACTGGGTTCCAGAAATATCCGTTGTAATGCACTGGCTCCTGGATTTATTATTACCGAAATGACAAATAAATTGCCTGATGATGTAAAAGAAAGCTGGATAAAGACGATTCCGATGAAAAGAGGCGGAACACCTGAAGATGTTGGGAAAGCTGCTTTATTTCTTGCATCCGATCTTTCTTCATATATCACCGGCCAGGTTATAAATGTGTGCGGTGGAATGCAGACTTAAGAAATGCCTAAAATTTAAAATGACTTAAATGCCTTAAATTGAAGAAAAAGCATAGAGCATGGGGCATGGGGCTAAGAGCGGAGAGCCGAGAGCTAAGAGCTAAGAGCAGAGAGTAAGAAGAAACTTCTGAAATTAAGAATGTCGGAGATACATGGATTTTATAAGATGGTTTTATGGGGGATTTTTATCTTTAATCTCCTTTGCGTGGTTGGATGTAATACTGTCAGGGAAATATCAATAGAAGTACTGATACCTGCTGAAGTCACAATCCCTGAGTACACCCGGAGCGTTACATTTGTTAACAGAAGTTATCCTCCATGGCTGGCAAAGAATTCAGCAGATACAATTAATCGACCTGTAAAGGAACTTCGCATTCTTGATACCATTATAAATAATAAATTTTTTCTTGGCGTATTTGATGCATTAAATTCATCACCATTATTTAATCTTGAAGAATCTGCTGCCATTCAGCTTCGAAGGAATGATTCAATTTTATTCCCTGAACCATTATCGGGAGAAGAAATAAGAATAATTTCAGATACTGTTTTTGCAGATGCTTTAATATGCCTGGAGGGTTATCAGGTAAAAGATACAGCTTTCGCATTGGATAGCTGGGACCTTTCATGGGATAATAAAGATTATTATTATCAGGACGTTGGTGTTGCATTTTTTATTGAAGGAACAATTCTATGGCGGATATACGATGTATTGTATGGATTGATTATAGATGAATTTAAAACAACAGATATTATGGATTGGAAGGCATATGGAGAAAGAGATGGAGATATTGAGGGACCAATGAACGAGCTGCCTGAAGTGGTGGATGCATACCGTGAATTCGCATATCAGAATGGATATGATCTTGGGATGCGCATAAGTCCTTTATGGTCAAAGGTACGAAGGTTCTATTTTATTACCGGAAGTCAGAACATCAAAAAAGCTGCTGTATTAGTCAATGAAGGAAAATGGGAAGAAGCCGCAGTTTTATGGAAAAAAGAAACCGATTCAACCAATCCAAAGATAGCAGCAAAGACAAGATTCAATATGGCATTATTTTGTGAACAGAAAGATCTGATCATTCCTGCGATTGATTGGGCTACCAAATCGTATGAGATGATCCCGGAAAAATATACAAAAACTTATATTAGCATTCTGGAAAATAGAAAATTGAATAAACTGAAATTACAAGAACAAATCCCAGTCGAATGAAACCACAAATACTTTTCTACATTGTAATTGCAATCGTAATATTTAATTACGTGTTAGGCCGGATACTGGAATACCTTAATTCAACAAGGTATAATGATCCGCTTCCTGATGAAATAAAGGATGTATATAATGAGGAGCAATATAAGAAGTCTCAGAAATATAAATATGTCAATTACAGGTTTTCTATTATAACTTCTACTTTCAGCGTACTGGTTATCCTGGCTATGTTTATTTTCAAAGGTTTTGCGTTTGTAGATAATATTGCACGCGATTATACATCACACCCAATTTTGCTTGCTCTCATATTCTTTGGTATAATTATGCTTGCTTCGGATCTGATACATACTCCTTTTTCTGTGTATGATGTATTTGTCATTGAAGAAAAGTTTGGATTTAATAAAACAACCGTTAAAACGTTTATTCTGGATAAACTGAAAGGATGGTTACTTGGTGCCATAATAGGAGGGGGGATCCTCTCTTTAGTGATATGGTTTTATCAGCTGACCACAAATTATTTCTGGTTGATCGCATGGATCTTTATAAGTCTTTTTTCAATATTCATGACCATGTTCTATTCTACTCTTATTGTTCCTCTCTTTAACAAACAGACCCCTCTTGAAGAAGGTGAGTTGAGGGACAAGATTATGGCCTTAAGTGAGAAGATTGGATTTAAACTTAAAAATATTTATGTGATAGATGGATCAAAACGCTCTACCAAGGCAAATGCATATTTTTCAGGTCTTGGTGCAAAAAAAAGGATTGTACTTTATGATACACTGATAACCGATCTTAAACCAGATGAAATACTGGCTGTACTTGCCCACGAGATAGGACATTACAGGAAGAAACACACGCTGACAGGAACGATTTTATCAATCATCCAGTCAGGGATTTTACTCTATATCTTTTCTCTTTTTGTTGGAAATCCTTTGCTCTCAGAGGCCCTTGGTGTAACTGAAACGAGTTTTCATATAGCACTGATCACATTCGGTTTTCTTTATAGTCCGATTTCAACAGTTCTGGGTATGTTATTTAATATAATATCAAGGAAGCATGAATATCAGGCCGACCGGTTTGCAGGAGAAAAGTTTAATCCCGGATCCCTTATAGACGCTTTGAAACGTCTGTCAGGCAAGAATTTAAGTAATCTTACACCGCATCCTGCCTATGTCTGGATCAATTATTCTCACCCAACATTGCTCCAGAGAATCAGAGCATTGCGGATTATTTGACTACCTGTATCATCAGGTTAATGTTGATTAAGCATTGAGAAATTAAACAATATCCGAAAAAATAATATTTTTGCATCAACTCAGGGAACGCCTCCTTAGCTCAGCGGTAGAGCAGCTCACTCGTAATGAGCAGGTCGTGGGTTCAAATCCCATGGGAGGCTCTGGGAAAAGAGTCCACGAGTCTACGAATCTACAAGTCTACAAGTCCTCAGGTAGATTATTTGTTGACATGCACTAGTGGACTAGTGGACTTGAGGACTTGTAGACTTGCAGTCTTGCAGACTTGAGGACTTCTAGACTTGCAGACTTTTCTAAAATGCGGGAGTAGCTCAGGGGTAGAGCATTAGCTTCCCAAGCTAAGGGTCGCGGGTTCGAATCCCGTTTCCCGCTCTGAATGAGTAAGGATCTAGAAAAAGATAAAAGGGAATTATACCTTAAGCTTAAGGAGGCATATTCTTCCCCAAACCTGAACACTATTACAGCTGGAATCATTGGTCTATACCGGTCAGGAGAATATGATAAAATTAAGGAAATAACAAGACTCGTATCGGACTTCATTGATATCTACGATGATAAAATCCACCGGTGTTTTTCAAAGCTGATCATGACCTATCATCCTGATAAGTCAAGTCAGTACCTGAAAGAAATAGATCAAATCGTACAATCCGGCCATTCTGAAAAACTTCAGGATTATGCTCATATCCTCATCATCCAGGATCTGGATCACATTACCATTCCGGATCAATATAAGGAAGATATCGATTATCATCCGGAATACAGATGGGATTCTGAGAGCAGGAGAACGACTGAAGACATAAATATGGATCCATCCGGAATGCTCTATGATGATGAAGATTATTCCGATTATGAGTATAAATCGTATCATGAACCTGGTTCAGATAACAGCTTCTTTTCTGCTTTAAAATTGAAATTATACGGGACTGAAGAAATCGACCTTCCATATTATTATCTTGAAGAAATGGAGGAAATTGATCTTGCCGGATACACGATTGAAAACCTGGATGGGATAGAACACTGTAAGTATCTTAAAAACCTCGACCTTTCAGATAATACAATTTCCGACATTTCGGGAATCGTTAATTTAGTAAATATTGAAGAATTATATCTTCAGGATAACCAGATCGGCCTGATCGATGTCCTTTACAATCTCCGGAAACTTAAAATTCTTGATATATCCGGTAATGATATCAACGATATTTCGCCATTATTCGGACTGCACAAACTTGAATTTGTGAATTTGTTAAATAATCCTGTTCCCAGAAATCAAATCAATATTCTACGGCAAAATGATGTCATGGTGATAGAATAATTAACTTGCAACTTGTAACTTGTAACTTTTATTTTATGCTTTCAGAGATTATTACCATTGGAGATGAACTCCTGATCGGCCAGGTGGTTAACACAAACTCAGCATGGCTTGCTGAAGCACTGAATGGAATAGGGATCAGTGTGGTTCAGATCACAACTGTCTCAGATCAGCGTCAGGCAATCATCAATGCCATCGACCAGGCCGCATTAAGGGCTGACTTAATCCTGATGACTGGAGGACTGGGGCCGACCAGGGATGATATCACCAAACATACTCTTATTGAATATTTTGGTGGGAAACTGGTCAGGAACGATGAAGCACTCGAAATGATTAAGGAATTTCTGACCTCCAGGGGTGTTGAGCAAAGTGAATTGAACCTCGGACAGGCATTGGTTCCTGATAATTGTACGGTTATACCCAACCGATGGGGAACAGCACCGGGAATGTGGTTCAGAAAAGATGGCAGGGACTTTATTTCCATGCCAGGCGTACCATATGAAATGAAAGGTATGATGACAGGTTTTATTCTTCCGGAATTGAGAAAAAAGCACAATCTTCCTGTCATTATTCATAGAACTATTGTAACACAAGGTATTCCGGAATCTCATCTGGCAAGGCTTCTGAAGGAATATGAAGACACATTGTCCGGTGAAGTAAAATTGGCCTATCTGCCATCACCCGGGACGGTGAGGTTAAGGTTATCCCTGACCGGTGATGACAAAAATAAAACTGAGGTAACAATGAATTATGAGGTGGAAAGGTTACTGAAAATTGTTTCTGAATACGTAGTTAATACCGAAGATGAAAAGCTGGAAAAAACCGTCGGTGAATTGCTATACAAAAAAGGTAAAACTCTTTCTTTAGCTGAAAGTTGCACAGGAGGAATGATTGCACATTTAATTACTTCTGTCCCAGGTAGTTCCCGATATTTAACCGGATCTATTGTGGCGTATTCCAATGAAATAAAAGAAAAAATACTGGGTGTCAGAAAAGAATCACTTGAATCGTACGGGGCTGTCAGTGAACAGGTAGTAAGAGGAATGGCATCAGGCGCACTGAAGCTTTTTGGAACCGACTATTCAATTGCTACATCAGGAATAGCAGGACCGGATGGTGGCACTTCGGAGAAACCGGTTGGAATGGTCTGGATTTCAGTTGCTTCTGGAAACCAGGTTTGGGCCGAGAAATTCCTTTTTGGGAATATGCGTGATACTAATATTCTGAAGGCTTCTATGACTGCCCTTAATATGTTGCGGAAGTTAATAATGTATGAAAATAGTTAATAATAAATTTGATTAATTCAACAAAATTCGCGTATTTTGCGAACTGTTTTTAAAAAGAGTAATTAAAATACAAAGTGTAATGTCGCAGGTTTGTCAGATAACAGGGAAAAAGGTGATGGTCGGGAACAATGTATCTCATTCTAAAAGAAGAACCAAAAGAAGATTTTATCCAAACCTTTTTGATAAAAAATTCTTCCTTACCGAAGAAGACCGATGGATCAAATTAAGAGTTTCAGCATCAGGTATCCGGACCATCAATAAAAAAGGCCTGAAAGCCGCTCTGGATGAAGCAGTGGAAAAAGGCTATATCAAGACCTATTAAAATTTATTACAAATGGCTAAAAAAGGTAATAGAGTACAGGTAATTCTGGAATGTACTGAGCATAAAGAAAGTGGTATGCCAGGAATGTCGAGGTATATTACAACAAAAAATAAGAAAAATACACCCGACAGGCTGGAAGTAAAAAAATATAATCCGGTATTAAAAAGATATACCATTCATAAAGAAACCAAATAATTTGAATTATGGCAAAGAAAACAGTAGGTACCTTACGCACCGGAGTCGGAAAAAGTTTCTCAAGGGTGATTAAAATGGTAAAGTCGAAAGAGACAGGAGCCTATTTTTTTGAAGAAGAAATAGTGCATAACGATCATATAAATGACTTCTTCACCAGAAAGGAAGAATAATTTACTTTATCTAAAATTCTTTTCATGAAAAGCTTTCCTGATAGAAAGCTTTTTTTTTAACCTCGAAAAATGGGACTTTTCAGTAAAGATAAGAAAGATGGTCTGAACAGGGGCCTTGAAAAAACAAAAGAGAATGTTCTGAAAAAGCTTTCCCGTATTGTCATTGGCAAATCCAGGGTTGACGAAGAAGTCCTTGACAACCTTGAGGAGGTCTTATTATCATCAGATGTGGGCGTTGAAACTACTCTTAAAATTATTGAACGCATCGAAAAAAGAGTGGCAAGGGAAAAGTACCTGGGAACAGAAGAATTAAATGGGATCCTGAAAGAAGAAATTGCATCTCTGCTGACAGAAAATAGTTTTGACCAGGAATTTTCATTCGCCGGACCTTTGACTGTAAAACCCTATGTTATAATGGTAGTAGGAGTGAACGGGGTAGGTAAAACCACAACCATTGGAAAGCTTGCATATCATTTTAAAGTTGCCGGTAAAAAAGTAGTAATGGGAGCCGCCGACACATTCAGAGCTGCAGCAGTAGACCAGCTGACGATATGGGCTCAGAGAGCAGGCGTTGATATCATCAAACAAAAAATGGGATCCGATCCTGCATCAGTCGCGTTTGATACACTTTCCTCCGCCCTGGCAAAAGATGTGGATGTAGTTATTATCGATACTGCCGGAAGATTGCATAATAAAGTTAATCTGATGAATGAACTTTCGAAGATCAGAAAAGTAATGACGAAGGTTGTGCCGGGAGCACCACATGAAGTACTGCTGATCCTGGATGGTTCAACCGGACAGAATGCCTTTGAACAGGCCAGGCAGTTTACTCTTGCCACAGATGTGAATGCACTTGCCGTTACCAAACTTGACGGGACTGCAAAAGGAGGGGTGGTAATAGGAATCTCGGATCAATTCAAGGTACCTGTGAAATACATCGGTATCGGTGAAAAGATGGAAGATCTCCAGGTTTTCAACCGGTTCGAGTTTGTAGACTCACTATTCAGCTCCTGATCTATCAGTAACTTCAAGTTTACAAGTTTTTCAAAAAGCCATTAAGTGGATGGGCAATTCCAGGAAATTTGAAGCAGACAGGTCATCCCGTTGAACAGAGTGAGGAGGGAACCTCTTAAAAATAATCTATCAATAACAGTGAGGAAAAATAACAAAATCAATGTAATTACTCTTGGTTGCGCTAAAAATCTCGTCGATTCAGAAGTACTGATGAGGCAATTGGGGGCATCAGGTTTTAAATTTGAACACAATTCCGAAGATTCAAATGCCCGGGCAGTCATTATCAATACATGTGGATTTATTAATGATGCAAAACAGGAATCGATTGATACCATATTGAAATTTGTAAGGGCAAAAAATGAAGGCCAAATCGGATCCGTTTATGTAATTGGTTGTTTATCACAAAGGTACAAGGAAGAGCTCTCGAATGAAATACCAGAGGTGGATGGCTGGTATGGTGTGAATGACTTTCAACGAATACTCAGGAATCTGGGTGGAATTTACAGGAAAGATTTGCTTGGGGAACGTATATTGGCAACCCCTTCTCATTATGCATACCTTAAAATTTCTGAAGGATGTGACAGATTGTGTTCATTCTGTGCAATCCCCCTGATCCGCGGTAAACAGAAATCAAAATTATTAAAGGATTTGATTTCAGAAACCCGTTATCTTACTGAGAGAGGGATTAAGGAACTGATCCTTATTGCCCAGGACCTTACAGCATATGGAACAGATATATACGGGAAACAGGCACTGCCAGATCTGCTATCGGAACTAACAAAAATCAGACAGATTGAATGGATCAGATTGCATTATGCATACCCGGCGAATTTCCCGGTAAAAGTGCTTGAACAAATAGCTGGTGATGGCATATTCTGTAAATATCTTGATATACCTTTTCAGCATATATCAGACAAGGTACTTGGCAGAATGCACAGAAGTGTCAGTCGTTCTGAAATTCTGGATCTGATCCGGAAGATCCGTAATCTAGTCCCGGGTATTGCAATCCGTACCACACTCATGGTTGGACATCCGGGTGAAGGTGAAAAGGAATATAAAGAGTTACTCGATTTTATTAGAGATCAGCAATTTGAAAGGCTAGGTGTTTTTACATATTCCGAAGAACAAGGAACTTTTGCTTCAAAGCATTATACCGACAATATACCTCATCGTGTAAAACAGGAGAGACTTGAAGAAATTATGGAGGTGCAAATGGATATATCCCTGAAAATCAATAATAAAAAGATCGGTAATGTGTATAAAGTCCTGATCGATTCACATGAAGGTGATTTTGCCGTTGGGCGTACTGAATTTGACTCACCTGACGTAGATAATGAAGTACTTGTGAAGGATCCCGGGAAAAAACTGGAATCTGGTAGATTCTATGATATAAAAATAACCGGTGCGGAGAATTTTGATTTGTTTGGAATAGAATCTAAGACTGTCCGGAATCCTTTGATTCAGCCTTAGCCTGCTTTTTATTTTTCTGGATCTTAATGGTAATTTCCTGTTTTTCAGTATCAAAACCGACCGCAATGGTATCACCTTCACGGAGGGAAGCTTCAATGATCACTTCAGCCATTGGATCTTCCAGGTATTTTTGTATAGCTCTTTTCAGCGGTCTGGCACCAAACTGAATGTCATATCCTTTTTCAACAATAAAATCCTTGGCTTCATCCGTGATTTTAACCTGGTAACCGAGGGTATTGATTCTTTTATAAAGTCCCATCAGTTCGATATCGATAATTTTGTGAATATCTTCCCTGGTGAGTGCATTAAACATGACGATATCATCAATTCTGTTCAGAAATTCCGGAGAAAAAGCATTTTTCAGTGCTTTCTGAATGATACTTTTAGCATATTCATTAGTAGATTCAACCCGGTTTTTGGGTGAAAATCCGACACCCTGTCCAAAATCCTTGAGCTGCCTTGTCCCTATATTTGATGTCATTATAACAATGGTATTCCTGAAATCCACCCTTCTTCCGAGACTATCTGTAAGCTGGCCTTCGTCAAGGACCTGCAGAAGAATATGATAGACATCCGGATGTGCCTTTTCAATTTCATCGAGAAGAACAACAGAATAGGGCTTCCGTCTGATTTTTTCAGTCAGCTGGCCGCCTTCTTCATAGCCAATATATCCCGGAGGAGCGCCAACAAGTCTTGAAACAGAGAACTTCTCCATATATTCACTCATATCGATCCTGACCAGGTTGTCCATTGAATCAAAGAGATATTCGGCAAGGACTTTTGCAAGTTGTGTTTTACCCACACCGGTAGGCCCAAGGAATATAAAGGTACCAATCGGTTTGTTTGGATCTTTAAGGCCTGCGCGGTTTCTTTGAATGGATTTTACGACTTTTCCAATGGCTTCATCCTGTCCAATGACTTTTCCTTTGAGTTCTTCATCCATTTTAAGCAGGCGCATTCCTTCCGCCTGGGCTATTCTCTGAACAGGTACACCGGTCATCATAGCAACAATCTCTGCAACCTGTTCTTCACCAACCGTCTGCCTGTTTTTTGAAAGTTCTTTTTCCCACCTCACTTTTTCCTGTTCCAGTGTCTCCAGGAGTTCTTTTTCCTTGTCCCTGAAACTGGCAGCCCGTTCAAAATTCTGATTTTTGACCGCCCTTATTTTTTCTTTCTTGGTATTTTCAATTTCTTCTTCCAGTTTAAGGATTCTTTCAGGAACAACAATGTTGGATATATGTACACGTGAACCTGCTTCATCCAGTGCATCAATGGCTTTATCCGGAAGCAGACGATCGGAGATGTAACGCTGGGTAAGTGTTACACAGGATTTGATGGCTTCAGGAGTATACATCACATTATGATGCTCCTCATACCGGTCTTTAATATTATTCAGAATTTCAATGGTTTCTTCAACGGTGGTAGGTTCGACCATTACTTTTTGAAATCTCCTTTCAAGTGCACCGTCTTTTTCAATATGCTGCCGGTATTCATCCAGTGTAGTGGCTCCTATGCATTGAATGTCACCTCTTGCAAGGGCAGGTTTCAGCATATTTGCAGCATCCAGAGATCCTGTTGCACCACCGGCACCGACTATTGTATGGATCTCGTCAATAAAAAGTATGATTGTATTTGTTTTACTCAGTTCATTCAGGATTGCTTTCATTCTTTCCTCGAATTGCCCACGATATTTTGTGCCGGCTACGATACTGGCAAGATCCAGGGTCACAACACGTTTTCCAAAAAGAACTCTGGATACTTTCCGCTGAATGATCCGGTTAGCCAGTCCTTCAGCAATTGCCGATTTCCCGACACCGGGCTCTCCAATCAGGATGGGATTGTTCTTTTTTCTGCGGCTGAGAATCTGAGCCAGTCTTTCAATTTCCCTTTCTCTCCCGACTATGGGATCGAGTCTACCTTCTTCTGCAGCTTTTGTGAGATCAATGCCAAAATTATCCAGGACCGGTGTATCTGAAGTGGATTTAGGTGATTGTGAACTGCCGGCACCTTTACCTCCTTCAAACTGGGACTTAGGTTCATCATCGTCATCTTCATCACCCGGGAATTCAGATCTGGGTTTGTTTTTGCTGTTTTCGAGTTCTTCTCTCACCGTTTCATAATCAATATTGTTTTCCTTCAGGACCTGGGTGACTACACTGTTTTCGTCTTTCAGAATTGCCAGAAGGAGGTGTCCTGTATCAATGGTATCATCCTGAAGTGATTTGGCTTCCAGGTAAACCATTTTAAGAACTTTTTCAGCACTTTTCAGCAATGGGACATTATCTGTATCCTGAACCTTGACAGAACGCTGAGGTTTGATCATTTCTTCAATGGACCTTCTGAGGTCATATAATTCGGCTCCCAGAAGAATGAGTATATCTATAGCTATTCCTTCGCCATCACGAAGAATTCCGAGAAACAGATGTTCTGTGCCTATATGGGCATTCCCAAGCCGGATGGCTTCTTCTTTACTATAGGATAATACATCCTTAATCCTTTGCGAAAACCTGGCGTCCATACTTCTGAATATGCTTGCAAATATAGCAATAAAAATCATACCATTTATAAACACAACCGTGTTGAAAAATATGGGTCCCAAATTGGCTGTATAACGCAATAAATCTGTATTTTCGAAGTTCAAAATGAATATTTTAAAAGAACCGTTATGAATGAAGGAGAGAAGATAGTACAGGTGAACATTGAAGAGGAAATGAAATCGGCATACATTGATTATTCTATGTCTGTGATTGTGTCCAGAGCATTGCCAGATGTTAGGGATGGTCTGAAACCTGTTCACCGGAGGGTTTTATTTGGTATGTCTGATCTGGGGCTTGCAGCCAACAGACCTTATAAAAAGTCTGCCAGGATAGTCGGAGAGGTACTCGGAAAGTATCATCCCCATGGAGATTCTTCAGTTTATGAGGCTATGGTCAGGATGGCACAGGATTGGTCCATGCGATATCCCCTGGTTGACGGACAGGGTAATTTTGGTTCAATTGATGGTGATAGTCCGGCTGCCATGAGATATACAGAAGCCAGGTTGAAAAAGATTGCGGAAGAAACTCTTGCAGATATTGATAAAAATACTGTGGACTTTCAGCTGAATTTTGATGATACGTTGCAGGAACCAACTGTCCTTCCGACCAGGATACCGCTTCTGCTGGTTAACGGGACATCAGGAATTGCAGTTGGAATGGCAACCA
>Ga0113563_10001777_pt1 | contig 12537 bp, 11 predicted proteins | sample Mud3Dept3metaG_FD_80117 | JGI IMG/M metagenome (GOLD analysis project Ga0113563, IMG submission 80117) | Freshwater wetland microbial communities from Ohio, USA, analyzing the effect of biotic and abiotic controls - Mud 3 Core 4 Depth 3... | ecosystem: Environmental > Aquatic > Freshwater >...
TCGAAGGCGGCGCGCACCACCTTGGCGACCGACGCGAGCTGGAACATCGGCTCGGTGTACGAGTAGACCTCGTGGAGGATCGAGCAGAACACGACGGTGTCGGCGGCCGGGACCAGCGCCGGGAGATCCTCGGCGGCGCCCAGCTGCACGGTCCACCGGTTGCCGTGGGCGCGCGCGCGGCCCTCGAGCGCGGTGATCACCTCGCGGGACAGGTCGACGCCGATCACGCGGGACGTCGGGAACCGCGCCTCGAGCAGGTCGAGCACGACGCCGCCACCGGGCCCGATCTCGACGATGGTGCCCGGCCTCACGAAGTCGAGCATGCGCTCCTTGTCGGAGCGCGCCGCGTTCATCGTCGCGAGGTAGTTCGCCTCGTTGGCGACGCGATCGAACTCGTCCTTGCGCAGGCCGTAGAGGTCGCACAGCGCCTTGAGCATCGTGTGGTACGCGATCGTCGAGCGCGTCTCGTAGAGGCCGAGCAGCGTCACGAGGGCGGCGCTCTCCTCGGTGTCGACGTAGTCGATGACGATCGCGTCGGGGTCCGTCGGGTGCGCGAGCCGCGCGGACAGCGTGCCGAGCGGGCCGAGGCTCGCGCCGCCGGTCAGCAGCGTGCGGAGTGGCGTCGCGGCGAGGGCGGCCTCGACGAGCCGGAGCCGGTAGCGCACGGCGGAGGTGTCACCGTGCAGCCGCGCGACGAGCGGGCGGAGCTGCGCGTGCCAGGGGCGCGAGACATCGACGCCGATCGTGCGCGCCGCCCCGACGGCGGCCGCGAGCACGCCGAGCTGCGCCGCGGGCGACAATCCGCTGGTCGCGGACTCGCAGTACCAGAGCTGGCAGGTCGCGAGGGCAGGGGCGAGGGCGGCGAGCTCGTTGTCGCCGAGCGCGGCGATCGCGGCATCGACGGCGTCGGGAGGCTCGCCCGCGCGCTGGCGGCCGGCGCGGAGCGCGCGGAGCCGATCCGCGAGCCACGCCCGATCGGGCGTCGGGGCGAGCTCGCGCAGGGCCCGGTACGGATCGGACCACGCCGGGGAGCGGCACACGGTGCCGAGCCGGTCGCGGACGATCGCGAGCCCATCGAGCAGCGCGTCGTCGAGCAGGCCCTCGCGGACCGCTGCGGTGTCACACGCGTCGAGGACGTGGAGCGCATCGAGGGCCAGCCCGACGGCGTCGGGCGGCGCCACGCCGAGGACGCGCCCGAGCGCCGGTGCGAGCTCGCGCAGCGCGCCGACGAGCGGCGCGAACATCAGCAGCGGGCCCTCGCCGCGGACGTGTTGACCGGCGAGGCCGTGGGCTTCGACCCACGCGATCGCGAGCTTCCCGAGCACCTCGGGCAGCGGCCAGCTCGGCACGCGATCACTCTTGCGCAGGATCTCGCCGGCCGCCTCGTTGTGGACGTCGAGCGGGATGTCCTGCGCGGACCACGCCGCGCGATGCGCGACGCTCGCGGTCTTCGCGATGTCGAGGTGAAGGATCGCCGCGCGCAGCGCCGGTCCAAGGCCGGCGGCGAGGACGCGCGCGGCGATCGCGGTGAGCCGCTCGAACGCTGCCGGCGACAGCCCGCGATCCTGGAACCGCGCGAGGTCGCCCGTTTCGAGGCCGCGCAGCTTGCGGCCGAGCAGCCGCGTCGCGATGTGATCGAGCAGAGGTCGCCCGCTGCCCGCATCGTGCTCGACTTGCGTGGGCATCGGCGCCGCGAGCGCGGTGGTCTCGGGGAACGCGGCCCCGAGCGCCGCTGCAGCCGGCCCGTCCGCGCGCAGCGTCTCGAGCATCGCGTGAGCGAAGCTGGTGTCCGCGAGCGTCGCGCACGCGAGCGCGTACGGCGACATCCAGGTCGCGAGGGTCGCGGGCCCGACCTTGTCGGCGAACCGGCGCCACGTCGCAAGCTCCTCCGGCGACGCGAACGTCAGCATCCCGAGCAGCTCGCTCATCGCGCGAACCTACCAGGCCCAGGTTGGGATCGTCCCCGGCGCTGTGAAGAGTTTCACGCGGTTGGGAGCGCGAAGTTGACCAAGTTGAAACCGTCCCTATTCGGAGCAGGGCTTGCTGCGCGAGGGGAGCTTCTTGCCGGGGTTCATGAGGTTGGTCGGATCCCACAGGAGCTTCCACTTGCGCTGCCACTCGATCAGCTGCTCGGACTGCTCGAGGTGCACGTAGTCGCGCTTGGAGAGGCCGATGCCGTGCTCGCCGGACAGGGTGCCGCCGAGAGCGACGGTGTGCTCGAACACGCGCGCGGCCGCGGCCCACATCCGGGCGCGCACCGCGGGGTCGGCGGGATCGTCGTTCGAGAGGAAGTTGACGTGGAGGTTGCCGTCGCCGGCGTGGCCGAAGACCGCGGTGTGGATCTGGGTCTCGGCGGAGATCATCTCGATGCGCGCGAGCATCTCGACGATCCGGCCGCGCGGGACGCAGATGTCCTCGTTGACCTTGATCCGGTACGCCTCCTTGAGCGACGGGGAGATCAGGCGGCGCGCTTCCCAGATGGAGCGGCGATCGGCGGGCTCGGTGGCGGCGAGGACGTCGAGCGCGCCGAGATCGTCGCAGCGCAGCCCGATCTTCTCCATCATCAGCTCCATCGACTCGGGCTCGCCGTCGACCTCGATCAGGACGATGGAACCGGCGTCGTCGGGGAACCGGTAGCGGCTCTTGCTGCGGACATGATCGATCGAGCTCTTGTCGGCGATCTCGAGGACGCGCGGGCGCAGGCCATCGCGGAGCAGCATCGTGATCGCCGAGCCCGCGGCGGCGACGTCGCGGAACACGGCGAGCACGGTCGCGGCGGCCGGCGGGTTCGGCAGCAGCTTGACCACGAGCTCGGTGATCACGCCGAACGTGCCCTCGGTGCCGACGAAGCCGGCGACCAGGTCGTAGCCGGTGACGCCCTTCGCGGTGCGCCGCCCGCAGCGCAGCACCTCGCCGCCCATCAGCGCGACCTCGAGGCCGAGGATGTACTCGCGGGTGACGCCGTACTTGAACGCGCGCGGGCCGCCGGCATTGGTCGCGGCATTGCCCCCGATCGAGCAGAACTCGAGCGACGCGGGATCGGGCGGATAGAACAGGCCCTGCGCCTCGACCTCGGCCTGGAGCACGCCGGTGACCACCCCGGGCTGGACGACCGCGACGAGATCTGCCGGATCGATCTCGAGGATCCGCTGCATCTTCTCGGTCGACAGCACGACGCCGCCCGCGATCGGCAACGCACCTCCGACCATCCCGCTGCCCGCGCCACGCGGCGTGACCGGGATCTTGTTCTCGAGGCAGAGCCGGAGGACGATCGCGGCCTGCTCGGTCGACTCGACGAGCACCGCGCACGCCGGTGGGAAGAACTCGGGGAGCGGGCTCTCGTCGCGACCGTAGTCGTCGAGCCGCTCGTGCCCGGGGCCGACGATCGCCGCCGTGCCGAGCTCCCGCTCGAGAATGCCGACGATGTCACTCATCCGGTGGGGCCATCTCCATGGGAGCACTGGAGGATAGCCCCGTGGATCGGTTCGCGGTAGCGGCCGCGCGAAGCGAACACGCCCGAAACGATCCGGTCCGGCGACGCCTGTCGTGCGAGGCAAGGAAGGTCGCGCGCGCCTGTGGCTCACGATCGCGATCGTGGTCGCGATCGCCGCCTTCGCGGCGAAGCAGATCGACAAGTGGCAGCAGGCCAAGCACCACAGCGAGATGATGGAGGAGCTCCAGCGCTCTCCGTCGTACTAGTTCGCGGTTACCGGACTACACTCGGGCCATGGCCCGAACGCGAGCTCCGAAGCGCCAGCAAGGCAAGCGAACCGGTGGCCGAGGGGGGCGGAGGCGCGCGGTCCCCCGAGGGCTTGGCCTGGGGATCGGCGCGGTCGTGCTGCTGATGATCCTCGCGTTCGCCGCGGTGAAGATCCGCGCGTGCAGCGACGAGGCTGCGCGATCTGGAGACCGGCTCTAGACCGAGAACGACGAGCCGCAGCCGCAGGTCGACTTCACGTTCGGGTTGTTGAACTTGAAGCCCGCGCCCTGGAGACCCTCGACATAGTCGATCTCGACACCGACGAGGTACATCAGGCTCATCTCGTCGACGACGACCTTGACGCCGGCGATCTCGAGCTGGCGATCGACCTCGGTGCCCTCATCGAAGTAGAGGTCATACGAGAACCCGGCGCAGCCACCGCCGACGACGCGGAGGCGGAGGGCCATGGTCGGCTCGATGCCCTCGGCGCCGCGGATCTCGGTGATCTTCGAGGCGGCCATCGGGGTGATCATCACCATCGACTCCGGACCCGCGGGCGGGGCCGAGTGGTCGTGGTCGTGGCTGGCGGAGGTAGCGAGATCAGACATGTACGACTCCTGGACGTGCACCTTACCCTCACGTGAGGGTCATGGCAATCTCCACGGGTGCCGACCTTTGACACGTTGCTCCGTGACCTCCGCGGCACCATCCCGGAGGTCGACCCGGCCGGCCTCTCGGTCGAGATCGCGAACGGCAAGCCACCGGCCGTCATCGATATCCGCGAGGCGGACGAGCACGCGCAGGGCGTGATCCCCGGCGCCGTGCACATCTCGCGCGGCTTCCTCGAGATGCGGATCGAGAAGGCCGTGATGGATCTGGAGACGCCGGTGGTCCTCTATTGCGCCGGCGGCACGCGCTCGGTGCTCGCCGTCCGTAGCTTGCTCGAGCTCGGCTACGCGAACGTGCGCTCGTTGTCCGGTGGGTTCAACGGCTGGAAGAAGGCCGGCCTCGCGTGGGAGCAGCCGGCCACGCTACGCGCAGATCAAGCGTCGCGCTACTCGCGGCACACGATGCTCCCCGAGATCGGTGTCGTCGGGCAGGTCAAGCTGCTCAAGAGCAAGGTGCTGTGCATCGGCGCGGGCGGGCTCGGCTCGCCGTCGAGCATGTACCTCGCGGCAGCGGGCGTCGGAACGATCGGCGTCGTCGACGACGACATCGTCGACGCGTCGAACCTCCAGCGCCAGATCCTCCACTCGACGGCGTCCGTCGGCAAGGCCAAGGTCGACAGCGCCGAGGCAACGCTGCGCGGGCTCAACCCCGACGTCGTGGTCGACAAGCACCGCACGCGGATCACCGCGGACAACGCGATCGAGCTGATCGGTCCGTACGACGTGATCATCGATGGCGCCGACAACTTCGCGACGCGCTACCTCGTCAATGACGTCGCGCTGCGGCTCGGCAAGCCGGTGGTCCACGCGTCGATCTTCCGGTTCGAGGGCCAGCTCACCGTGTTCCCTGCCAACGGCAGCCCCTGCTACCGCTGCCTGTATCCGCAGCCGCCGCCCGCCGAGGAGGCCCCGTCGTGCGCGGAGGCGGGCGTGCTCGGCGTGCTCCCCGGTGCGATGGGCGTGCTCCAGGCGACCGAGGCGATCAAGCTCCTGCTCGGCCTCGGCGACACGCTGGCCGGCCGGCTCCTCGTCTACGACGCCCTCAAGGCCAGGTTCCGGGAGCTCAAGCTGCGCCGCGATCCGACGTGCCCGACCTGCGGCGACGGCGTCGACCGGACGAAGATCCCGCTGATCGACTACGAACAGTTCTGCGCCGGACCGAAGCACTGACCCCGCCCGGCACCGTCGCGATCCGACTGGTACACTGAACGGACTTGATCGCGGCCGGCCAGTCCGTTGGCAACTACCGCATCCTCGCCAAGATCGGCACCGGGGGTATGGGAGCGGTGTATCTCGCGGAGCATCCGCAGATCGGCAAGCGGGTCGCGCTCAAGGTGATCCACCGCGAGCTCGCCGGCAATCGCGAGGTCGTGCAGCGGTTCTTCCAGGAAGCTCGTGCCGTCAACAAGATCGGCAACGAGCACATCGTCGAGATCCACGACTTCGGGGTGACGCCCGACGGCGATCACTACTTCATCATGGAGTACCTCGAGGGGAAGACCCTCGCCGCGGTGCTCACCCACGAGCAGTCGATCGAGGTGATGCGCTCGCTGCACATCGGGGCGCAGATCGCGAACGCACTGGCCGCGGCGCACGCCTCCGGGGTGATCCACCGCGACCTCAAGCCCGACAACATCATGTTGATGAACCGGCTCGGCGATCCGGACTTCGTCAAGGTGCTCGACTTCGGGCTCGCGAAGATGTTCGCCGCGGGGGGCGCGTCCGCCGTGCAGACGGCGATCGGCGTGCTGCTCGGGACGCCGCAGTACATGTCGCCCGAGGCGTGCGAGAGCAAGCGCGACATCGATCATCGGACGGATGTCTATGCGCTCGGCGTGCTGCTGTTCCAGATGATGACCGGCGTGTTGCCGTTCGACGGCGACTCGATGGGCGAGGTCCTGGTCAAGCAGGTCACGGCGCTCCCGCCGGCGCCGCGCGGCCTCAACCCGGCGATCCCACCCTCGGTCGAGCAGATCCTGTTGCGCTGCCTCGCCAAGCCCGTCGGCGCGCGGTTCCAGACGATGCTCGCGCTGCGTGATGCGCTGCTCGATCCGGAGGCGTACCTGCGTGGCTCGCCGCCGATCGCGCCCGCGCGCAGCGTCCTGCCCGGCGAGGCAGTCGTCGACGGCCGGCAGGCACTCGCGGCGGCGGATGCGCGGACGCGGATGATGATGGCCGAGGGCCAGCCGTCAGCCGCCGGCGACGCGTCGGGCGACGTGCCGTACGGGATGCCGGGCAAGAGCAAGCAGATCGCCGTGCCCGGCCTCGCGCAGGCCGTCGAGCCGAAGATGAACACGATGCGGATCGCGACGCCGCACGGGTACTCGTCGCGGCCGCCGCGGCGCGTCTGGCCGATCGTCCTCGTCGCCGGATTGCTGCTCGGCCTCGGCGGGGGCGCGTTCGCGGTCGCGTGGTTCGGGCGCAAGACCGCCGCGTCGGGGGACACCGTCGGATCGGGGAGCGGCAGCGCGGAGACCGGCAGTGCGGAGACCGGCAGCGCGGGGACCGGGAACAGCCTGCACGCCGCGATCACCGGAAGCAGCGGTGCGACGGACGACGGGGGTGGCGCGAACGGTGGCGGCACGGGCGCGGGATCCTCGGGCTCGGATTCGGGTTCGGCATCGGGGTCGGGTTCGGTTCCGGCGTCGGGGTCGGGTTCGGCATCGGCATCGGGTTCGGGGTCGGGTTCGGCATCAGGCTCGGGGGCGGCATCGGGCTCGGGGGCGGCATCGGGCTCGGGGTCGGCAACGGGTTCTGCGTCGGGTTCGGGCGCGGCAAAGGTGTCGGGTTCGGGTTCGGCATCGGCAACGTCGTCGGGTTCTGGGTCGACATCGGGTTCGGGTTCGGGTTCGGCATCGGCATCGGGTTCGGGTTCGGGTTCGCCGTCGGGTCCGGTGGGCGCGCTCGCGAAGCTCACGCTCGATTCGCAGCCGCGCGGCGCGACGGTCTACGCGCCCAACGGCGCCGCGCTCGGCAAGACGCCGCTCAAGGTCGAGTGGCCGATCGCCGTCGCGCCGGTGACCTTCGTCCTCAAGCTGCGCGGCTACCGCGACAAGGCGCAGGAGCTCACGGTGACGAGCAACACGATGACGCGGATCGAGCTCGAGCGGATCCCGCGCCCGACGAGCCCGGGCCGGGGCAGCGGGACGTCCGGCAAGGGCAGCAACGACGGCGACGGGCTCGAGCGCCCCGACTAGGATCTGCCGACGGAGACCACCCGAGCTGCCCGGGCGACGGCCCGTAGGCTATGCTACCGGCGATGCTCGTCGCCCTCGTCGCTGGAGTCGTGATCGCGGTCGTGACCGCGGTGCTGGCGGCGCGTGCGGCGGCGGCCGAGGCGAGCCGCACGGCCCGCAAGGGGGTCGCCGAGGCGCGCAGGGAGATCGCGGCGCAGGTCAAGGCGGCCGAGCTCGAGGCGGCGGCACACCGGCGGGCGCTCGAGACCGCGGCACGCGCCGAGGCGCTCGAGATCCGGACGCGCGGCGACGAGGAGCTCGCGGCCAAGGAGGCCTCGCTCTCGCGCCGCGCCGACGAGGTCTCGCGCCGCGAGTCGAACCTCGTCGCAACCGAGGATGCTCTCGAGCAGCGCGAGGCCGCGCTCGAGGTCGTGCAGCAGGACGTCCAGTCGCGCCGTGATCGCGCGACCGGGCTCGATAACGACGCGCGCAAGAAGTCCCAGGGTGCGCGCACCGAGCTCGAGACCCGCGCCGGCGTGCACGCGACCGAGCTGATCGATCAGATGAGCCGCGCGTGGCTCGACGATGCCCGCGCACGGGCGGCTGCGGAGGTCCGAACGATCGACCAGACCGCTGCCGACCCCGCGCATGATCGCGAGGCGAAGCGCGTGATGGAGATCGCGGCGACCCGCTATCACCACCACTACATGACCGAGCGCGCGGTCAACAACCTGCGCATCGGGCCCGACCTCGTCGGGATCCTCCTCGAGAACGGCGGCGCGTTGCACCAAGCGATCCAGACCGTCGCGGGCGTGCAGCTCCTGGTCAACGACGACAAGGATGCGATCCGGCTCGATGGCCTCGATGGCGTCGGCAAGGAATTCGTGCGGCGCGCGATCAACCGGATGATCAAGAAGCCCGAGTCGATCGACGACGCGCGCAAGGATCCGGAGGGCTGGGCGAACCGCGGGCGCGAGAACGTCCACCAGGAGATCCGCGCGCTCGGGAAGCGTGCGTTCCAGATCCTCGGGATCCAGAAGCCGCATCCTGAGATCGTCGAGCTGGTCGGCGCGCTCAACTTCCGCACGAGCTACACGCAGAACCAATGGTGGCACGCGGTCGAGTCGAGCTACCTCGCCGGCATGATGGCCGCGGAGCTCGGCCTCGACGAGAAGCTCGCGCGTCGCGCGACGCTGATGCACGACATCGGCAAGGCGCTGACGCACAAGATCGAGGGCTCGCACGCCGTGATCGGCGCGGACATCGCCCGCCGGCTGGGCGAGCCCGAGCTGGTCGCGAACGCGATCGGCGCGCACCACGCGGACGAGCCGTGCAACTCGGTCTACGCGTACCTGGTCGCCGCCTCCGACGCGATGAGTGGTGCGCGGCCGGGAGCACGCCGCGAGCTCGCCGAGGGCTTCACCGCGAAGGTCGAGGACCTCGAGCGGATCGGTGCGTCGCGTCGCGGCGTGTCGCACGCGCACGCGGTGCATGGTGGGCGCGAGTTGCGCGTCTACGTCCGGGAGCGCGACGTCGATGACCTGACGACGGTCGAGATGTCGACGGAGATCGCGAGCCAGATCTCCGAAGAGATGACGTTCCCCGGTCAGATCAAGGTCACCGTGATCCGCGCGTTCGAAGCGGTCGCGACCGCGAACTGAGCGCGCGCTCCGGTCACAGCGCACGCGGCGGTGCGCGCGGACGCGACAGCTTCGCCGCGGGAGCACGCCTGCGAGTTTCCTCGTCGGGCACACGGGATGCATCGGGTCGAGGTTGCCATGCGTGAAGACGACGAAGAGGATCCGAAGAGCCCGCGCCCGGTCTCGATGCCGAAGAAGGGCACCAACTTGCTCGAGGCCCGCGAGGGGCTGCCGTGGTGGCGGCTCCGCAAGGACGACGACCGCGACCGTCATCGTCACGTCTGATCGCCCGGGCGACGGTCAGTAGCTCGCGAGCCAGCTCGCGGCGTACGCGATCTGCGCCACCGCGTGGGGGCCGGCCGCGTGGTGCGTGCCCCACCCGGCGATCGCGGCCGCATCACCGCCGGTGGCCAGCGCGACGCGCACCGCCTCTGCGAACTGCTCGTGCGGATGTGACGCCGCGTACAGCGACACGACCCGCTGGTAGCGCGGATTCGCGAGGCCCCCGTGGCAGCGGATCCGGCGCGAGATCTCATCGGCCACGGTGCCGACCCGATACGCCTGGCGGACGTCTCCGAACAGCCGGCGAAACGCTGGCGTCCGCGACGCGCGAGGCCGACAGAACAGCAGCGCGTGCCCGAGCTCGTGACGGAGGGTCGCGCGCAGGGTCAGCGCCGCATAGCGCTCCGAGATCGCTACCACCGCGGGGGGCGCGCGCTCGGCGATCAGCATCCGGCGGTGGATGTGGATCACGTCGGGGACCTCCTCCTCGACACCCGAGCCCTCGACCGACCACACGAACCGGATCGCGTGGCGGACACCAAACGGCGCGAGCTCCCCGAGCACGGCATCGATCAAGGGATGCTGCGCGGGCGTCCCCGCGAGGTGATGCTCGTGGGCGGCGACCGGACCGCGGGTTTCGCGGAACCAGCGCAACATCTGGCGGACCTGGGCTTCGATGCCCGGAGGCTAGCATCGGTCTCTGATCACGGACTTAGGGCTAGACTGGAACCCATACGCAAACGTGAGGGTTGGTCTTGACACTCGACGTCCAAGCTCCCATAGTCGCGACACCAGGACCAAACCTCACGTATGCGTGAGGGTTTGCTCGTGACCCCATGGACACCCAGAACGACAAGCTGATGCGCGTCGGAGAGCTCGCGAAGGCGGTCGGCAAGACCGTGCGCGCGATGCACCTGTACGAGGAGCTCGGCCTGCTCGAGCCGCGGTCGCGGTCCGAGGGTGGGTTCCGGATGTACGGCCCCGAGGCGATCGATCGGATCCACTGGATCGTGAAGCTCCAGGCGATCGGGTTCACGCTCGCCGAGATCCAGGGCTTCGTGAAGGACTTCCAGGACGCGGGCTCCGGCCGCGAGGCGACCGAGCGCGTGCGTGCGTTGTTCACCGAGAAGCAGGCGCAGATCCGCGAGCAGATCACGCAGCTCCAGGTGATCGAGAACGACCTCAACGAGGCGGTCGCGTACCTCGACTCGTGCCAGACCTGCTCCGACGACTTTGCGCCGAAAGAGTGCGGCGCGTGCGATCACCACGGTCATCAGAGGGGCGAAGCACCCCCGCTGTTCGCGGGCCTGTCGCGTCGCTCCGATGAGCCGACGACACCCAAAGAGTTCGATGTGCCCGTGACCGTTCTGTACCGCGAAGGAAATAACTGATGTCCGCAGCCACGTCACCGATCGAGGTCACCACCCCGGAGGGTGTGCAGGTCCCGATCTTCATGGACAACCACTCCACGACCGCGGTCGACCGGCGCGTCGTCGACGCGATGCTGCCGTTCTTCACGAACCACTATGGCAACGCGGCAAGCCGCAACCACTCGTTCGGCTGGACGGCCGAGGCGGCGGTCGAGAATGCGCGCGGTCAGATCGCGGCGTTGATCGGCGGCGACGCGAAGGAGATCGTGTTCACGTCCGGTGCGACCGAGGCGAACAACCTCGCGATCAAGGGCGCCGCGAGCTTCCTCAAGAAGCAGGGCAACCACATCATCACCGTCGAGACCGAGCACAAGAGCGTGCTCGACACCTGCAAGCGCCTCCAGCGCGAGGGCTTCGAGGTGACCTACCTGACGCCCGCGAAGGACGGCCTGGTCACGCCCGAGCAGGTCGTCGCGGCGATGACCGACAAGACGATCGTCGTCTCGATCATGCTCGCGAACAACGAGATCGGCGTCGTCCAGCCCGTCGAGGCGATCGGCGCCGCGATCAAGGCGCGCAACCCGAAGTGCCTGTTCCACACCGACGCGGTGCAGGGCGCCGGCAAGATCCCGTTCGACGTCGAGAAGGCCAAGGTCGACCTCGCGTCGCTGACGGCGCACAAGATGTACGGCCCCAAGGGCATCGGCGCGCTGTGGGTGCGCCGCAAGCCGCGCGTCCGCATCGATCCGATCATCGACGGTGGCGGTCACGAGCGCGGCATGCGCTCCGGCACGCTCCCGGTCCCGCTGATCGTCGGCTTCGGCAAGGCGGCGGAGATCGCGAAGGCCGAGATGGCCGACGAGGCCGTTCGCCTCGAGAAGCTACGCGAGCGCCTGTTCAAGGGCATCACGTCGAAGCTGACCGAGACCTACGTCAACGGCTCGATGGAGCACCGCCTCCCGGGCAACCTCAATATCTCGTTCGCCTTTGTCGAGGGCGAGTCGCTGTTGATGGCGCTCAAGGATGTCGCCGTGTCGTCGGGCTCGGCGTGCACGTCGGCATCGCTCGAGCCGAGCTACGTGCTGCGCGCCCTGGGCGTCGGCGACGAGCTGGCGCACACGTCGATCCGGTTCGGCCTCGGCCGCTTCAACACCGAGGCCGAGGTCGACTACGTGATCGAGCTCGTCACCAAGAGCGTCGAGCGGCTGCGGACCCTCTCCCCCCTGTGGGAGATGCACCAGGACGGCATCGATCTCAATTCCATCCAGTGGACTCCTCACTGAGCTCGCGGAAAGAACCAACACCATGGCGTATTCAGAAAAAGTCCTCGACCACTACGAGAACCCCCGCAACGTCGGGACGTTCAAGACCGAGAATGTCGACAGCTCCGAGGTCGGCACCGGGCTTGTCGGCGCCCCCGCGTGCGGTGACGTCATGCGTCTCGAGATCCGGGTCAAGGACGGCCTGATCGCCGACGCGAAGTTCAAGACGTTCGGCTGCGGCTCGGCGATCGCGTCGTCGTCGCTCGCGACCGAGATGATCAAGGGCATGACCCTCGAGCAGGCCGCGCAGATCACCAACACCACGATCGTCGAGGAGCTCAACCTCCCGCCGGTCAAGATCCACTGCTCGGTCCTCGCCGAAGACGCCATCAAGGCGGCGATCGAGGACTACAAGAAGAAGCACGCGAAGTGAACACGA
>Ga0113563_10001778_pt1 | contig 12531 bp, 13 predicted proteins | sample Mud3Dept3metaG_FD_80117 | JGI IMG/M metagenome (GOLD analysis project Ga0113563, IMG submission 80117) | Freshwater wetland microbial communities from Ohio, USA, analyzing the effect of biotic and abiotic controls - Mud 3 Core 4 Depth 3... | ecosystem: Environmental > Aquatic > Freshwater >...
CTGGCCGAGGTGGTCCCGGGCTATCCACCTCCGCAGTCCCAGGTCCAGGTCATCAGGCCGTCAGATCTGTCGACCGAGGTGGTGGGGGAACTACCGATCGGTCTGCTGCCATCGGGCGTCACGCTGGAGACCGAGCTGGTCAAAGAGATCGGGAACGCCATCATCAGCGGGTTCGCCGTAACGGCCAACTCTCCGGCCGACATGAAGGTGGACGTGGCTACCGGCGAGGCCCTGAACGCGGCAGGGCGGTTCAGCCCGGCCGGTATCGAACTCACCATCCCGACGGCCGACGCAACCAACGACAGGATCGACATCATCTGCGTCGCCGACGACGGGGTGATCGAGGGGCCGACGGAGAACGCCAGCCTGAAGGGTACGCCAGGGGCGACCCCGACACCTCCGGCCACGCCATCGGGTTATCTGAAGATCGCCGAGATCTACGTCACCGCCCTCGATACCGAGATCGCTACCGGGGACATCACCGACAGCCGAGTGCTGCTGACGACCCTTGTGGCTGAGACGGTGGCGAGGATAGCTGGCGACGGCGGTCTCGACGACGACATCCAGACCCACATCGGCGATGATGAGGCGCACTCCTCAAAGCCGAGCGCGTTCACTACGGTCAACGACGACTGTGCTGGCAGCTCCACGTCCGAGTTCACCGTGACGTGTGCGATCGACTGCCTCATCACCTCGGTGAAGCTGGTCTGCACCTCGGCCGGGACGATCGACTACGACTTCGAGCTGTTCGAGAACGTGGGCCGCACGACCCTGGCCTACAAGGCCGAGAGCATCACCGCCACGACCTGGGAGGATCGCATCCCGTGGGAATGGTTCGCCGGGACAACCTTCTACGGGCGGATCACGAACAACTCCACCGACGCGATCAGCAACCTGGCGATCGACGTCAAGTACAGGAAGTAGGCGGGCATGGCAAGCTGGTGGTTGGATCCGTGGGCCGGTTCGGCCAACAATAGCGGGGACTCCGGGACCGTCTCACTGAGCCGCAGCGACGGGGTGACGTACGGAACTGGTGACGACCGCATTACCTCTGCGACCGGCGGCTTCACCGGCATGGCCGGGCGCTACATTCGGATCAACGGGTCGACTACACGCCTGATCGTTTCCGTGACGAGCGACACCGAGGTGGTCGTTGACGACGGCTTCACAGCCGGGTCCGGGCGGACACTCGTCATCGGCGGTCCGAACACCGCGATGACCGCCTTCACGACTTATCTGGCAGCGGGCGACATCGTTAAGATGCCGAAGACCGATAACTGCGATGCCGTCAGCGCCGGAACTCTGACGTGGGCGGTGAATGACGCTACCCTGACGTTCAGCTCTGGCCGAGTGAAGGTGATCGACCAATGCGAGTCTGGCTGGGTCGGTGCTACGAACGTCACAGTGGCGCACGCCACAAACGGTGCCTGCGACGGCAACGCGGTCGGCCTGACGATCGGTTCGTCCTTCGTTTCTGGTTTGGTGGCTTACAAGGATCTCGGGTCCACGATCGACTTTTCCTCCTATGGCGGCATCTCACTGATGCTGGGGGTACGGGGCAGCACGGCACTCGACTACAGTAAGACGTGGCGGATCGTCGGCTGTTCGGATGCGGCCGGGGCGACACCGGTTGACGACCTGACGCTGGACATCCCGTGCAACATCTACGGTGGCCACTACCCGGTGACGGCCTACAAGGGCAGTGCCCTCGGCAGCTACCGCAGCATCGCGCTATACGTCACCTCGGATCCCGGTGCGCCGGTGGTCGACCTCGACAACATCGTGGCCGTCAAGGCCATCAGCGACTCCGATCATCTGTGCCACCGTTGCGTCCTGTCTCAGGACGATGACTTCATCGGACTTGAGGACTGGTGGGGCATCAGAGCCTTCACTGCTGATACCACCCTTGAACTGAGCGGGGAGTTCTGGGGCAACAGCGATGGGGCCATCAGCTCCTACCGACGGGAAACCGTGCTACGGCAGAACAATATGGTCTCCAGCCTCGGGGCCGAGCCGGGAACCCTCCTGAACCCGGTAGAGATCTCCGGCGGGTGGAATACCAGTGACGGCACCCAAGACGGGCTTTCGATCTATACCCTCGTCAGGAACGTGCTCAGTTCGGGCACTCTCTTCACGGTCGCCAACAACTACGACAACTTCAAGTTCAAGAACTTCATGCTCGCCCTAACGAACCCTACTTATGGATTCGTCTCATTCAGCGGTCAGTCTACCGGCATCACCTTCGAGGACATCTGCTGCGTTGGGCTGATGGCCTCTGACGTACCGACGTACCTGAACCTGGCCTATGGTGGGTCTTCCGCCCTAGACGCCTTCAGCCAGTTCACTTTCCGTGGGATCCGCTACACCGGGATCGACGCCTACGCTCTGAACTGCACCCCGGATACCACCGGCACTTACCTCTTGACCGCTAACGACTGGGTGCTGGACGACTTCAGGGTCATGAGTTGCCGAGCCCTGGTGTTGGGTGGGATCAGAAGGCTGAGGGGCAAGGACGTCGTCGTCAACAACTGTTCGAGTGCTTCTGGTGACCCGCGCGGCTTTACCATCTATGAGCCCTGCTCCGACTGGGAGATCAACGGTCTGGAGATGAAGGACAATGCGACCTACGGCATGACCGTGAGGGTAACCTGTAACGACATCCGTCTCCTGAACGTAGTGACCTCCGGCAACACCTCCGGCGCGTTTCTGGTGAACCACGGTGAGATCAAGCTGTTCAACCCCAGCATCGCCGAGACGACAGAGTTCGGGACGATCAAGTCCGGTGGATCCGTCCACTCGATCAAGCATGACCAGACGGCGGACAACCACCTCATCACGACGTACGTCGGTACGATCGAGGACGAGGCATCTGTTCGCCACACGGCGAGCGGGATCGCCTGGAAGCTGAGCCCGACCCTGGCCGCCATCTGGCCGATGCGGATGAAGGTAGCTACGCTCGCAGTAGCCTCCGGGGTGGAGTACACCGTCGGTCTCTACATGAGGCGAACCAACACCGGCATCTCCGGCCGCTTCTACACCCCGGGCGGACAGGTTGGTGGGATCGACGACGAGATCTCCGACAGCATTACCGCCAACGCGGACATCTGGGAGCTGCTGTCGCTCACGGTCGAGTCGACCGAGAACGGGGTCGTCGACTTCTGGGTTGAGGTGCAGGGCGGCACCACCTACAGCGTCTACATCGACGACTTCAGCATAGCGGAGCCGTAGAGATGGCGCTGCTGAACGACATCAAGAATCTGGACATCGGATCGGTTTTCAGTGGCGGACCGTACTGCCGGGTGGCTGGGTCTACCGCTACCACATACGGTCTCGACTTCGGATCCGTGTTCGACGGCAGCATCTTCATCGCGTACGCGGCCGAGGAGGAACCTCCGCCGGAGCCCGGCGTGCTGAGCCGGTTCTACCCGGGGCTGCCGACGGAGCGCACGTTCCCGCCGCTTCACGCTGAGAGGACGTTCCCGCTGTGAGTTTCAAGATCAAACGCTGGGCACAGTATCGGACCGTCGACATGGACGACTTCATCCCCGGCATCAAGTCATATCAGACGCCGGGCGGAGCTGGCATCAACACTCGTGGGTTTGCGATTCCGTGGGGCGGCATGATCCTGGTTCTGGCCTACGAGTCAGACGACACCCCGATCTGGGCTGTCTACGATCCCGAGACGGATGCGCTCGCGGCTGGGCCGTACACAGGGGACGTCACGAACTGGGCCTACTACAGCGCCACCCACGGGTGGGACCGCGACTACCAGATATGGGGCAACCGATGGGTCTTCTGCGCCCCGCACATGAGCGGGTACTACCACGGGGCTGATGCGTTCTACGGCTGGGATTCCAGCTTCAACTTCTCGAAGCCGGACCCGTTGGTCGGTGGGCGGACCAACCTCTGGCCCTCCTACGCCGGTCCGGGGACAGACGGCCTGGACCCGAACCTGCTGTGCTACACCTCGGGAGGCGTTCTCGATCCGGCCGTTGTTCGTGTCACCCTCGGGCAGGCGACGGTGGTCGAGTACAGCGGGGACGACATCTACTTCGACAGTATCAGCGGTAGCACCGTGTTCGGGATGAAGAAACTGGGCGACTACTACTGCTGGCACAACGCGGACTCTGATGACGTCAGCGATCTCGGTCTCTACACCTCGGTTCCCAAGGACACCAACTGGGAGAACTACTTGGCCATGGGGTACTGGGCTCAGAGCTGGACCTCGCTGGACTTGACGATTCGTGGTCTCACGCCGGACCCGGACGGCGGTGTGGTGTCGAAGAACGACTACGGCGGCGGCGACTACTGGGCCTATGTCAGCGACCCACTGATCGAGCTGGCTGGGCTACCGTGGGCGTCCAACTGGCGCTATCGACTCGCGTACGACGGGGGATACGAACTCGACGAGGATGACCTTGACGGTCTCGACCACAACGTCGGGCCGGAAGGTCCACAGGAGATCCCGCCCACCTACAACCAGAACCTGGGGTGGTACATCGGGCTCACGGACTTCACGAGCCCGATCAGCTTCACCGTCTACGCCCTCAACCCACATCAGCCTGCCCCTCGGGAGTCCTCGCACTGGAACAGCTATCAGTCTCCTGCCGGGTGGGTCGGTGAGTACGCCATCCGCGACGACCTGCTGTTGGCCCACGTTCTTCCGTTTCCCGATCTCCGCGACCCGTCCAGCGCAGCTATGCCGCCGCAGTTCAGGGCGGATGGGTTCATCGTCGGCAGCCAAGAGCTGTTCAAGCAGGTCGGCAACCAGATCATCTACGAGAAGGACATCAAGATCGACCTATCGGCGTACCCAACCGGCGACCCTGACTGGTGGTGGCCTGGTTCAGACGGGGACCACCTCGACGAGATGATGGCGATCTTCGCCGGTGGCGGACCGACGATCGTGGGCCGGATGCCGGATCCTCAGTGGGGGATGCTGAACCCGCTCGGGAATGACGTGGCCTACGGTCTTGGTGTCCCAGCCGAGCAGCTCGGGAGCGAGGAGACCCACATACTGTCCGAGTCACGAAGGATCTCGGGAACGAACTTCGCGACGCCGCTGGGCGGATCAGTCGGGAACATGAGGCGGCAGCTTCGCGGCTTCTCTGATGGTCGCTTCGCCTACTTCGAGAGCGGCACCAGGATCGGATCCCCACCGGCCTGGAACGGAGTTGTCGGCCGGATCCAGGGGAGCGCCTGGACGACCCTCGTCAACTTCGAGGAGCTGGATCCACCGAATCTGGGCTGTGACCACTGGACCGTATGGGCGGTCGACTGTATCCCGCGCTGTCGGGCGCTGCCGCTGGGGGGCTGGCTGGTCGGAGCCACGCTCTACTTTGGGGCCTGGGACTGGGGTGACTGGGAGAACACCCCGGGTTCGAGGGACCTGACTTTCAAGTACAAGGACGGCACCGATACCGGCAACGGCTGGGTTCCGGCGAAGTTGGGATGGATCGGGCCGCTGGAGATAGACGATCATCACCCCGTCTACCTGTCGGCCTACGACGAGTGGACGGCGAACCGGTCCCTCTACGGGCCGGATGCCCTGCTGGTCTACAGCAACGATGGCGAGTTCATCGAGTGCCTCAACAACTCCAACCTGTATCCGCCGAACGGACGGGAGATCATGGTCGTGCCCGGCACTGTGCCGAGGATCATCTACCGGGTGTACCGATACGGGACCTACTCAGACTGCGCTGAGGGGTGGGGGCAGTACCACGGAAGCGACCTGTCTGACTACGAAGTCCAGGGCCCGATGTACGTCTGCTATGAGCTGGAGAGCAACGGGCAGATCCAGCCAGGGGCTGGTGCCTTCAAGGGGTTCGTCGATATGTCGCTGCTCCGCGACTACTCGGACAAGGGCGCTACCTGGCGCTGGGAGACCTGCTGCCCCAGCATCTACGAGAACCTGTACCCCAAGCTGGCCTGGGCCCCGCCGTCGGGGGCCTACGTCAGATCCGGCCTGGGTGGACGAGGCATCACGTTGCTGGATCCGCTCGGGGGCAAGGACCACTCCGGGCTGAGGGGTCCGGCCGGACAAAGTAAGGGACGATCATGACACTGGCTGTCTGGCTCTCCATCATCGGCGTGCTGATCGCGTTGGGCGGCTTTGTCGCCACCTACTTCGGGTTTGTCCTCAAGCTGATGGCGACCGACGCGGAGACGAACCGGCAGGTCGGCCTGACGAACGAGCGCGTCGCCGCGATCGAGGGTAAGATGGTCCTGTGCGACGAGCACACCAAAGTCCTGGGCTGTCTTCCTGAGATGCAGGCCGATCTTGCGACGCTCACCGAGCAGGGCAAGGTGTTCTGGGAAGTGATCGCTCCGAAGCTGAGGGACATCATTCATTCTCCGCACTGCGCTGGGCCGGGCGGGCGCGACGAGCTGATAGACTTACTGGTAGCCGACAAGATCACCACCCTCCGGCAGACCCGTACTCTGGAGGCTGAACTGGAGAAGCTGTGGGCGGAGAGTCAGAACCCAGCCGACCAAGTGGCGGCCATGGTATTCCTGGCCCAGACGCGCTGGATTCGACACAAGCTGGAGCGCAGGTGCGCTGAGAGGCGCAAGAACAGGCCAAGCACGCCAGAGGGGGGGTCATGCTCGACTTCATCACTGAAGATCTAATCCACTTCGTCGCCGTCGGCTCTTGCCTTATGGCTTGTCTTGCCTGCTACGGAATCTGGCGCATCGGCCGGGCCAACTGGACCTGGATCATGTTCGCGTCGTTCGTTTACCTCCTCGTCATCAGGGTCGGCATCGCTTTCGACGTCAACCCTATCGCCGATCTTTCTCGGCGGCTGACGGTCATCAACCTGACCCTACAGGCGATCGCTCTTGCCATGTTGTGGTGGAGCCTCTACAGGGTGGTCCGCGACGCGCGGAGCCGTCTTGCCCGGGATCGCCAGGAAGAACTTCTGAGAGGCCCTCGGCCGAAGGAGGGGTAGTGTATCGGGTTTAGACCAGCACTGGCCATACCACCGATTACCACCACTATTCTGGGCATTCTGAGGAGGGATATTGTGAGCGTTCGTGATGTCGTTTTGATCGTCGTGCTGTTGGCCATCGTTCTGATCCTCCTGGCAGTCTTCAACGTCATCTAGGAGGCGGACGTGATCCAAGGGATCGACTTCTCTGCGGGCGCGGCCGGTTGGAGCCAGCAGAAGTACACTGACTTCTACCGAGCCGCCGCCGCCGCAGGCATCGTCTTCGCAGTCAGATACCTCGATCGGCCGGGCGGCTGGCCGAGCAAGAAGCAGATCACTCCGGCCGAGCTGAAGGCGGCCATGGACGCGGGCGTCAAGATCGCCTTCTTCTACGAGGAGGGAACCGAGACACCGCTCGAAGGAGCGAGCGCCGGGAGGCGTCACGCTACCGGGGCCGTGGCGGCACTGACGGCACTCGGTATCGACCCGACGAAGCAACCCGTCATCTTCGCTACCGACACCGACACCAGCGCGGCGCTGGTCAGTCCCTACTACCAGGCGATCGCCGAGATCGTCGGGATCCAGAACACCTGGGCCTACGGCGGCTACTTCCTTATCAGGGGCCTCTTCGATCGCGGCCTCATCAGTGGGGCCTGCCAGGCTCGGGCCTGGTCGAAGGCGGATCCCGTCACCGGCAAGCAGAGCTACGCGGCCAATGCGGTCCTTCAGTGGGAGCCACGGGCCCAGCTCCGCCAGAACTTTGACCTGGACACGATCGCGGCCGGTACGATCGCGGGGGTCAACACCAACAGTGAGACAGCGACGGTCGAGGACTACGGTCAGTACCCTCGACCAGCAGGAGGCGACATGACCCAAGCTGAACAGTTCACCACTATCGCCCACTCGCGGCTCGGCATGGAGTACGAGTGGTCAGACGAGTTCACCTACGACATCGGCGGAGACGACACACCGCAGGACGACGACGGAGACTGCTCGGGCTATCTGTTCGTCACCTACCGCGACACCGGCGTGCGGTGGAAGAACGGAGGGCTCTGGCCGCGCCTGACCGCGAACGGCTTCAAGTACCACGCGGTGCCGGTCAGCGGAACAGCCTACAAGGTGGGGGATCCGTTCTTCAGATTCGGGACCAACGGGCTGGCGGTCCACACCGGCTTCATCTGCCACCGAGACGCGGACGGACACTGGTGGAGTTCTGAGGCGAGGGGCGAGAGATGGGGCGTCGTGACCTACCGGGTCGACGACCCCGTCAACGGCATCCTCAAGAGAGGGTGCAAGGTCTACAGATTCCCGTGGGTCGACATGGGCGAGATCCCCGCCCCGGCCTACCCAGAGCTGACGATCGGCGACACCGGCGAGGACGTCAAGCGGGCTCAGCTCCGACTGAACGTCCACATGGGTCCGATGCTGAAGGGCACCGGCGTGTTCGGTCCTGTCACGCTGGCCGTGACAGAGGCGTTCCAGACGCTGAAGCATCTTGAGGTGGACGGCATCATCGGTCCGCAGACATGGGCTGCGCTGATGGAGGACCCGGAGTTCCCGGAACTCAAGATCAACGACGACGACGAGTACGTCAAGCTGGCCAAGCACTGGTTGAACCAGAAGATCAAAGCGGGGCTCGACGAATCGAACGAGCACTTCGGGAGCAAGACCGATGCTGCGGTTCGCCGGTTCCAGACACTGAAGAGGCTGAAGGTGGACGGCATCATCGGCGTTAACACTTGGGCGGAACTCCTCAAGTAGATGGCCCGCAACCCTACCGGCCGTAGCTTTGACCAACCGCTGAAGGGTACATTTTGTACCTTCGACGAACACCCGGCGAGAGATCTCCGGGTGGCGGCCACCGGTCATGGCATCGCCGTCCTCTGTAGGGACGGGTGCCAGGATCCAGACCGGTGTGTCAGGCTCGCGCAAGACGAGCGACTCAAACCGTTCGAGAGGAGGTGAACAGCATGGATGCAGTACAACTGTGGGGGATGGTCGCCGGGCTTCTGCTCAGCTTCGTCCTCGGTCTCCTGATGAAGAAGTCCTGGGCGCAGTGGCTGAAGTTCCTGATCGTGATTATCGTCTCGGCGATCGTCGGCGTGATCGACCTTCTCATCGCCAACCAGCTCGAATGGAACGTCGGCGTCTTGACGCTGATCGGTTCCATCGTAGCCGCCAGCCAGGTCACGTTCTGGTTCTTCATCAACCAGGTGCCGGGTCTCAAGGACTGGCTCTACGCGCAGCTTCCGTTCCGGGACAAACCCACACAATAGGGTCTACCGGATCCAGAGGGGCGACGGGTTTCGGCTCGCCGCCCCTTTGCTTTTGGTACTACCGGACGTCACAGTGCTGGCATTCGGTACGGATAACAGATAGTTGCCCGGCGGCCGCCGGGAAGTCGATCGGACGGTGGAGGCGAGCAAACGCTCTACCCGAGGGGGGCGGCCTGTGAAGTCGTCCGATCGGCGGGCCTTCTTCGACACGTCCGCCTGATGTGTCGAAGCCGTCGATACATTGTCACTCCAGACGGTCAAAGTGACTGTGAGAGACGGTCAAGCTGTTTGATCTGACAATCTGCTAGTCGATTCGGCCCGTCCGCTACGAATGTTCGCATTTTGCGAGAACTTCGTTTCAGCAGCGTACAGAAAAGTGGGCCGTTTCCGACCCAACCTATGCCAAACCTTCGGATCCGGTCCGAACCATCCTGTATAATCTGTCATGCCGAGGAGCGACATAACCCGCCGGGATCGGACGCGCAGGACTCACGCGCCGGGGGGAACAGGGGAAGCCGGTGATCCGGCGATGACTGTGATCTGAGTCCGAGGAGGTCCCTGCCTAGCGCGTGCGACCTAGCGCGAGGAGGGCGGCGAAAGGGCGGCAACGCCTCAGTACCTGCGGGCAGGGTATAGCTGGAGGAAAGCACCCCAGAAGATCAACCCCAAAGTATCTCTGCTTCAGCCTGCCTGAATGAGGCCCGGCGGCTCCGGGCCGAAACCAGAATGTCAGCAGAACTTCAACCAGCTTCAACATTCATAATCTGGTAGCAGGAAGCCAACGCCCTGCGGAGAGACGCCCGTGACGTCCGACTGAGAAACCTGCACGCGGTGTTGCGTGTCGGCCGGACGGGAAACGTAGACGCGATAGTAGCCGCCCCTCGGGGAGAGGCATCGGGCGCGTCGTTCTCTCCTTCAACCACCCGGCAGAGAGGGGACTCATGTCAAAGCACTGGGCAGTACACGCGGAAGTCGTAGGCGGTGACGAGGTCCAGTTCGCCAACCGCGACGAGGTGCAGAAGTACCTCGACCGAGTGACGACCTACCTGTGGTTCCGGCAGAGGTGGCCCGGCCTGGCTGGCCGAGTTAGTGTGACCGCGCGTGCGCGTACACGAGCGACGGCCTCGATCTGGCTGGGACAGATCAACCTCCCCAACCCGAAGACTCAGCGATGGGCCTACAGCGAGAGCACGGTCATCCACGAGCTGGCGCACTGCTGCGCCGGTTCGGACTGCGCTCCCCACGGCCCGAGGTTCTACCGGACGATGCTGTACCTGATCGAGAAGACTCGCGGTCAGGAGGCGGCGCTCAGATTCAGACAGGTCCTGGTCGAGAGCGGCCAGAGCCTGGTTGGCGAAGTTGCTCGGTACGAGAACGGGCCGATCGTCAAGGATCCGCCGCCGGTGCCGAAGCCACAGAAGGAGCCGACCAAGAAGGGGATCGTCGACCTCCACGCCCAGATGGGTCGAGCGATCCGGGCCAACGACTGGGCGACGGTCACCAAGCTGGCGACCTGGATCCAGAACAGGGCGGCCACGAAAGACACGGCCGCAGCAGACAAGGCGAGGAGGAAGCGATGACGGATCTTGTCACTCTGATGATCGCCCGAGACGAAGGGACGCTGACCGAGGAACAGGAGGACGAGCTGGCCCAGGCCATCCTCGACACCGAGTTCTACAAGAGCGTCGGCTGGGCCGGACGTTTCGTCCGCGACAAACTCGACCAGGGCTGGACTCCGAGGGGCTGCGAAGATGTCGCGGCCTGGTGGAGGAGGACCTGATGACACTGACTGACCAGCAGTGGGCCAAGCTGGAGGCGGCCGCCGTGAAACTCGGCACCGAGATGGGGACCATGAGCGATCACGCCTGTGATCTCTCCGGCGAGTGGGCCGACCGGCCCGGTGGTCCCGAAGTCCTCCAGGCCATCTACGACGTCGCGGCTGTTCCGCAGCCCAACTACCTGGTCGCCGCCATCGACGACTCGGACTTGCTCGACAAGTACGAGGAGGCGTACAACCTGGCGGCCGGGATCATCGAGGCCGTCGAGTGAAGCGGTGCTCGACCTGCGCCGAGGTTTGGGACTGGGCCAACGTCCACCGGTGCCGGAAACTCAAGAAGAGCGTCAGGAATGACGAAGGCCAGGACTGCCCATCCTGGAGAGCGAAGGCGGCGCTCAGATCCGCCAGTGGTCCGCACGCTGACAAGAGGTAAGTCAGGCGCTGCCGTGGGTTCGAGTCCCACCGGCGGGCCCTCTGCAAACCAAGAAGAGGAGGTGACCGTGCTACTGAACATCGCGATCGTCGTCATCCTTCTGATGGCGGCCGGGCTCATGGAACTCGTTATACGGAGGTGAGCGGTGAGCAAGATGACGAAGGCTGAGCTGCTGAAGACGATGCTGGTGTCGAGGCGTTACGCCCAGCTCAACAAGTGGGACGAGGCGATCAACTTCGGCTACGCGGCGATCTCCGAGATGGAGGAGCGCCGCAGGGTCGACATCCAGAAGGCCAAGGTCGGCAACGTGAGGATCCGGCCGAAGGGCCCCGGCTACGAAGTGACAAAGGGCGGGATCCCGAAGTACGCATCCCTCCGGTTTGAGGATGCGGAGCGGGTGGCCCGAGAACTGATCGCCCGGGATGGCGGGCAGATCGTGGAGGCGAGGCGCTGATGGCTACGCAGATGGACATCATCTGGGACGGCCCCTCGCTGACTGACCTCAGAGCCCGAGAGGAAGATCTGCTCTACCGGTTGGAGGTGTTGTTCGACCAGCCTCCCAGCCGCCGGGCAGCCAGACGGATCGCCCGGGTCACCAAGTCCCTGGCGTTTGTCCGCCAGGAGATCGCGTGGGCCAAAGCACATCAGCGTGCGCTGATCGTGTGAGGCCAGGGAGTGGCGGGCATCCCCCCGTCCGCCCTCCCTGCCATACTGACAAGAGAGAGAGGAGGTGGGTCATGGCCTACCGGATCATGGTCGAAGAACAGGGGTGGGCGAAGCCGATAGTGTGGGGCCGGGCTGATCTGCTCGGCCGCGCTGTCCGCAGCCTGAACGACAGGGTGATGCACGAGGCTCTGACTGCCGAAGTCCCCACCACCCTCGTCCTAATCCGTGACCACGCCACCACCGGTCACTACCAGCACATCAAGGTAGAGGTCGGCGGCAGGGTCATCAACTGGTGGATCGAAGAAGAAGGGAGGTGACACTGATGAAAGCTGGAGCTGCACCGGCATCATTCCGCGCCGGGGCCGACGTCATCTATGGCGAGCGTGTCCAGGGCGAATACACGAAAGAGCTGGTCCGCACGGGGACGATCCCCGAGCACATCGTTGAGAA
>Ga0113563_10001779_pt1 | contig 12527 bp, 12 predicted proteins | sample Mud3Dept3metaG_FD_80117 | JGI IMG/M metagenome (GOLD analysis project Ga0113563, IMG submission 80117) | Freshwater wetland microbial communities from Ohio, USA, analyzing the effect of biotic and abiotic controls - Mud 3 Core 4 Depth 3... | ecosystem: Environmental > Aquatic > Freshwater >...
ACAAGATCCCCTGTACCCGCCGCGCGATCAAGAGAGGACTCCCGCGTAGGATGCCGCGATGCACTTCGAGACGTTCCGGCACATGCAGAAGCAGCTCGGACACCTAGATAAGTGGCTCGAGACGGCCGCCGCCCACGCCGAGGCCCGGAAGTTCGACCCGAGCCTGTTCCTCGGCTTCCGGCTCGCCCCGGATCAGTTCTCGTTCATCAAGCAGGTCCAGGCGGCCTGCGACACGGCGAAACTCGCAGCCTCACGGCTCACGGGCAAGGACGCGCCGCCCCATCCCGACACCGAGCAGACGCTCGACGAGCTGCGCGCACGCGTGCGCGCCGTGATCGCGTACCTCGAGGGGCTCTCGGCTGCTGACTTCGCCGAGTCCGCCACGCGCTCGATCACGACCCCGCGCTGGGAGGGCAAGACGATGACCGGCGCGAACTACTTCCTCGAGCACGCGCAGCCGAACTTCTACTTCCACATGACGCACGCGTACGCGATCCTGCGGCACAACGGGGTCGGGCTCGGCAAGCGCGACTACCTCGGCGCGCTGACCTTCAACGCGAGCTAGTCCTCGAGCGTGACGATGCCCGTGCGCGGCGTCTTGAGCATCGGCACCCCGCCCTCGGCACAGCCGAGGATCGTCTCGCTGTAATCGTACGAGAACGTCTTGTCGTCGATCGGCACGAGCGTCTCGGTCGCGCGCCACCGGCAGCCGTCGAACATGTCGGCCGTCATGTGGAACGTGATCGGGCGGAGCTCGCCGTCGTCGAACGTCGCCTTGACATCGCGGACCTTCCACTCGCTGAGATAGATCGCGCCGGGCTCCTCGATCGTGTGCAACACGAGGCGATGAGTGACCGAGTGATCGATGCTCGCGGCGTAGATCGCGCCGGCGGACAGAAGGAGGGTCCCGAGGACGACTGACTTGAGGAGAGGAGTCGTCAGCGCTTGCTGCATCCCTCCATTGTTACCTGTCCGATCGTGGAGTGCCACGCATCTCTCCGAGGAGCTGCATGTAGTTCCACCCGCTACCAGATAGTACGAGGGTGCTCCCGGCGCAGCGTGGTATCTTCCTAGTCCGCCGGGGAGCCGTCGGCCCTCATGAGCACACCCGCGAAAATCACTCCAGAATCACAGGTCTACATCACGGCGCATGTCTTCGCGTCGAAGCACCGGACCGAGGTCGAGGCGAGCGAGAAGTGCGCCTGCTTCTTCTGCTTCCGAAAGTTCACTCCCGGGGAGATCACCTCCTGGATCGACGCCGGCCAGACCGCCCTGTGCCCGAAGTGTGGCCTCGACTCGGTGCTCGGCAGCGCCTCGCCGCCCGGGATCGACGACCGGTTCCTGCGCAAGATGCACCAGCACCACTACGCGTACCGCTCCAAGTAGCTGCGACCGGCGTGCTCGCGCCGACCACGCGCGCTGAACACAGGCTCCGGAACCCAACGACCGCCGCTTTCCCCCGGCGGTCGTTGGCGTTCCGGAACTAATTCGTCTTGAGGATGACCGAGTTGATCGGCTTCACGTTCATGCCGCCGGGATAGCCGTACGACACGTTCTCGGTGAACGTCGACGTCTCCGGCGTGCCCCAGCCCCAGACCCACAGGCCGAACGGGGCGGTGCTCTTGATCTCGCGGCGCCCCGTCGAGCACTGGCCGACGTTGGTGAAGTTGCCGGTGGTCAGGTTGATCCGCGCGTACTCGTAGTTGCCGTCGATCGCGGTCCAGGCGCCGAGCGCGCCGGCGCAGTCGAGCATGACGTCGGCGAACTGTCCGTCGGTGCCGCGGCTGCGGATCACGACCAGGTTGGTCTCCGGATAGGTCGGGTCCGCGAAGAACACGTACTGGCTGAGGTACTGCTCCGGCGGGACACTGACGACGAAGTCGGGATCCCCGTAGCCGCTCGACACGTGCGCCGAGCCGGTCATGTACGTGAACAGCATGAACGGGTGATCGGTGTCCTGGCTCTGGACGACGAACGGCGTGCCGGTCTCGAACGTGACGGCCTGGCCTTTGTTGAGCGCCACCGGGCCACCGACCGCCGCGTTGTACGTGAGCTGCGTGCCGTCGACGGTGCCGACGACCCGCCAGAACGTCTTGGTCTCGGCGGGGACGCGCGGGCGGTACATCACGCCGACATAGCGGCTGCCGAGCGCGCGCACCGGCGGCACCATCTGCTCGCCGTGATCGCAGTACGACGTGCCGGTCGGGACGTTCATGCAGACCTGGCCGGCCATGAAGCCGACCGGCTTGTTCGCGGTGATCACGCTGCCCGTGAGCTCGGTGCCCTGCGTGATCTGCGCGTGCTGGCCCTTCATCAGGGTGATGTTCATCGGCTGGTTCGCGGCGCCGCTCGAGATGCCGCCACCGCCTGAGACCGACGCGATCGGCGTCAGTGTCGCGACGGTGTTGTCCTCGCGCGCGATGATGTTGAGCGACGGCGCGCCGGCACCCTGCGGCGAGACGTTGACCGCGACGTACTCCTGCGACCACACGCTGGTCGGCAACAGCAGCGACGCGGCGGTCACCGCGGTCGAGCCACCACCGTAGGGATTGATCTGGTAGGCGACGACCGGGACGTCGGTGGTGATCTGGAACGCGTCGGAGATCGTCGTGCCCGATGCGCCCGCGCCGGGGACGGCCGAGGCGACCGGGCACAGCGGCGCGGCGCCGGTCCCGCCGCTGAGGAAGAGGATGGCGACCTCGCCGGGCGGGATGCCGGTGGTGTCGTCGTACGGGGCGTAGGTGATGCCCGGGCCCGAGCCGACCGGGATCCGCGTGAACGCCGCGGCGTTCAGCGTCTGACCGCGGTGCTTGACGGTGACCTTCGCGGGCGACGTCCAGGTGTTCGCGACGAACGTCGCGAAGCAGTACTCGGGCTGCTGCACGTCCATGTCGGTCGCGTAGTAGTCGCAGCCGACCGACTTGCCGTTGTTCTCGGCGGCGACGCACGCGTTCTGACAGGTGAACGTCGTCGGGTCACACGCCTGGGTGCCCTCGCACTGCGTGAGCACCTCGCCCTTGCAGTCGAGGACCGTGTGCGAGTCGGCGGAGCACGTCGGCGTGCACTCGGTGGCGTCATCGCCTCCCGTGTCGTCGCCGGCGCGCGGCGCCGGACCACACGCTCCAACCACCATCACCAGGATGAACGTGACGCCAGCGTTCCTCATCGCGCGCGACCGTAGGCGCAGCGTTCTCCGAATTCAATTCGAAAATTGCGCGCGAAGCGCATTCCGGGAGCCGGGCCCCGAGCATTCCGGCCACTTGGCCGGCGTGATACCCCGCCCGCCCCCCAGCGAAACTTGACCTCGATCGCCAAACCCGCGATGCAGGAGGACGATGGAAGCGTCGCTCCTGGATATGACGCGCGGACTCGCGATGCCCGTGTTTGCGTTCACGGCGTTCGATCCCGCGCTCGAGGTCGAGATCGAGGTGGTGGGAACCGAGGAGGAGGACGACGACTACGACGACGTCGTGATCGAGTACGTGTTCGAGCACGCGTCGATCGAGGAGGCGTTCGTGGATCCGTGGTTCGCGGGGCACGACGAGGTCCTCGCGATCGACGAGGACCTGCCGTTCGCGCCGGTGGCGACCGCGCGCAGCCTGCACGCGGTCCTCGGGTTCGCGACCGCGGTCGCGCTTGCGGCCGTCGTGTACGGCGCGACGCTGTAGTCCGCGACCGCCGCGACCGCGAACGAAGTCGCCGCGATCCTTGGTGATTCTCGGGTTCGCAATCGGTCAGCGGTGGTCGGCAGGTAACGCTAACGGCTCCCCATACGGACGCGCAAAGCTGCGCCCCTCATGAGCAGTATCGCGAGAGTACGACTGTTGCCCTGGGTGCTGTTCTCGGTGGCTGCGTGCGGAGGCGGCGATGATCCCCCGGGGACGGGGCCCGACGGCGGGACCACCGCTGATGCCTGCACGGGCAGCGACTGCACGACGCCGCCGCCCGACGCGCCCCCTCCGCCGAGCTGGTCGTTCCGCAGCGTGTTCGGCGTCGCGAACCTCGACGACGATGACGGCTCGGTCCGCGACTGGGAGCAGGCTCCGTTCGCGGCCGACGACGATCTCGCGAAGCTCGTGCTCCCCGCGGACACACTCGCGCTCGCCTCGGGCGACGTCCAGCTGTCGCTGACGGGAGACCTCGCGAACATCCGGATCTATCGCGCGAACCAGCTCGTGCTCGGCGGCTCCGCCGGCGCGGGCCCGCTGACGATCGCGCCGACCGGCAGCGACATCGAGCTCGCGATCGAGTTCGGCAACTACGCGGTCTCCGGGCAGCTCGTGATCGCGAGCGGCTCGAACACGCATACCTCGAAGCTGCAGGCCGCGCCGCTGCTGATGAACCACCACCTGCAGCCCGCCGAGCACGTGTGGGCAGTGCAGGTCACCGGCAACGCGTCCTTCATCAGCTCGTACCAGACCGTGCTCGGCGCGAAGTTCACCGCCGTCAGCGGTGGGACGGTCGGCAGCGACGTGTGGATGCAGGACGAGTTCGAGTTCGGGACGACGACGGGCGAGGGCAACCAGCGCCTCGACGTCGTGATCGACTCGGTCCGCGATCGCGGCCTCGACGGCTACGCCGAGCGGGCGTGGGTCGGTCCCGACACGATCGCGTCGGCATGGGGGAACCCGCAGCAGGCGACCTCGTACGACTCGTTCGGCAACCTCGAAGCGTCGCCGCCGGTGACCGTCAACGGGGTCGTGTACCCGTTCGGCAAGATCTACTACGGTCGCGTCGGCACCTCCGGGCTCAACTCGACGCTCGGCACGTTCCTGGGGTCGCAGAAGGTCCAGGCGCCGTTCCAGCTGCCGACCAACTGGCTGTGCGTCGGTCACGTCGACGAGTTCTCGAGCTTCCTCCCCGATCCCGCGTCACCGAAGGGCTTCAAGCTCGTGATCGCGGATGTCCCCGCCGCGCTCGCGGTGCTGAACGGCCTCGCAGGCAGCACGTCGCTCCCGTACTACGGACAGGACCACGGGTACGCGACCGTCGGATCGATCCTGGGTGACACCGCGCTGATCGCGCTCAACAACGACCTCCAGGCCGACTACCTCGACCCGATCGTCGCGAAGTTCAAGACCGAGCTCGGGCTGACCGACGCCGACATCATCAAGGTCCCGTCGCTGTTCGAGCAGGTCTCGAACTGCGGTGGGCGCGTCGCCGCGCTGATCCCCGGCATGGCCAACCTGATCGTCGCCAACGTCGACGGCCAGACGACGCACGTGTTCACCGCGGACCCGTTCTTCCGCGCGACCACCAACCAGGCGACCGACCCGATGATCAACGCGTTCAAGGCCGTGTCGTCGCCGACGCTGCAGTGGCACTTCATCGACGACTGGGACACCTATCACCTCGGCCTGGGCGAGGTGCACTGCGGCACCAACGTCCGCCGTACCCCCACCGCCTCGTGGTGGACGACCGCGCAACACCTCATGGGAGGCAACTGAGATGATCCGGCACGCAGTAACGCTCGTCATCTTCCTCGCCGCGTGCGGCGGTCCGGATGACCCCTCGATCGATCGCTCGGCCACTCCGCTCCGGCCGGCCGTGACCACCCCGACGCAGCAGCCGATCGGGGGCGACTGGCGCGCGCGCGTCGCCGCGGACATCTCCGATCTCCGGACGTCCGCACCGGCCCTCCACGCCGAGCTCACCGCGCTCGGACCGTCGCGCACGCGCGCCGGCATCCTGCGCATCACGTCGACGCCGAGCGCCGATCCGCGCGCGACGTCGGTGTTCCTCGATCGGCTCGCCCGCGGCGACGGCTCGGCCGCGGAGCGCGCCGCCTACGCCGAGGTCCTCGCGCGCACCACCGGCACCTACGCCGATGCGCTCGTCGATCTGTTCGCGGCCGAGCGCGAGGTCGCCGTCCGCGCGGCGTACGTCCACACCGTGCGTCGCGTGACCACGGATCACGCGGTCACCGTGCTCCAGCGCGGGCTCGTGGATCCGTCCGCCGAGGTCCAGGCCGAGGCCGCGCGCGTCGCGGGCGGTCACCCCGCCGGGACGCGAGTTGCCGCGGAGCTGCGTGCGGCGCTCGTGAGCTCGGCCCCCGAGGTCCGCTCCGAAGCGGCGCGGGCGCTCGGCATCCTCGGCGTCGACACCGCGCGCGGCGAGCTCCTCGCCCGGCTCGGCGACGGCGCCCCCGAGGTCCGCCTCGAGGCGCTCCGCGCACTCGATCGGATCGCGCCGGGCTCGGTCGATGCGGCGAAGCTGTCCACGCTCGCGCGGGACACCGACGAGCGCATCTCGCGGCTCGCCGTCAAGCTCGCCGACACCGCGGTCCGCTGATCGCTAGGTCACCGGGCCTTCGTGCATCCAGCGCGCGAAGGCCTCGGCCAGCTGCTCGGGATCATCGAACGCCCGGTCGATCGCCTTGCGGCCGGCCTCGTGCTCGAGCGCGTACGTGACCCGCGTGCCGTCGCCCTCGGCCTCGAAGCGCGCGAAGCCACGCACGGCGCCGTGCTCGCCGGGCCGCGGCTCCCAGCGCACGACGTGCGCGTCGACGTCATACGCATAGACGAGCGAGTAGATCAGCTCCGCACCGAACTCGAACTGGATCTCGCGCGGTAGTCCATCCTCGCGCGCTTCGATCAACAGCGCCTCGCGCAGGCCGGGCACCCATGCGGTCAGCGCGCCCGGATCGGTGAAGACCCGCCAACACGCATCGAGCGGTCGCGAGACCACGACGCTGACGATCTGCATGCGGCGCAGCCTATCATCGAGTGGTTGGCGCGTGAGTCGGTCGTGAGTCGCATGCGGACCGACCGTGAGATCACCTCGCGGTCGCGGCAAACAGCGGACCTCACGCGCGCCCCACGGACGCGCGCAACAAGCTCGGACTACGATGGCGTCGATGCGGGGAACATCGTGGTGGATCACCGTGGCCTCGGCCATGGCACTTGTCGGCGCGTGCGGCGCTGGCGACATCCGGGTCGATCCGGGAGACCTCGAGCTGCGAGACCTTCTCGGTCTCTCGCCCGACGTGGCGAACGAGTGGGACGGTGAACAGCGCGCGGCTGCCCGCCTCGTCCTCGTCGGTGGTTTCCACGAGAACGCCGAACCGGCGAGCGTCACGCTCGATGCGATGCCGTCACTCGACGATCGTGTCGTACGGGGTCTCGCGGTGGTCGATGCGAACCGCATCGCCGACGGCGCGAGTGCGCTCGGCGTCGTGCGCATCGTGCTCCGCGCGACGGAGCTGTCCGCGAACCCGCGGCCCGCGGCCCGCGCGATCGGCGCGGCAGAGGGTGGCGCCCACCCGAGCTCCGATCCGGCGACGGAGCTGTGGCTCGCCGAGCAGTGGGATACGCGCGCGTGGAGTCACCTCCCGGGGCGGGGCCTCGAGCTGCTGTCCGCGATGGCGCTCGACGCGGGCCACGACCACGGACCGGTGATCGTCGTGCCCGCGCCGCGGCTCGCTGCGATCTCCGGCTACGTCGCGGCCGATGGTGCGGCGCCCGCACGCCTGATCGTCAACCCGATCGTGCTCGCAGCGCTCGAGCCCGTGCCGATGGAGGCCGCGACCGCCGCACTGCTCGAGCGCGCCGCGCTCGACGGCACGCCGCACGCGCGGATCGCTCCGAAGGATCCGACGACCGGCGTCGCTCCGGTGGAGACCGCGGCGGTCGCGAGCGGGAATCCCTACAGCTTCTACGGGTCGATCGCGGAGTGCGCGTACGTCCAGCGCACGCGCTGTGAGAGCTGCCTCCCTGCGGGCACCTGCACGGCGGTCACGAGCGCCACCGGCAACGACGAGTGCACCGCGCTCGGAGCGACCAACGGCCGCGGCTACTTCCTCCTGTGCGCCAACCTCGCGATCGCGATCTCGTCCGTCGAGCGCTGCACGGCCGAGAGCGCGCCCGGCTGCGCGCGCGATCTCGATGCCGCGAGCGAGCTCAACGAGCTCGAGAACAACGCCAACTTCATCGACGACCCCACGTGCGGCAGCGCCCTCGATGCGTGCCTCTCCGAGATCTACGGTGCACCGGGCGGGGCGTTCCCGGGCCCCGGTCCCGACGCCGGTGTCGTTGATCCGCCACGGCCACCGCGCTCGACGTCGATCGACTGCGGCGACTCGTGCAGCAACAACAACAGCAACTGCGAGGCTTCGCCGAACTGCAACTGCGATGGCCCGAGCTGCAACAACGCGCTGTCGTGCGATAGCGCGTGCTCGAGCTCGAATGATCAAGGCGGCTGCGGCGGCAACTGCGACTCGTGCTCGTCCGATGACTCGACCACCGGCGGCGGTGGATCGTGCTCGTCGCAGGACGGCAGCGGCACCGGTGGCGGCACCTGCAGCGGCGACTCCGGCGGTGGCAGCAGCGGCGGCAGCTGCGGCGGCGGCGGCTGTGGCGGTGGCGGTGGCTGCAGCGGCGGTGGCTGCGGTGGGAGCAGTGGAGGTGGTGGGTGCAACAACGGGGGCAGCAGCGGCAGCTGCAACGTCACCCGGCGCGACTCGTCGGGTGGGATCGCGCTCGCGATCTCGCTCATGTGGGCGTTCATGCCCGTGCCGGTCGCCGCGGTGATCCGAACGAGATCGCGCCGCAAGCGCAAGCTGGATCACGTCTCGACCGAGGAGGTCGCGTCGTGAGGCCGGACGTCGTCGACTGGCTCGATCAGTTCATGCCGCGCGAGGTCGCGCTGTCGCTTGCCCCGAGCTGGTTCTCGTGCGTCGGCCTCGCCGGACTCGTCATGCTCGTGTGCATGCAGATCGTCGCGCGGCGCCGCGGCATCGATCGCGGCGTGATCGCGAGCGTCGTGTTGTGGTCGTATCTCGCCGCGGTCGTCGCGGGCTTCGTCGTGCCGATGGCGATCGACGCCGTCACCCAGCTCGTCACGACCGGGCATGTCCGCGTGCGGTGGTCGGGCATGACCTCGTTCTGGGGCTACCTCGCCGCGTTCGGGGCGGTCGCTGCCGTGTGTCGCGCGAACCAGCTCTCGGTCGTGCGCTTCGGCGATCTCGCCGCGGCGCCGCTCGGCCTCGCGCTCGTGTTCGCGCGGCTCGGCTGCTACCTCGGTGGCTGCGACTACGGCAAGGTCACCTCGGTCCCGTGGGCCGTGCGCTTCCCCGCGGGGAGCCCGGCGTGGAAGGACCAGGTCCGCGCGGGCCTGCTCCCCGCGGAGCGGCTGGAGTCGCTGCCGGTGCACCCGACGCAGCTCTACGAGGCGGCGCTCGGCCTCGTGATCATCGGCGTCACGCTGTGGGTCGCGCGGCGCAAGTGGGCGCGCGAGGGCAGTGGGCGCGTGTTCCTCGCGTTCGCGGCGACCTACGCGATCGGGCGGCTCGGGATCGAGGCGCTGCGCGGCGATCTCGGCCGCGGCATCTACCTCGGCCTGTCGAGCGGCCAGATCTTCTCGCTCTGCGTGCTCGCCGCGATCGGCGGCGGCCTGGTGTTCGCGCGGCGCCGCGCGATGGTCGCGGTCGCGGCGGTCGCGAGCGTGCTCGTGATCCTCGCCGGCGATCTGCACCCCGCGCACGCGCAGCCGGCGGCGCCGATGCAGCCGCAGCCGCTGGTCGCACCGCAGCCGATGGTCGCGCCGCAGCCGATGGTCGCGACCACCGCGTCGGCGGTCGACGAGCCCGCGACGAGCCACCTCAGGATCGGTGCCTTGCTCGGGTTCGCCGCTCCGATGAACCGCCGCGCCGATCAGGTCCCCGCGCTCGCCGGCGGGTCGCTGTCGTTCGGCTTCTCCGGCACCAACGTCGGGATCTGGCTCGACCTCGACAGCTACGGCAACGCCGACGCCTCGCACGGCACGGTGCTGGTCGCGGGGAGCGTCGCCGCACAGGTGAGCCCGAAGCTGTCGATCGGGGGTCGGATCGGCGTCGGTGCGACGCTCGTCAACTTCGACGAGCCTGCGTTCCAGGACGTCGGCGGGACGACGACGCGGTTCGAGGGCGTCGTCGAGTACGGCATCGGCACGTCGTGGATGCTGTGGCTGCGGCCGCTCTCGATCGACATCCTCACGGCCGCGGATCTCGGCGGTCCGATCACGACGTACCAGATGCGGCTCGGCGCCGCGTACCAGTTCGGTTTCGGGGGCAAGAAGGCGCGGCGACCGCAGCTGTACCCGTACTCTCCGCCCCCGGGGTATCCGGGGCAGCCGTCTCCGCCGCCGCAGGTCCCGCCGGGACCGCAGCCGTACTACACGCCGGGCGGCGCGCCGTACTACCCGCAGGGGGAACAACAGCTGAAGCTGAGGGTCAAGGCGAAGGCCGCAAAGCCCGCCGATCTGGACCAGGTGCAGCCGTGAGCAACGCGTGGCGCACCACCGCGGTGGTTCTTGGTCTCGCCTGCACCTGGCAGGCGTGGCGCGCGTGCACCCGACCCGCACCGGCGACCGACACCATCGCCGACTGCCAGCCGATGCCGTCGTCGCGCTCGCACGCGCGCAGCGCGGCCGGGTTCGACGAGGACCGCGAACCTGGTGAGGAGCGAGAGGACGCTCCGCTGCCCGCGGTGCCGAGCGCCCCGGGCGCGAGGCTGTTCGGCGTCCCGATCCCGGCGTGGGCGCGCTCGCTGACGCCGCAGCCCGGCGAGGACCTGCGCGACTACCGCGATCGGATGATCCCGCTCGCGCAGCTCGCGGTCGCACCGCAGCGCGCACGGATCTCCCGGAGCAAGGAGGACTTCACGAAGCTCGCAAACCTCGACGCGCAACAGGTCGCCGCGCTCGATGCCACGGCGAGAGAGACCGCGACCGCGATCCAGGATCGCTTGTTCAATGCCGTGCTCTCGGGCGAGCTCTCGCCGTCGACGTTCAAGCCGATGGCCGGCGTCTCGGTCGCGCGAGATGTCCTCGATCTCGTCGATCGTGCGAGCAAGAAGTTCACTGGCTCCCTGCGCGAGGATCAGCGCGGGAAGCTGGCGACCCATCCGTTCGACTTCGCCGACTACCTCGTGTTCTCGACGCGATGGGAGGATGCGATCAGCGGACTGTGACGCTTCCGTGTACGCTGCGCCCATGGCAGCGCAGCGCAGCATGTGGAGCAAGCTCGGGAAGTACGTCAGCGCGATCGTGATCGCCTGCTTCTTCCTGCCGTTCTTCGGCGTGTCGTGCGACGGCATGGACGTGATCACGATCTCCGGCGCCGACATGGTCGGCGGCTGCAAGCCGGGTGGACTGATCGCCGCCGCCGAGGAGGACGGCAAGATGCAGGGCGGCAGCATCGAGACGAAGATCGAGAACGTCGCGGTCGAGCCGTTCGCGATCGTCGCGCTGGCGCTCGTCGTGATCCTGTTCGGGCTGTCGTTCGTCGGATCGAAGGCCGCGCTGCGGGCGGCGCTCGCCGTCGCGGTCCTCGCGATCGGGATGCTCGTCGCGCTCTACCTCAAGATCGGCAGCGACATGCGGGAGGCCGTCGACAAGGAATCGAAGTCGTTGAAGAAGGGTCGGATGACCAGCGACGTCGAGGTCGAGGCGGGCGGTCGGTTCGGACTGTGGCTCGCCGGCATCGGCCTGCTCTCCGTGATCGGCATGTCCGCGTCGGCGATGCTCAGGAAGCCCACCGCGGCACCCGAGTTCGTCCCGCCGCCGCAGGCGGGGGGCTAGCCGCGGCGCATCTGCTTCGACTGGCCCTTGGCCATCTTGCGCGCGGCGGGGTGCGACTCGAGGACCTGGCGCGCGAGCTTCTGCAGCTCGGGGTGCACGCGGAACTGCGGCGACAGGAAGCGACCGAGGTTGTTGACGTCCTCGGAGGCGAGCGCCGTCAGCTCCTGGCGCGCGGGGCCGCGCTGGTTGGACGCGAACTTGGCGAACACGCGGGCGACCTTGATCTGGATCAGGATCGCGGGCCCGTCCTTTTTCGGCAGCTCGATCGTCTCGAGCAGCGCGAGCGCCTCCCTGGGCTTGCCGGTCCGCGCCCACGCTTCGGCGACGATCGCCGCCGCCATCGGCCGGATCTCCTTGCGCTCGGGGTTGTCGAGGTTGATCGAGCTCGCGGCCTTCGACGCATCTGCCGTGCGCCCCATGCCGAGGTAGAGCTGCGTCTTGAGCAGGGCGACGTCGTCCTGCATCGCGGGCGGGAACTTGCTGAGCTCGGTCCCCTGCAGCATCTCGAGCGCGGCCTTGGGATCATCCTGCGCGAGCAGCTGGGCGCGCGCGAACAGGTTGATCGGCGCGTTCGCGTCCTTGCCCTCGGAGAGCCTCGCGAGCGCATCGCGCCGCGCCTCGGGCGACGAGGTCGCCCCCTGGAGTAGCGACACGAGGCCGCGCTGCTTGCGCAGGGTCTTGAACGCCCAGATCAGGACACCGATCAACGCGACCGTCAGGACGCCGACGATGATCATCAGGACCGTGCTGCCGGTCTGGATCGCGAACGCCCAGATCGCGAGCGTGACCACCGCGATGATGATCAGATTCTTGCGCTTGATCCCTCCGGCCTGGGCAGCGGACGGCTGCTCGGGGGTCTGGGCATCGTCCTCGGTCACGGTCTCGGTCTGGGTCGCCTTGGCCACGCCATGCCGTACCTGGCCTGCCGCCGAACGGCAACAGGATCTTGCGTGGGATCGACCGGATCTGCA
>Ga0113563_10001780_pt1 | contig 12527 bp, 10 predicted proteins | sample Mud3Dept3metaG_FD_80117 | JGI IMG/M metagenome (GOLD analysis project Ga0113563, IMG submission 80117) | Freshwater wetland microbial communities from Ohio, USA, analyzing the effect of biotic and abiotic controls - Mud 3 Core 4 Depth 3... | ecosystem: Environmental > Aquatic > Freshwater >...
GAATTGAAGCTCAATTGGTGTGGGGGTCAAGCCCTATTAGATTTTGAACACAATCACATCGCCATCCTGGACAATATAGTCCTTACCTTCCAAACGCAAAGATCCTTTGTCGCGAGCCGCGCTCCAGGAGCCAGCTTCGAGAAGTTTTGTCCAGCGGATGACTTCCGCCCGGATGAATTTCTCCTCAAAATCCCCGTGGATGGCCGCCCCGGCCTGCGGCGCCGTCGACCCCTGGCGGATCGTCCAGGCCCGGGTCTCGTCTTCGCCCGTCGTAAAATATGTCATCAGGCCGAGAAGCGTATACGCCTGAGTGATAAGATCATCCAGATGTGATCGCAACCCCATTTCTTTGATTTCTTCGGCCGACATTTCTATGAGCTCCTCTTCTATCTTGATATCCAGTTTTATATGAGGACGGTCCTCGAGTTCCGGCGATAATGTTTCTGACACGTCTGCCACATTATACGCATAGAGAATAGGCTTCATCGTTAGCAGTGAAAGCTCGCGAATCAGAACTTTCGTCGTTTCATCGTGAGTCAACATGGCTTGCGAAGCCAGCTTACCCTCCGCCAGCGCTTGCTCGATGTTCTTCAGTACCGGCAACTTCGCGAGCGCTTCTTTATTCTGACCACGGGCTTCCTTTTCCAATCGCGCCCGTACCTTGGTGACGGTATCCAAATCAGCAAGAATCAGTTCCGTTTCCACAATTTCCCGGTCGTGCACCGGATCGATCGTATTGTGAACATGAATGATTTTTTCGTTCGGAAATACCCGGATCACTTCCACGATGGCATCCACCTCCCTTATATGCGAAAGGAATTTGTTCCCGAGACCTTCCCCAACGCTCGCTCCCTTCACTAGTCCGGCGATGTCGACAAATTCGATCACCGCTGGAACGATTTTCTTGCTGTGCGACAGCGCCGCCAGCTTGGCCAAACGCTCATCGGGTACTTCCACGATGCCCACGTTGGGTTCGATGGTGCAGAAAGGATAATTGCTGATATCGACGCTCTTTCGCGTGAGCGCTTTAAATAGTGTTGATTTACCTACATTAGGCAATCCGACAATTCCAACCTTTAACATAAGATTTTTTTACCCCGCACCAAGCATTCTGATGCTTTGGTGCTGGGGCCGACATTGGGCAGCCCCACGATTCCGACTTTGAGAGACATAAGCGAAAAAATACCTAATATCTAATTCCTAATACCTAATGAAAATCCCAAATTCCGAAACCCAAAACATTCTTTATCTTCGCAGAAAAAAGCCTTTCAGTCAATGAGAAACAATGGTAACAGAATGGTTTCTCGCCGCAAGAATCTTCCTGGGAGAGTTGAAATTTTTTCCCGCCTAGCCGGCGAGGCTGGTGAGCATGCCTGCCCGCCCTCTGGAGGGGTGCCGTCCCGTCTTAACGGGACGGATCAAAAAAAGTTCATAAGAGAAGTCCGTCGCTGGACGGACGAAACGGCTCCCGGGAAGGTTGCTTGTGGTCGAAAAACCTAAAGGAAGAACCGTGAACCAAAGATCACAATGTGTTATAATAAATGCGTTACTCTTACCTTCCTTGCTATGAACCCCGGCATTTTCAAAGCCTACGATATCCGCGGCATCTATCCGGATGATATCAATGAAGATGACGCCTACAATATCGGCCGGGCTGTGGTCGCCCATCTCGAACCCAAACGCCTCGGCATCGGCCGCGATATTAGGCAATCCAGCCCCAGCCTCTTCGCCAGTTTCACGCGCGGCGTGATGGACGCCGGCTGCGATGTGCTCGACCTCGGCATCATCACCACTCCGATGGTGTATTTCGCCGCCGGGCGCCTCGATATCGACGCCGCCATCTCCCTCACCGCCTCTCACAACCCGCCCCAGTACAATGGTATGAAAATCGCCCTGCGCGGAGCGATACCGGTCGGCGAAAATTCCGGACTCCAGGAAATCCGCGACCTGGCCCTGCGCGGCGAGTGGGAAGATGCGGGACAAAAAGGGACGATGACCGCCGAGGATATCTGCCCGGCCTACTACGGCTTCTTCACTTCGTTCGCCGATTTCGGAGGCAAACATTTCACCATCGCCATCGACACCGCCAACGCCATGGGCGTCTTGGAACTCCCCATCTACGAGCAATTCCCGGACAACCTCTCCATCGTCAACCTCTACAACGACCTGGAGCACGCCTTCGAATGCCACGAGGCCAATCCGCTCAAGACTGAAACCCTCGCCGAGCTCCAAGAAAAAGTGAAGGAATCCCATGCCGATCTCGGTATCGCCTATGACGGCGATGCGGACCGGGTCGGCTTTGTCGATGAGAAAGGCGAAGTCATCCCGATGGATCTCGTCACCGCCCTTTTGGCAAAAATTATTCTCAAAAAGCGTCCGGGCGCCACCATCCTCTATGACCTCCGCTCCTCGCGCTCGGTCAAGGAAGTGATCGAGGAAAACGGCGGCATTGCCAAAGAGTGTCGCGTGGGACACGCTTTCATCAAAAAGCAAATGCGAGAAGTTGGTTCCATTTTTGCCGGCGAGCTCTCCGGACATTACTACTTTGAAGAAAATTCTTTCGCGGAAGCCAGTACGCTGGCAGCCCTCCTCCTTCTCAATCTGATGGCAGAAACCGGAGAACCGATATCCCGATTGGTCAAAGAAACCAAGCGCTACTTCCATTCCGGTGAAACCAATAGCGAAGTAGTTAATAAAGATGCAATATTAGCAAAACTAAAAGAGAAGTACGCTGACGGCAAACAGCACGAACTGGACGGACTGAAAGTCGACTATCCCGATTGGTGGTTCAACGTCCGTCCGTCAAACACCGAACCGGCCCTCCGCCTCAACCTCGAAGCCAACACAAAAGAGCTTATGGAAGAAAAACAAGCCGAGCTCCTTGCTTTGATACGGGGTTAAATAATCGAGGTTGACCCCGTTAGAGAAAAGTCGCTGCAAGCCCCGTTAGAATATCTATTCTAAACGGGGCAAGCGACTGAAGTCGCGCCGAAGGCGCAGCGTTCTCTAACGGGGTTGACAAGAAAAACTACAATCGTTATACTTGCTTCTAATGAGCTACAAAAAACTTCCACTTCCTAAAGATTCATAAACCACCCACCCGGGTGGTTTTTTTGTAGCTCAGAGCGAGTTCGTTAACAACCGGAGAGAACATCATGGGCGCAAGAGAGAAAATATTGTGGTTTATCCATCAGAAAATAGTCGGCAAGCTCTATGCTGTCAAATTCTACGTCACCGCTCTCAACACGTTTGATGGCGGTCCGCCCGGGATATTCGGGCTCGAGGATGCTAAAAAAGTAACCCGAGCACTTCTCAAGGAAGCCGCACCACTTCTCAAAAGAAGGCTTCCCTTCGGCATTATGAGTCGGTCCAAAGCACTCGCCAAAAGCTTCATCCTCGCAACTACGTTTTGGTCCGCACATGCCAAAAGCCTTGAGCAAGAAACGGAACGGCAGAAGAAGGAGAAACAGAAATTTTTCAGGCTTTTGCTCGAGAATAACGTGCCGATTCCACTGGCTCTCATTTTTGGGAATAAGCTTCCTCTCGGCCTGCCTGGTACGCCGATCATGCATACCATTCAAGACATGATGCGCTATATCGAAAAGCGGAAAATGCTCCCAGAGCTAAGCGTCGAAGCTGTATATAGCCCTGATATTGAAGCCTTTCTCTCTCCCGAAGAAAAGGCGGCCTTCGCCCAATCAGCGAAGTGGATCGGCTCCACAATTCTCGTATCTGATCTCTCCGATTTGGGCCTAGACAGCTGGCTTAGTGAACATCTCAGCACCCCATACTGATGGTTCCCTCGCCAAAGACTCGATAAGTACTCACGGCGCTGCCACGACAGCGCCTTTTTTTCTCAAAAGATCTGCGCCTATCAGCAACAAACCTCGCCCCTTGACAGTCTCTTGCCATATCGTTTTTTGGGGGTATACTGATACTAATCGTATGAAAAGGGAAACACTCCACAAGAGCATACCAGGGCTTTTCTCCTGGTTTCATTTTTCCCTCTAGACCACCCGCGCGGTGGTTTTTTCATACCCGATAAACCGGTTCATTAAAAAGAAAGGGTGCTCAAAATGCGCGCTATGTTTACTACTCTCTGGAAACTCCTGTTTAACTTTTCTCACCTGGTAAGAGCAAACGCTGTGGACTGTCCACTGATGGATCCAAAACAATTCACAGATAAAATCTTACGCCGCTGCCACATACCCAAGACCCGAAGGTACTATCGTCTCACTCGTCTCGGGTCAAAATGCCATGATGGTTCCGTATGCCTCGTCTGCCAAAAATGCAACGATTGGGCTCACGCCGAAACGAGGGAGCCAATCCTACGTGAAGTCAAATGGCATCCCAGGCGGCACACTGCATAACCATAAAAATAAGAAGCGTGCAACGCACAGACCAAAACGAGCTTGTCCATCGCGGCAAGCTCCTTTTCTTTTCTTCAGTTTTCTATAAACTTCTCCCAAGGTAAGAAGACTTATCTCCCATCCGTACGCACTGGTGTCAAAACAACTTTTCGCGTTTCAGAAACGATGAGCGCACCGATGACGAGAATACCGCCGATGACCATCATGAGCGTGGGCGATTCGCGCCCGATGGTCCACGCTGCTATGCCCCCGATGACCGGTTCGAGAATGCCGTAGAAAGTCACCTCTACCTCGGATGCATAGCGTTCAGCCCACTGGATAAGGAGATACGGAACAAAAGTGAAGAAGAGTGTCAGATAAACAAGCGGCATATAGAGATGACTCGGTACAACTACGATAGAAACCTGTGTCAGAAAAGCCATACTGAGCGCCAAGAGTCCGACCGTCAGAAATTGCTGCGTACACAGGACAAATAGATCGCTGCGTTCTTCTTTTTCATAATGATCGGAGTACACCATATAGAGCATACAGCCAAGTGCGGCAAGAATCACCCATGCATCGCCGCGATTCATAACACCTATGCCGCCCGTCAGGTAGTAGAGACCGAAACCCGCCACCAAAAGCGCCAGCCAGGTGTAGAGCGTCACCGCTCTTCGATATATCACCCACTCCGCCAATGGGATGAGCAAAATTCCGAGAGAAGTGATGAAGGCCGTATTGGCGGCGGACGTCTCGCTGAGACCGATCATCTGCGGGGCTTCCAAAAAAAACAAAAACACTCCCAAAATCATCCCCTCCCGCAGACGAAATGTGAGCGGTTGTTTGCTCCGCCCCTTGGCCAGAATGAAAAAAATTCCTCCAGCCAAAAGAAACGTCCACGCCGTAAAAAGAAGCGGATGGATGACCTCTAGATACTGCTTGGTAAAGATAAAACTGACCCCCCAGAAAAACGATACGAAAAAAAGCGCCAGCTTGTGCATAGTTTAGGGAAGTAACCCAACGCGCTTATTCACCACTTCCATTTTTTTTGCAGCTAGGATACGCGCTTTTTCAGCTCCTGCTTGTAGAACTGCCAGAACCTCATCATCTGAAATATTCTTCAAGCGTTCCTGAAACGGGGTAAGAAAGTTCACGATGACTTCCGTCAGATCATCTTTGAAGTCTGAATACCCTTTCCCGGCATATTCCCCCGCTACCGCCTCCGGTTTCTTATCAGAAAGCAAAGCGTAAATATTCAAGAGATTTTTCAATGCAGGCTTCTCGTCAGAATAAACAATCTCTGTTCCACTATCCGTCACTGCTTTTTTTATCTTTTTTCGCACCGTCTCCGCATCATCCGTCAGCGCGACGTAGTTATATTCTGAAGAGGCCGACTTGGACATCTTCTTCGTCGGATCGTCCAACCCCATAATACGGGCGGATTCCTTGCCCACTACCGGCGCAGGAATGACGAATGTCTCACCGAATTTTTCGTTGAAACGCCGTGCCAACGTTCTCGTCAATTCGATATGCTGTACCTGATCTTCCCCTACTGGAACCACAGCTGTATCATAAAGCAAAATATCCGCCGCCATCAGTGTCGGATAGGTAAGAAGTCCTGCCCCTATCCCCTCTTTGCCGTCTTTCTGCGATTTATCCTTGAACTGCGTCATTCGTTCCAATTCGGCGATCTTAGTAAGCGTGCTTAAGATCCAGGCCAATTGAGTATGCCCAGAAATATGCGACTGAATAAACATCGTTGATTTTTTGGAATCAATGCCGGCTGCCAAGTAAATCTTGGCAATCTCTAAAGTTTTTTGCTTCAGTTCAGCTGGGTCTTGCGGCACCGTAATTGCGTGCAAATCCACCACGCAAAAAATGGCTTCATATTCGTCCTGAAGCTTGACCCAATTCTGTATGGCTCCCAAATAATTCCCCAAGTGCAGATTCCCCGATGGCTGAATCCCCGAAAAAAGCCTTTTTGACATACCTGGTGGTACTACTTTGAATAATTATAATTGCAATACACTTTTTTTCTCATTGAGCCTCTTTACCCAACACTTCCCCTATAAACAACACCCAAACGAGCCAAACTTTCAAAGTTGTCCCACCGGGCATATATAAAATCCTAACGGTTAGTAACTTCATTGTACCATAACCCTACTTCTCTTTCTTCCCCATCTGCAGTTTCACCGAATTGGCAAAGCTCAGCAGATCGGATTTGAAAGTCATAGTGATGGCATTTTTCTTCGTATGTTGTTCCTTAGCTAGCACAAGCAGTTTTTCGAGAAGTGTCCCGATTTCTATGCCGCTCGCTTTCCACAAATGATGATAGAGCGTCCCGGGCAGAGTGTTTATCTCGTTCGCATACACCTTGTCCGCTTGCTTATCATAGAGAAAATCCACTCGCGCGATACCGGTACAGTCTGCCAGTTTGAATATCTTGACTGCCAGATCTCGCACCTCTTTGGTGTGCTCCTCGCTCAGACGTGCCGGAATGACTATTTTGTTTTCCGCGTTGCCGAGCTGGACTCCCCCCTCTTCCAGATATTTATCGCTATAGCTGAAATGCTCACCCGCGAAAAGCGACTCCTGGATAAGGGACGCGATCGGCTCATCATTCCCCAAGACCGCGCAGGTGATATCCATCAGGTTTTCCACGCTCTCCTCCACAATCACTTTCGTATCGTAGTGGAGCGCCACTTCGCAGGCATTTTCCAAATCTTTTTCTTCCCGCACTTTGGCAATACCGATGGACGAGCCGAGACGAGCCGGCTTCACAAAAATCGGCCACTGTAATTTCTGAATGTTTTGCATAATCGCATTTTTGTCCTTCTTCCACTCATCACTGGTGAAATATACGAATGGTGCAGTAGGTATACTGGCACTCTTGAAAAGCAGCTTGGTGAAAACCTTATCCATGGTCAGAGCGGAAGACGCCACTCCGCAACCGACATAGGGAATATTTGCCAACTCAAAGATACCTTGCACCGTCCCGTCCTCGCCATTTATTCCATGAAAGGCCGGAAAAGCGATATCGATAACCTCGTTTTTCCCGAACATTCCCTCCTCTTTCAGCACGAGCTGCCGCTCTCTCGCATTGCTGAGAGCGCCTGTTTTGAGCCGGCCAAGCTTCTCTTCCAAATTCCCTTCCGTAAAAAACTTCAAACTCCCCAGAAGCGGATTGCAAAACCATTGACCCTTTTTGTCTATATAGATCGGCACCACATGATAGCCAAGCTTGCGCAGTTCCGAAATAATCAGCTGCCCGGTAATGATAGACACCTCGTGTTCCGAATTGCGACTACCAAAAAATACCCCGATGGTCATACTCTTTTTTTCTGATTTCATACTCTTCTCATAGGACTTAGTATTTGACTTGTTTCCCTCCTCCCCTGTGAAGGGGAGGATTGATCACTGTCGTTTCGCGAACGACGTGATTGAGGAGGGGTAGAGAAACACTTTACGTTCTTAACCTCCCCCTATCCCCTCCTTGCCAAGGAGGGGTGGAAAAACCTTCAAACACTAAGTCCTACTCTAGAAATAATTGTCAGTAAGGTCGTTTTGGAAAATAATGGTGTCTCCCTTTCGAAGCACACGAGCGAGATCATTGTGTGCTTCCTCTGTCGTATTATACACGGTATAGAGGGTATGTGCATGAGCTCGCAATCCTTCCTCGATAAAAGGCGTCATAGGGCTCTTGATAAGGAGCACCAGATCAACATACTTGGCATACCATTCCCCTATCTGCCGATGAATCCGCGCTGATTCTTTGCCCAATTCAACCAAGCCTGGAGTCAGCACTACTTTTCTTCCTTTAGCCCGCTGAAGCAGCTCGATCCCGCTTCTGATACCGGCCACATTGCCATTGTAGCTGTCATCGATCACCATGATATCAGTCACAGCATTGTAGATGGGTTCCAGCCGGTGCGGGACGGGGCAGATGTCTTTCGCGGCCTCTCGGATCATTTCAAACGAGAGTCCGAGTTCACGGGCGAGCGTCGCGCACAAGAGAACCAGCGTGATATTGTGTTTCGCGAGGAGCGCTATCTCAAAATGCGTCCCCTGCCAAACGAACTGCCAGCCCTGGAAATTCTCTTTGGCAACAGCATCCTGTGCGTCAGCCTCCGTGACACAAACATTTTTTACCCTGACGAATCGAGCATAATTCTTCTTTACATTTTCATCGTCGCCATTGAGAATCGTCAATTTTTCCGTATGCATCGGCAATTCGAATTTTGCACTGATAATATTTTCCAAGCTGCCGAAACGCTCCAGATGCGCTTCATTGATGCCGGTCAGGATGGAATACTCCGGCTGTACCATCTCACAAATGTCTCGTATCTCACCGCGCTTATGCGCTCCCATTTCGACGATAAAAATTTTTCCTTTTGTAAGCTCTCCGGAGCGGCTGATGATGAAATCAGCGATCCCGACATCCGTATTGATATTGTCCGGCGTTTTTATCACCGAGAAATGTTTGCTCAAAATGGCGGCCAAAATCTCTTTGGTCGTCGTCTTGCCATAGCTCCCCGTGATGCCGATCACACGCACTCCGGATTTTTGTAATATTTCTTTCGCCCGCGATACCCTTTTCCATTTGAGAAATTGATCAAACGGCATAAGAAAAAGAAGTGCCGCCCCGATAAAAAAAGGTAGTGCCGTGATAGAGAAAGCAAGAATTACTGCTCCTTTTATCCATCCCAAAAAATAGAAGGCTACCCCAACCGTACCCAGAAAAAAGAGTCCACTTACGCTTTGAAGAGAGCGCGCTTTTGCTGTCCAAACGATTTTTTGGCGCTGTTCCAACCGCCACCACAGAGGATGCGAATAAGAGAAAGAGAGAAAACGCCAAAAATCGTAATTCTCGCTCTGCAAAATGTAGATGAGATTCCGAAGTATCATGGTTTTATCGCCGTTAAAAAGATTTTTTCAAAATCTGTCGGATTATCCAGAAAAACATAATGTCCGCTAGCGGGGATGACAAAGAGCTGCGAGCCTTTGATACATTTCTGCGTCGCCTGTCCATCAGCCAGCGGCACCATATCATCCTTCTCCCCCCAGATGAGCGTCGTCGGCACTTTGATTTTTCCCATATCCCCCCTGAGATCTTCACTGATATTTTTGCGGTAGATTTCCGTCAGCGCCCCAGCCTGAATGTAATCCTCGGAACCGATAGCGGTATAAAAAGATTTTCTCACGCGCTCGCGCAGTTGCCTTAATCCTGGAAAAAACGATATGACTTTCAACGCTTTCGCCAAAACGAGATACAACAATTTTTTCAAAGTTTTCCGACGAATCCCGGCGCTACCGATCAGAATCAATCTCTGTACGTCACCATATTCCGCACAATACTTGATGGCAATATTCCCGCCAAAGGAGTGCCCGACCAGAATCGGATGCTCAATATGGAGCTTCTCAAAAAAACGCTGCAAAAAGCTGGCATAATCCCCAATCGACCAGGCCGCCCCTGGCAGCTGACTCTCCCCGAAGCCCGGCAGATCAATGGCAATGACATTTGAGCACTTCTCCAAAGTCTTCGAAAAACCGAGCGCCTGTGCCTGCCACCCGTGCAGAAATACCAAAGCACCGCTCCCACCAAAGTCTGCGCTTTGATAGTACCGGATACTCAGATTATCCACGATAATAGTCTTTTTTTCGAGCATATTCACGTTCTGCAATTGTAACATGCTGGCTTAGTCAAAGGAAATATCGACATAAGAAAACTCTCCACCAGTAGGTGGAGAGTTTATTCCTAATTCTTGATTCCTCAAGAATTATACCTCAATCACGACGGGTAAAACCATCGGTCGGCGTTCCGTCTTGGTGAAGAGGAACTGCCCTACGCCTTCGCGGATCTGATTGCGGATCTGATCCCAATCGATGGAAGAGCCTCGGGACGTATTGTCCCTCACGACCTTCTCCACTTTGCGTTTGGTCTCGTTCACCAGATCGAAATTCTCTTTCACATGGATGAAGCCGCGCGACGTGATCTGGACATTGCCGATGATGTTTTTCGTCTTGGAGTCGATGATGACCGTGACGACCACCATGCCATCCTGCGCCAGCATCTGGCGATCGCGGAGTACCACGTGCCCGATGTCGCCGATACCGAGACCGTCGACGAAGACATAGCTCGCGTCGGCCTTTTCTTTCAGAAGATACGGCAGGCCCTTATCTTTCTCAGGTACTTCGAGAACGTGTCCGTTATCCATTACGAAAACGTTTCTCTCCGGATAGCCCAAGCGATAGGCGATCCTAGCCGCCTCCACGATGAAGAAGTGATTGGCATACACCGGCAGAATGTAGGTCGGCTTCACCTGGCGGATGATCTCTTCGATTTCCCAGATAGTGCCGTGTCCCCCGATATGGATTTCCATGATTTCGCTGTGGATGACGTTATCGCACTTGCGATAGAGATTATCCTTCAAGCGCTGGATGGTGCGTTCGTTCCCTGGAATGACCGAGGAAGAAAACACGATCGTATCGTTCTTCTGCAATTTGATGAAACGGTGGTTATCGGTGACGATGCGCGTCAAGGCGGCATTAGACTCGCCTTGCGCCCCGGTGCAGATGACCACGACCTGCTTATCCGGATATTTGTGGATATCGTTGACGGTGATGAATGTTTCATTCTTGGCTTTCAGATAGCCGAGCTCCTTGGCCACTTCGATGTTCATTTTCATGCTATAGCCTTCGATGGCTACTTTCTTGCCCACTTGTTCCGCATATTCGATAAGATAGGCGATGCGGCGCACCTGCGAAGAAAACGTCCCGATGATGATGCGGCCGGGCGAGTTCTTGATCAGGTTCTGGAGATTCCGGTGGACTTCCGTCTCAGAGGGCGGCAAGCCTTTCTTGATGGCTCCCAGGCTTTCCAGCATGAGAATGGTCGGCTGCGGCAGATCGCCCAAGTGATTGTATTTGATCTCTTCATCCTTGGGCACCAAAGGTTCATTGCTGATCATCCAGTCGCCCAAATGGATAATGGATCCATTGGGTGTCACGAGCGCCACGCCCATAGCATCCATGATCGAATGTTCCACTTCGAAGAAACGCACTTCGAAGACGCCGAGCTTGACACGGTCTTCCAGGGATTTCACCCGGACTATTTTCAACTGCTTCGCCGATCCCTTATCGTAGTCTTCCGCCTTGCGCTGGATAAGCGCCAACGTAAAGTCACGCCCCACGATGGTCGGATAATTCAGTTTTTTGAGAAGGATCGGAGCCGCCCCGATATGATCGAGATGGCCATGCGTGAAAATGACGCCGCGGATATTCTTCTCTTTGCCCTTGAGGTAATTGACATTGGGCACGATGTAATCGATGCCTGGCATGTCCTCTTCGGGAAACTGCATACCCATGTCGATGATGACGATATCATTGCCATATTCGAAAACCGTCATATTGCGTCCCACTTCTTCTTGTCCGCCCAAAGGAATGATGCGCAGGATCTTCTCTCCGATCGGAGGAACTGCCTCGCCATTCGTTTTGATCTCGAACCGTGAAGCCACCGCTGGAACAAAGCGACGGTTTCCCTGCCGTCCGCCTTTTTTCCCGGCAGATTTCGGCCCCTGCTGTTTGAACCCGCCTTCGCGAGGCTGTAGCCCGCTTCGGCGAGGCGAAAGCCCGCCGAGACCCGGTCTATTCGAAGCCGGAGTGCCTAAACGCGCGGCTGGCACACCAAATCCAGGCCTCCCCCCTTGAAGAGTTGCTGATTTTTGTACCGGACGGACATCGCCTATTCCCGGTTTTCTGAACGCGGCGCGAGGCGCCTGCGCATGTGCGACGATGCCTTCGAAAGCACCGGCAGAACTTCCCGCCGGAGCTTTCGCTGGGCGAGACATATTTTGACCGCTATTGTTTTGATTGGTACGGCCACCAAAAGAATCTACCGACCTGCCTAGACTCGGTCTATCCGAGGCTGGCCTTTGCGGCCTGCGATTTCTCTGAAACGAATTGCTCGTTTGCATATTGTTACTTTCTTGTTTGAACCTTTTGTGTTCCGACTTTCGAAAAAGCTACGAACAAAAACTTGTTCACAAGATTGATTAGGTTTTTCTCTTGGGGTGTTTTTATCCGCCAACAGAAATGAATTATACGTTAGTGAAGAAGATTCAAGAAGTACGATTGATGATTCATGAATACGACCCATTCTAAAATCGAAAATCCAAAATC
>Ga0113563_10001781_pt1 | contig 12526 bp, 9 predicted proteins | sample Mud3Dept3metaG_FD_80117 | JGI IMG/M metagenome (GOLD analysis project Ga0113563, IMG submission 80117) | Freshwater wetland microbial communities from Ohio, USA, analyzing the effect of biotic and abiotic controls - Mud 3 Core 4 Depth 3... | ecosystem: Environmental > Aquatic > Freshwater >...
CGGCGGGCTCGAGGACGTCGCGGTCTCCGCGGCGATCGGCCTTCTGCTCGGCGTCCTCGCGCAGTACGCGCGGCGCTCGACGGATCAGGCGCGCGTGTTCGAGCTGGTCGGCGCGGCGTTCGCCGCGTTCGCGGCGAGCGTCGTGTCCGCGATCTGGCTCCCGATCAACCCGGCGGTGGTGACCGTCGCCGCCCTGATCGTCCTGCTCCCCGGCATGTCGCTGACCGTCGCGATGACCGAGCTCGCGACCCGCAACTTGATCTCCGGCACCGCACGCCTGATGTCCGCGGTGATCGTCTTGCTCGAGCTCGTCGTCGGGGTCGCGATCGGCGAGCGGCTCGCGGGAGCGCTCGTCGACATCCACCAGGCGGTGCCCGTCGGCCTCCCCGAGTGGGCCCAGTGGGTTGCGCTCGTCGCGTCATCGCTCGGCGTCTCGATCGTCGTCCAGGCGCGGCCGTCCGCGTTCGGCTGGATCCTCGCCGCGTGCGTGGTCGGTTACACCGGCAGCCGCGTCGGCACCGAGTGGCTCGGCGCCTCGTCGTATGGCCAGCTCGGCGTGATGGTCGGCGCCTTCGCGCTCGGCGTGCTCGGCAACGTCTATGCACGGCTGCTCGAGCGGCCGGCGCAGATCGTCCTCGTCCCCGCCATGCTGACGCTGGTGCCCGGCGCGATGGGACTGCGCGGGATGGCGTCGCTCCTCGACCACGACACGCTGAGCGGTGTCGAGACGGTGTTCGCGATGTTCGTCGTCGCGCTCGGCATCGTCGCCGGCCTCCTGATCTCGAACGCGGTCGTGTCGCCCCGTCGCAGCCTCTAGTGCCGGTGCAGATCCGGATCGTCCGGATCTGCGTCGCGGTGCACGCACGGATCGTTGTCGGGGTCGTGACCGCAGGCGAGCACGCCCGGCGACGGATCGCCCGGCTCGACGCCCTTGTTCGGTCCCTCGAGCGAATCCTCGCCGTGGACATCTCCCCCGGCCTCGATGATCGCGGCGAGCTTCTCGGGCGCGATGTTGGGCACGAGGTTCTGCCGCGCGATGTGCGCGACGTAGTACGCGTCCTCGCGGCGCGGCTCGAGGACGCCCTCGTCGATCGCCTTTTCGAGGGCGCGCTTGAGATCACCGATCAGCCGCGACGGCGCGATCTCGAACGCTTCCATGATCGCGGTGCCGACCCCGCCGGGCAACGGCGGCAGCTTCGCGTCGGCCTCGGCGAGCCGCTCGACGCGATCCGAGAGCGCCGCGATCTGCTCGAGCAGCGTCTTGCGCCGACCGGGGCGCTTCGACGTGATATCCGCGCGCGACAGATCGAGCAGGTCGGTCATGTGCGCGGCCATCTCGCGATGGAACCGGCGCACCGCGCTGTCGGTCCACTGCTCGCTGTACTGGTTCGTGCGCAGGTGATGGCGCACGAGGAACCGGATCGTGTGGCGCTCGTCGCGCGCGAACTCGAACCGCTGGCTCACCTTGTCGAACATCCGCGCGCCGACCTCGGCGTGACCGTGGAAGTGCACGCCCTCGTCGGTGAACGTCCGCGTCGGGACCTTGCCGATGTCATGGAACAGGGCGGCCCACCGCACGAGCGGACGCCGCACCGTCTGGCGGACGACCTGCTTGGTGTGATCCCAGACGTTCTTGTGCTGACGTCCCGTCTCCTGCACGAGCTCGACGGTCGCCGCGAGCTCGGGGAACAGCACCGGGAGGATCTGGGTCGCGCGCAGCCACTCGAGCGCCTCGTCGACGTCGCGACCCATCAGCATCGTCTCGATCGCTGCGCGCATGCGGCCCTTGTCGGCGGTCGCGAGCCGGTGCGCGTGCTCGACCGCGACCGCATTCACGCGCTCCGCGGGCCAGCTCCCCTCGCCACTGGCGATCGCACTCGCGATCTCGAGCAGCACGACCGGGTCCGCCTCGACGAGGGCCCGCATGCGATCGCTCGGCGGCGAATCCGACGACATGGGGCGCGATACCTACCACGCCGGGAGGAGGTGGTCATGAAGCCACGCAGACCTGCGAGTTCCTCCGGGAATTCGCTCTTGGTACGTTCCCTGCTCAAGCGGCCGGGCGGTGCAAGGTCGAATCACAGAACGGCAGCTCCCGCTGGCCGAACGGTGCTTCCCCGGCATCTCGCGCTTTTATAAGTCCCTCGACGACAAGCCCGCGACATTCCTCCAGCTCCTGTGGGCGTTCGAGGGAAAGCGTGCTGCCCGGCCCCTGCGCCGGAAGCATCGTCAGCGCTGAGGCGTTTTCCTCGCGACGGCGCCCGTGGTCTGGCAAGTTGAGTTGCCGACTGTGACAGCTCGTCGCAATCCGGAGCGCCGATGGGGCAAGATCGAACATCCACCAGACGTCAGCCGATCGGGGTGTTTGACTCCGGTGTCGGTGGACTGACGGTCGTTCGGGCGCTGCGCGCCACGCTCCCCGGCGAGGACATCGTGTACCTCGGCGACACCGCGCGCGTCCCGTACGGCAACAAGAGCCCACGCACCGTCGAGCGCTACTCGCTCGCGTGTCAGCAATTCCTCCTCGATCGCGGGGTCAAGCTCGTGCTGATCGCGTGCAACACGGCGTCGGCCAATGCGCTGCCTGCGCTGACGGCAGCGAGCCCGGTGCCGGTGATCGGGGCGGTCGAGCCCGGTGCCTCGACCGCGCTCGCAGCGACCCGCAACGGCCACCTCGGCGTGATCGGGACACTCGGGACGATTCGCTCCGGCGCGTACGCGGCGGCGATCGGCGCGCGGAACCCCGACGCGGTGCTGTCGGCGCTCGCGTGCCCGCTGCTCGTGCCGCTCGCCGAGGAGGGCTGGACCGATGACGACGTCGCGATGCTGGTCGCGCGTCGCTACCTCACGCAGCTGTTCGCGATGGATCCGGACATCGACACGCTCGTGCTCGGGTGCACGCACTACCCGCTGCTCAAGGACGTGATCACGCGCGTCGCGACCGAGCTGGCGGGCAAGCCGATCGCCGTCGTCGACTCGGCGTCCGCGATGGCCGAGGCCGCACGCGAGGCGCTCGGCAGCGGCGCGAGCCGCCGCGCGGAACCGGGGCGCCTCGACTGCTTCGCGACGGACACCTCGCGCCTCGACGAGCTCGCGCCGCGCTTCCTCGGCGAGCCGCTGACCGGCTTCGAGCTCGTCGATCTCTGATCCGCCGTCGCGGCACTGGGCTTGCTGGTGGATCGGGCATCTCACCGCGTTCGGTCCCCACGCCTCGTGTCGACGGCACCACCGCGCAAGCGGTGCGCCGCGGCAGCGCGCCCGCGCTGCGGCGGTTCGTCGCGGTCGCCGTGGTGCTGGGTGCGTGCGGACGCGAGTCGCTCGATCTCGAGGCGCTCCGCGATCCGGCGTCGTGCATGGGCTGTCACCCCGAGCACACCCAGGCGTGGGCCGGGAGCATGCATGCGCACGCCAGCGACGATCCGGTGTTCGTGGCGATGAACCGCGTCGGGCAACGCGAGACCGCCGGCGCGCTCGGTGACTTCTGCGTGCGGTGTCATGCGCCGACCGCGGTGGCGATGGGCGCGACCACCGATGGCCTGGATCTCGAGGAGGTGCCGCGCGCGTTGAAGGGCGTGACCTGCGTGGCGTGTCATCAGATCGAGGCGGTGGGGCAGATCCACAACGGCGATCTGAGCTGGACGAACGACGGCGTGATGCGAGGTGGCCTGGCGGACCCGCGCTCCACGCCGGCGCACGCCTCGGCGTGGTCGCCCCTGCTCGATGCATCCGCGGTCGAGTCGTCCGCCGCGTGCGGTGCGTGCCATGACGTCGTCCTCCCCGGTGGGCTCGCGATCGAGCGGACCTATGCGGAGTGGAGCGAGAGCCTGTTCGCGCGGCCCGAGATCGGGCTGTCGTGCGCCGCGTGCCACATGATGGGAAGCGACGGCGTGGCGGCGATCGGTGGTCCGCCGCGCCGACTTCACGATCACGCGATGGCAGCGGTCGACGTCGCGCTCGTGCCGTGGCCTGGCGTCGAGGATCAACGCCGTGCGATCGCGCGCGATCTGAAGGGATCGCTGACCGCGAAGCTCTGCGTGTCTCCGGGTGCTGGAGGTCTCGAGGTCGAGGTCGTGCTGGACAACACGCAGGCCGGGCATGCGTTCCCGAGCGGCACGACGCACGCACGGCGACTCTGGGTCGAGCTCGTGGCACAGACCCAGGGCGTCGAGAGCTGGCACGTCGGACGGTACGCACCGGGAGACGTGGTCCACGCGGGCGATGATCCCGAGGTCTGGGTGCTGGGGAGCCGGTTCCGTGGCGCCAGCGGCGCCGAGGTCCAGCTGCCCTGGCAGGCGACGGCGATCGACAGCGATCTGCTCGCACCCTCGGTCACGAGCGATCCGACGGATCCGCGCTTCTATCATGCGAAGTCCCGGAGCTGGCAGGTCCCGGGGACGCCGACGCGGCTCCAGCTCGCGGTCCATCTCCAGCCGATCGGACTCGACGTCCTCGACGTGCTGATCGCGTCGGGCGATCTCGCCCCCGAGGTTCGCGACGCGATGCCGACGTTCGAGCTCGTGGACGCCCGCGTCGAGTGGCTCGCGGCGCGGGACGGCTTCGGCTGCGTCCGCTGAGCGCGCGTTACAGCGGCACGCTCAGGCTCGTGGTCGCGATCACCGCGCGCCGTTCGGCTTGCGCGGGGAACTCGGGGAACCACGAGGCCAAGACGCCGAGCGCGAGCACGAGGTGCCATTCGGGCCCGACCGTGGTGTCGACGGTCGCCGACAGGTAGAGGCTGCGCATCGGCCCGAGCGTGCGATCGCGGGTCCGCAGCGCGGGCGGCTCGTCGGTGGCGATGTAGCTGGCGCGGTAGAACTCCGCACCGTCCTGGAGATACCCGCGGCCGAGTGCGCCGACCAGCCAGCGCTCGGCGACCTGGTGGAACAGCTCGACGGTCGCCGTGTGGCTCGTCACCGACCAGTCGTCGACGTAGAACCGGTATGTCGACGTCGCGAACCAGTCGTCGACGATCGCGCGGCGGACGCGCCCCGCGACCGCCAGGCTCGCGCGCCTCGTCGGGGTGACCTCGTCGACGAGCATCGGGAGCGGCCAGCCCGGCATGCCCACGGGGACCATGCGGTACGGGTTCGCGTGGTACCCGGAGGACCACGCGACGTCGCCGATCAGATCGACGACCGTCTGGGTATCGAGGACCTGCGACAGCGTCGCGGTCAGCTGATGGCCGTTGCGGGTCCGGCGGAACGATGGGAGCGAGACCGCGTGCGCGATGTCGTGGCCGGCGGTGTAGCGCAGCGCGAGCGTGGTGTTGCGCTCGGCGAGCTCGGCGCGCGCGCTCGCGAAGGCGCGGAAGGCGTCGTAGTCATTCTCGTGGGAGAGCTGTCCGCCCGCCGCGATCGAGGTCGCCGCGCCGACCGGCAGGATCCGGGTCACCGACGTCCCGATCTCGACGCGGCGCTCGTGGACCGTCGCAGGAGACGCCGAGCTGACGACGTCGACCGAGGCGCCGGTGACCGCATCGATCGTCGCGTCGACCGCGAGCGACGTTCGCGGACCGAGTCCGGCGATCACGCGGGTGCTCGGCGAGATCACCGTGACGTGATCGTCGTCCGCGTAGACATGAAAGCTCGAGGTCACCGCGTCCGGATCGGTCGGGTCGGCGGTCGCGGTGGAGAGGGTAGCGGTCGAGGCGATCGCGGCGGCGATCAGTTGCAGCCGCACCCGCCGCCTCCTCCCGCACTGGCGCCCGCCGTCCCCTCGCGGACCACGAACACGTGCTCGTCGGCGGTCGTGACCGCGGGCCACACGGGAGACCTCATCGCGGGTGACGCCAGGCGTTCGCGTTGGTGCGCGTGGACCCGCACGCAGCCAGGCGCGGCGATCGCGACGAACGCGATCGCGACGACGATGCGGGCGCGGCAGGGCGACACGGCGGGGGTCGATGCAACAAACGGGACCTCAGCGTTGCGCGTTCGCAGCGTCGATCGCGCAGGGCTTGCAGGGAGGCCCGCCGTAGCTGCAACCGCTGCGCGTCCTAGCCCGGTTTGCCGTCGACCCGGGGTGCCACCAGGATCGGGACGTAGACCACCAGGTAGAGCGCGAACGCCGCCGTCCACAGGGCTCCAGCGAGGACCACCGTGATCCGATAGCGGTCGCTGCCGAGGAGCGGCGCGCCCACGCGAACCACGGCAGCGAGGAGCGATAGCGCGAACGCGACGACGATCGGCCGCGATGCGGCGAGCAGGCGACCCGAGTGCCCGAGCGCGACGCGCGCCATCATCCCGAGGGTGAGAGAGCCGATCGCCCCGACGGTGAGGGCGTGGGTCGCGATCTGGGGCGAGACCGCGCCGGTGCCTGCGGCGACCGCGCGCAGCACGAGCCCGATCGGCAGCCACAGGTAGCCCACGTGCAGGACCCAGAGCAGCGGGGAGCGCAGGGTGTGCCGCGCGCCCCACCGCCAGCTCCGCACCAGTGCGAGCACGCCGACGACCGCGGCCCACGCGGCGGTCACCACGAGCTCCGGGACCACGGCGTCGAGAACGACGAGCACGGCCATCGATGCGATCGTGAGCTGATCGAGGCGAGGCGACGAGGCGATCGTCTCCACGCCGGTGCCGTTGCGCGTGAACATCGGGAACGTCCGGCCGGAGATCACCAGGATCACGAGGACGATGACATCGATCCCGAGCAGGCACCCGCGTCGCCGCCAGCCGGGGAGCACGCCGAGCACGTCGAGATGGACGACGAGGTTCGCCAGGAACAGCGCGGCCAGGATCGCGAGCAGGACGAGGTTCTTCGTGTTGCGTGTCGCGATCAGCGGGCGTGCCACCACGACCATCAGGACGGGCAGGAACGCCAGATCCGTCATCGCGGTGAGCCACGGCGGCACGAGCTGCGGTCCGGTCATCGCCACCCGGCCGGCGACCCACAGCCCGGCGAGCGCGAGCAGCGGCAGGCCCACGGCCGTCTCGCGCTTGGTCCAGTTTCCCACCGCGGTGAGCAGGAACCCGGCGATCACGGCGACGGCGAACCCGAACACCATCTCGTGCGCGTGCCAGTAGATCGGATCGAAGTAGCGCCCGACCTGCAGGCGGCCGTCGATCACGAGCAGCCACAGCGGAACCAGCAGCGTCGCGAACAGCGCGGCGAGCAGGAAGAACGGGCGGAAGCCCTTCGCCGCGATCGGCCATGGCCGCGCGGAGGGCTCGGCCACCTCGCCGTACAGAGGCAGCCGACCAGCCATCCGCCGAGCGTAGAGCCTTCCGGCCCGATTGCTCGTGGGGGAAGCGCGGTGCGCGGATTTGGCGCACCCGCACGCGGTGCGAGGGCGGCGCCGGCAGCGGCTGCGTCAACGACGCAGCGAGCGGTGACTACGCACGCGCAGCGGGCTTCGGGACCTTGTTGCCCTTGACCCGTGCTTCTTCGGCCTGACGGCGCTTCATCACCTCGGTGACGGTCGTCGCCTTCTTCAGCTTGTCGGCGATCGTCTTCTCGTCGACGGGATAGTCCGTGCGGAACACGAGGCCGTCGTCGAACAGCAGCTCGCGAGCCGCTTCGTCGTCGAGGTACTTGGCGACCTTCTTGCCCTTGTACTCGAGACCGGGAAGCGTCGTGACCTTGCCTTCGAGCCAGGTCATCAGCTCGCCCATCACGGCCTTGCAGAGCCCGAGGTTCTCGTCGAGGTTCTCGAACAGCTCCGGGAACCGCCCCCGGAACGCGTCCTCGTCCTCGCCCTGCCCGAGCGCCTTGGCGAGCGCGAGCCGGAGCAGCAGCGCGTCGTCCGCGTAGCTGACCAAGGCATCATTGCGGTCGGCGATGAAGTCGTTTGGTGACACGACATACGCAACGACTCCGGCGGCAACTTCCCGCACGGGTCGCGGCAGGTTCTCGTCATCCATCGCATCGAACGCGATCTTGAGGTCGTGGGGTAGGGACACCAACCAACCGCGAACCAACTCGACGAACTTCGACTCCGCTGCGGCAGTACTCACGAGGATATCCGTACCCCGCCAAAGCGGGGCCTCCAAGAAGCTTCGAGATTGAAGCCCGAGCGACGTGAGTACCAACCCCGCGACGGAATTACAAGCCCGCGAAGCCCCCGGGGGCCCGGGTTCGTTCCGCCGGGCCCGGAGCGTGGTACCGTTGGGATGCGGTGGCCAAGCGTTCACCTATCGCCGGGTACAACCATAACGTCCGGTATCGCGGCCTGATCTTCCACGTTCAGACCGAGGACTCGGGCCAGCAGAGCCCGCACCTGTTCACGCACATGTTCTATGGCGGCGTGATCATCTCGACGCGCAAGCTGGTCTACGACGCGGGCGCCGCCGAGGACGCGATCAAGGGCCTGATGCAGTCCCAGCACAAGATCGTGCTGCGGGACCTCAAGCGCGGCATGTTCGACGACAAGATCGATCAGTACCTGGTCGGCACCGAGGGCCTGTTGCCGCGCGGCTCGAGCGGGGCCGAGGACGGCGAGCGGCCGGCCGCCGCGAGCGCGTCGCCGATTCCCGAGCCGATGACGCCCGAGCCCGATCTGCCGCGCGCCAGCGAGCCTGCGCTGCAGGTCCGGATGAGCGAACCGGAGATCACGCTCACGCGCCCCGAGACCGATCACGACATCACGCCCGAGATGCTCGAGCCGGGTGACGAGCTCCCGTCGCACCCCGTGATCGCGCGCGCGGCGACGCCGCCGCCGATCCCGGTGCAGGCGCAGCCCGCGACGGCGCGGACCAAGACCGCTGAGCGCAAGAGCGCGCCGAGCAAGGTCCGCTCCTCGCTGCCGCCGCCGCCGCCGTCTCCCGACGAGCTCGATCCGCCGACGATCAACGATCTCAGGGACGACGGCATCGCGGCGGCGTTCGCGGCGGCAAACGCGACGGTCCGCACCGAGGTGCCGCAGCACTCGGCGCCCGACATCCAGATCCGGCTCGAGCTCGAGCTCGACGACAGCGACGCGATCGAGCTGCCGCGCGCGCGCCCGGGCCGCGACACCGACATCGAGATGCCCTCCGACACGCGGACGTCGACGTACAGCGACGGTGTCCCCGGTCAGATCGGGGCGAGCTCCAGCGGCCGCAGCGGCGACTCGATCCCACCGCTGCCGCCCCCACCGCTGCCGCCCCCACCACTGCCGTCGCCACCACTGCCGCCGCAGCCGGAGCGCAAGACCGGGGATCGGGGCAACGCGGTGGGTGCGGCGACGCTGCCTCCGGCGCGCCCGATCGCGCGTCCACCGACGCGCCAGGCGATCTCGCCGCCGGCAGCGATGTCACGTCCGGTCACCAGTGACGATTCGCGCACGCGCGGCGACAGCGATGCGGTCGATGTCAACGCGCTGGCGCCCGGCTCGGTCGATCTGTCGCCGGGCGCCTCCGAGCGCCCCGGGCAGTACGCACAGTACAAGCGGGTCAGCCAGCGGATCGACGTGGTCAAGGGCGATCGCGAGCGCTCCGGCGCGACGGCGATCCCCGCGGGGCTCGCGCGCCCCGGTCGTCCGTCGTCGACGCCGGCGTCGATGCCGGCGCACCCCCCGGGCTCGGGTGGGATTCCGCAGCGGATCACCCGCGAGCCGTCGCCGCACACCTACGGGCAGAACCCTCCGCCCCACACGGCGCCGCCCTCTCATGCGCAGACCCAGCCGATCCACTCGCCGCCCGCGGCGCGCCCGGTCTCCGCGTCGCCGGAGTTCGCCTCGCGTCCCCTCGAGCGTCCGCGGACGCCGACGCCCGCGCGCGTGTCCGCGCCGAGCCCGACGCCGAACCGCGCGCCGTCGAGCTCGAGTGGTGGCGTCGTGATGACCCGCCCGGCAGTGATCGTCGGTGCGCCCGCGAAGCCCGCGCAACCCAAGGTCCGCAAGGCGCGCGAAGAGGAAGGCCGCGGCTTCGGTCAGGGCCTGATCTCCGAGAAATCCCTCGACGAGGTGATCCTCGCCTACCTCTCCGAAGACGCCGACGACAAGTAGCGTCGCGTTCGTTTGGCGAGTCGCCGGATCGCCGCTACGGTGAAGCTGCTCATGCCTGCCGCCGTGAAGATGTACACACGCCGGTGGTGCGGCTACTGCACGGCGGCGGAGCGGCTGCTCGAGGCGAAGGGGATCCCCTTCGAGCAGATCGATTGCACCGGCGACAACAAGACGCGCAAGTGGCTCGTCGAGGTCACCGGCCGGACGACGGTGCCGCAGATCTTCATCGACGGCCAACCGATCGGCGGCTACGACGATCTGCGCGCCCTCGATCGCCGGGGCGATCTCGACAAGCTGCTGCGGGGCGGCACGCCCTCGCCGAGCAGCAGCTAGCTTCGTCCTTCGGTGCTGCGTGCTCCGGCGCCGGAGCCGCCAAGGCCGCCAAGGCCGCCAAGCAGAAGGGACACGAAGACAGCAAGACACGAAGCAGAGAGAAAGGGTTTCGGGCTGCGCCCGCGAGAACGCCTCTGCTTCGTGGCCTTCGTGGTTTCGTGGCTCCAGCTCCGAGCACACGTCCCGACGGGCGAAGCCCGAAACCTCTCGCCTCTGCTTCGTGGCCTTCGTGGCCTTCGTGGCTCCAGCTCCGAGCACACGTCCCGACGGGCGAAGCCCGAAACCTCTCGCCTCTGCTTGGCGGCCTTGGCGCCTTGGCGGTTGATCGATCTCCGCGGAGCGGAGCGGGGCGGGGCTACTCGCCGAGCAGCTTCTTCTCGTCGTACTCGTCGGGCTCGGGCTGATCGAGCTCGGGATGCTCGGCCAGGTACTTCGTCATCCACTCGGTGAGCTTGGGCATCGCGACCTCGAGGCGGTGGCTGCCCTCGCGCTCCTTGGCGTGGCGCCACGCGAACGATGCCTCGTCGTGCTCGCCGCGCTGCGCGTACGCCCACGCGCACAGGAGCAGGAGATCGCGGCCCGAGGTCATCGACAGGCCCTTGCGCATCCGATCGTAGAGCTCGCTGTCATCGAGCACGCCGTTCGGGATCCCGCCCTCCGCGCAGAACAGGTGCATCTGGGCGATCCAGTACGACAGCTTGAGCACCTCGCCGACGGGGATCGGGCCGCGGGCGTCGAGCACCATGCGCGCCTCCTTGGTCCGACCGAGGGACGTCAGCAGGTTGATCTCCGTGTAGTAGGAGAACTGGTGCTGGATCAGGCGAGGCGACAGCTTGCTGCGCGCCCGGCGGACGCGGTCGAGCGCCTGCTCGCCCTTGCCGTCGAGCGCATCCGCGATCGCGACGCGGAGCTCGGCGAGTGCACGCACGCGCCCCGGTGCCCACCAGGCCCTGGCGACCGGCTCCGCGAGCGCTCGCCCTTCGAGGGAGTTGCCATTCGAGAGCGCGACGCTCGCCTCGTTGACGCGCTTGACGGCGCGCACGGTGCCGACGAACCGACCACCGAGCGCGAGATAGAACGGGATCAGCAGCGGGAACGACGTCGCGGCGAGCGCGACGCCTGCGGCGGTGATCCCGCCGAATGCGAGGTACGCGACGATCTGGCGGTTGCGCACGCCCGCCGGGTCCTTGACCTCGCCGTCGCGCCCGACGTAGACGAGCTGACCCTTGCCCGCCTTGTCGAGGTCGCGCGCGATCATCGGCCGCTCGAGGGCCATCCCCGAACCGGGGGCGATGAGCGCGAGGGACTTCTTGGGATCGTCGGCCATCGTCAGCTCGCGTCGTCGTGGACGCGCCAGTCGGTGCCCTGCGGCGTATCGAGCAGCTCGACGCCGATCGCGGCGAGCTCGTTGCGGATCTCGTCGCCGCGGGTGAAGTCCTTCGCGGCGCGGGCGGCGGCGCGCGCCGCGATCAACCCGTCGATCCTGGTCACGTCGATCGCCTGGCGGCGGACGAGGCGGTCGCGGCGATCGCGGAGGTACGTTGCCGGAGCATTTGCAAGGATGCCGAGCGCCTCGCCGACGGCGCGCAGCTCCTTCGCGATCCGTGCGAGCGACCGGCGGCGGACGGCCTTGTCGATGCCCTTGCCCTCGGCGATCAGCTTGTTCCCGAGCGTCGCGGCCTCGTGCATCGCGGCCATCACCTTGGGCGCGTTGAAGTCGTCGGAGAGCGCCTCGCGTGCGGCGGGCACCAGCTTGTCCGCGTCCGGCACCACCGGGCCCTCGCCTCCGTCGCCCCCCTGCGCGATGAACGCGTCGATCTTCGACAGCGTGACGTAGAAGTACTCGAGGTCGCGGTCGGCCGCCTCGAGGCTGCGGAACCGGACGCCGGTCGGTGTGCCGTCGGGCGCGCGCACCTCGTCGACCTCGAACTCGATCGGCGAGCGGTAGTGGTGCTTGACGCAGAAGAACCGCAGCGCCTCGCCGCCGACCGCCTCGGCGATCTGATCGCAGCCGAACACGTTGCCGAGCGACTTCGACATCTTCTCGCCGGCGAAGTTGAGGAAGCCGTTGTGCATCCAGTAGCGCGCGAACGTGTGGGTGCCGTACGCGCCCTGCGACTGCGCGATCTCGTTCTCGTGGTGCGGGAAGATCAGATCCTTGCCGCCTCCGTGGATGTCGAACGTCTGGCCGAGGTGGGCGGCGGTCATCGCCGAGCACTCGATGTGCCAGCCGGGACGGCCCTTGCCCCACGGCGAGTCCCACGCCGGCTCGCC
>Ga0113563_10001783_pt1 | contig 12517 bp, 7 predicted proteins | sample Mud3Dept3metaG_FD_80117 | JGI IMG/M metagenome (GOLD analysis project Ga0113563, IMG submission 80117) | Freshwater wetland microbial communities from Ohio, USA, analyzing the effect of biotic and abiotic controls - Mud 3 Core 4 Depth 3... | ecosystem: Environmental > Aquatic > Freshwater >...
CGATTGATCCGGGCTGTCATCGACTCCGCCGGCAAACGATACAACCTGCGGTGAAAATGCCCCGGGACCGTGATCGTAACTGTTTCGCCGGCTCGGAACAGTTGAAAGTCTGCAAATAAAGCCACAATTTCACGAAAGAAAGCCGCCACAGATTTCACTGATTTCACAGAGTTTTTGGTGTCGATAATATTTGTGAAATCTGTGGCAAATCTCTTCGATCTCTGTTCCGCCCCGGACGGCGCCCGGCAAAAGCGGCCACGAATTTCACGAATTCGCACGAAGAATTATCTCCCTTGACGCGAGCCATACCACGCGGCTTTCGTGATCATTCGTGGAATTCGTGGCTGTTTCCTTCGGGCTGGCTAAACAATTCCCCGTGATCTGATCTGCGGATCCATTCCGCCGATCAGGGAACTCGATGATCGCGGCCGGACGAGAGGATTTCCTCTCGCGGTGGGCTCCGGGGCAGAAATGTCGCCCTGCAATTCTATATCAGGCTATCGGTCTGGTTCGGGGGAAGCCGAAACCGTACCGCGGCCGATTTCGATACGATAGAGCCCTCCGCCGAAAGGCACGCGCCGCATGACGATGTCCTCGAGGCCGAGATCCCGGCGCGGGACCGGTTTGAAGTCCGGTCCGACATCGGCCAGGGCCTCCACGCCGATCAGGCAGAGCAGTGCGCCCCATGTGTAATGCGGGTCGTCACCGCATGCGCCGTCGCTGCTTCGGTAATTCTCGCAGCAGAGACGGCTGGTCGTCCAGTTCCGCATGAAGAGGTCGACGCTCTTCCTGGCAAACTCGGCTTGGCGGGAGGCGTCGGCATAGCGCCGCATCCCCTGCCAGAGAAGGTAGTTGGCCGGAGGCCAGATATGGCCGCGCCAATACGTCTGTTGCGACCACACCGGGTCGTCGTAGGGAACCGTCGGGAGGATCCATGCCCCCCAGAACTTGTCTTTGCGATACATCCAGTCCAGGACCCGCCTGGCCCTGTCCGCGTCCGGAGCACCGCAGATGAGCGGATAGAAGTTCATCGGCGTCAGCCGCGTCAGCCAGTCGGACCCCGGCTTGCCGGGCATGAGGCGATGCACCACGAAGCGCAGGGACGCCCTGCCCTTATCCTCGAAATATTCGAGCACCACCGGACGCGGTTTTCCATCGCCACAGTCGATGTCCGCCGTCCGCCTGTCGCCCGTCGTCCGGGTCCAGGAATCAAGCACGAGCTTACCGTCGACGAAGAGCCGGGCACCTTCGTCCGCCTGGACGGCGAAACGATAAGACCCGGGCTCAGGCGGGCTGAAAGTTCCCGACCAGCGCGCTGCCCAGCGGTCACCGCCGATTCCTTCCATCGGACCGGCATCCCCCCAGTCAAAGTCAAGGCGATCAGCTCTCCGGCGCGCGGCCTCGGTCCTGAACAGCCAATCACGGTAGAAAACGCCTTCGAACCCGCCGCGAAATCCGGCGTTTGCCGGCAGGGCCGGAGCTTCCTCGGCCGGGATGTCCCACAGCCGGGAACAGTAGATTCCCAGGCTCTCGTTCCACAACCGGTCGTTGATCCGTTTGTTCATCTCCTCGCGCTCGCGCCGGAAACGGTCGGCGTCTTCATTCTTCCCGAGGGCGGCGGCAATAAAGGACAGATATTCGGCATCCATCGCCCACAACGAGCTGAGGTCGACCGCATCGGCGTTCATCGTCTGTCCAACGATCGCTGTCCGTTCGAAGTGCACGTTGTCATCCCAGCCGGTCTCGTACTGGGCGCCCTGCCACCAGCCTTGGCCGGAGCCCCATTCGAGCAAGCCGTTCCGGTTCCCGTCGCGCGCCTCCGGCCACCAGGCGTGCCAGCGGGCAAGCGCTGGATATACTTCGGCCAGGAAGCCCCGGTCCGGCCGCCTCGTGTGCATTTTCCAGACGCACATCGCACCGACGGGAGGCATCGAGCGGTGGAGCGTCACATAGGTACCGTCCTCGTTGTTCCAATGGGAAAAGCTGGGGACGAATCCTTCGGGCGTCTGAAACGACAGCACGGCCCGGACCGTGTCGTGAGCGCCCTCGGGATCCTCGAGGCTGGCGAGGAGGGCGTTGAAGAAAAAGTCCCAGACGAAATAGGGGAAGTGGTCCGGGCTGCCGCCGAGCTTCTGGAGCCACCAGCCGCGGCCGTCGCTGTGCGCGGTCCGGCCGTTGTCGCTGCCGTACAGGCGGCTGAAGTTGGCGTTGTCGGCGATCGCTCCGAGAAAATCCCCCCAGCTCCCCTCGGCTGCAATCCGGCGGGCGGCGTAGCTTTCGCCGGCCGTCCTGAGGAGTCCTTCCACCGCTCCCAGGTCGGGAAGCTCGCCGATACCGGCGACGAACCGCGCCGGGCGCCGGGGGTCGAGGTCAAGAACCACCTCGGCCTCGGATTTTACGTTCGCGCGGACGACGGACGGCGCCGGATCGACGCGGAGGGCGAAAGGAACATACGCGCCGCGCGGAGCGATTCCGTATCCCGTGAGGCCGTCGGCGGATGCCGTGTAGATCGTGTGGAATCGCGGCCAGGTTGCCGGAAGGCGCAGCGACAATATCGCCGGGCGGTCCGTTCCGATAAGCGCCACGACCGCACCCGGTCCCGACCGGCCCCAGGTGAAGGTGATGTTCGCGCCCGCATGGAGGAAGGTCGTTCGGACATAGGAAAAATCGGGTGAAGCTGTCCCGGGCGGGACGAAGGCCACGTCCCGATCGTAATATCTCGAGCGCTGGCCCTTCCCGTCCCAATCGGGATCGATGAGAAAGCCGGTCTCGTCGTCGACGATGATGGCAATGCCGTAGGGCGCGTCACTGAAGTAATTCCCGATCTTCACCGATCGGCTCTGCGCCGGAGCCTCCCGGCTCCCGAAATTGGTGCAGGAGGGCCCGGCCGCAACCGCGGCCAGGACTCCCGCGATGGCGAACCGCCGGACGAAAGAGCTGCTCATCGGATCCTCCTGACAAATGAGCTATTGCTTCCAGTCCACATATCCCGCGGCTTCCATTCTGGGGCGGTATTTGTCCATGAGCTCCTTGTTCAGGTCCAGGGGCGGGGTGGCATCCGGGGGGAGGAAGGACTTGTAAGGGTGGTCCTTGGCATAGGCCTCGAATTCCACGCGCAGTTTATTCAGCTCATCCGGCACAGTCATGAGGTCGATCGCGGAGGCAGCCATGGCTTTGGCGCCTGCATTCAGGCCTTTCCATGCCGTCGAGCCGAAATTGCAGGACGTCACCGACCAGTGATGGCCGATCGCACCCGGCACCTGGCCCGGAAACCGGATCGTGGCCGTCGGGGCTACGAGCGTGACTTCCCCCACATCGGACGAGCCGCCGCCCACGAAGGTGCGATCGGGATCCCGAAGGGAGCCAACGCGTGCCGGCATCCCGGACTCGCGCGCACCGAGGGTTTTCTGCAGGGCTTTCGCGTAGGCGATCTCTTCATCGGTCCATGCCGGCATACCCACCAGTTCGATGTTTTTCTGGTAAAGCTCGGCGGCCGCCTTGTTGGCGTGCCGCTGATGGATCGCGGTAAGGACGCGCATGGAGACAAGCTCCGTGCCGCTGGCAAGTGCGCCGGCCTTGGCGCAATTCACAACGCGGTCGTACGTGTCCGCCAGCCGTTCGTCGCTGTCGCGGACGTAATACCAGACGCTGGCCCGGTCAGGCACTACGTTCGGCGCCTCTCCTCCTTCGGTGATCACGTAATGGATGCGCTCGGTGTAGAACAGGTGCTCGCGCAAGTAGTTGACCGCCACGTTCATGATGTCGACAGCGTCGAGCGCGCTGCGCGCGCTCCAGGGCGATCCCGCGGCGTGGGCCGTCTTCCCCTTGAAGGTGAAGACCACCGAGTACAAGGCGTTGCCTTCCACCCCGTACGACGTCCCGAAGCTGCTGCCGCCGTGATTGTCGATCACCGCATCGACATCCTGGAAGAGCCCGGCCCGGACCATGTAGGGGCGGCTGATCACGGTTTCTTCCGCCGGGGATCCGAACACCTTGATCGTCCCTTTGATGCCGAACTTGTCGATCGCCTGTTTGACGGCTATCGCCGCGGCTGCAGCCGCGGCGCCCTGCGCGTTGTGGCCGCAACCGTGCCCGGGGGCTCCTTCCACAAGGGGACTCTGGGTCGGGACCCGCCCCTTCTGGGAAATCATCGGCAGCGCGTCGAATTCCCCGAGTATCCCGATCACCGGCTTTCCGGAACCGTAGGAGGCCACAAAGCAGGTGGGCATGCCGGCCAGGCCCCGTTCAACCTTGAAGCCGGCCTGCTCGAGCGTGTCGGCCAGCAGCTTTGAGGACTTGAACTCCTGCATCCCCAGCTCGGCATACGACCAGATGGCGTCGGAGATCTTGCCGAATCTCTCGACGATGTCGCGTTGTGCCAACCAATCGAGCACAAGCTTCTTCTGTGGAGCCACCGCCTGCTTCTCGCCCTGCTGGGCCGGGAATGAATGCACACCAAGGCTGAGGCTCATGATGGATAGAACGATGCCCCATCGAATGGGTGCGTCACCGATATGCGATTTCATTGGGATCCTCCTGCAAGGAAACTGTCGAGCCTGCATCAGACAGGGGAGCATTGTAAAGGATTTCCGTGAATTTCTGGCACGCATTTCTTCGGATCCTGCCCAAGAACGGAACGCAAATCGTAACAGGCTGTAATGTGCGGTCTTGATTATTGGATCCCGCCCTTCGCGGAAAACCACCTGGTGACGGTCTGGTAGGCCTCTCTGGAGTAGGCCGGCGGGTGGCCGGCCATCATCCGCGTCAGGAAACCGCGCCAAAGCTCCAAGTGCTGCATGGTGGTGATCCGGTTTCGAAACATCGCGGCGCCTTTGGGGGGTTCTGCTCTCATTCTCTCCAGGATGCCCTTTACCTCCTCCTCAAATCCCGCCGCGCCGTAATAGGCCAGATATGACTGCCAGGCTCTTTCGATTCCCGCGACGGTGCCCAGCGGGCGCGAGATTCGGGCGATGGTCCGGCGGAATCGGGTCTCTTCGCGGGCATCGAGTTTGCGCAGGCCGCTTTCCGTAATGCCGTAGGGGTGCAGCTCAAACCCGGAAACGGCATTGCCGGCGAATCGCAGGGTGACGCAATATCCGGTCTTCCGGTAATACAGGTCCGTGTGCTGGTAAAACACGAAGTTGCCGAGACTGTAGGCAATGGGCTTGCCCTTCCGCCATTCGATCCCCTGCGGAACGTGCGGATGATGGCCGATGACACAATCGGCGCCGGCATCTGCCATCGACCGGAAGGCAGCTGCGACATAGGGCGGGGGATAGGGGATGTACTCCAGGCCGCAATGCCCGATCGCGATCACCAGCCCACCCTTTTTCCTGCAGCGCCGGATCGAGGCCAGCGCCCTGGGGATGTCCCAGCCGGCGACGCCGGCTCCACCGCGGGATGATGTGAGGTCTTCCCCTTCGCTGAAATTGACGATATGCACCTTCGTCTTCTTCACCGCAAGTGTCAACGGCTTGTAAGCCTGCTCCTCGGTCAGGCCGGCGCCCACCGTGCGGATTCCGTTCCCGTGCAACAATTTCAGGCTTTCCCTGAAACCAGCGAGGCCGTAATCGAAGACATGATTGTTCGCGAGGCACGCGACTTCAAAAGGCACGGCGGCGAGGCCCCGGACATGCTCCGGCGCTCCCTTGAACACCGCTCCGCTCTTCCAGACCGGCTTGCCGAAAGAAGTCAGCGCGCATTCGCAGTTTACGATGCGCAGGTCGGCGTTGCGAAGCACGGGCAGCATTTCTCCGTAGACCGATTCGGGATTGCCGCTCATCGGTCCTTCCAGGGCCCGGATCGGAGCCCAGTCCGACGCGATCAGGACCGAGATTCCCGGCGCTTGATTCCGTTGCCTCTCTTGTCTGAAGCTCCTTGCCATGCTCCTGGTCTTTCTGATCTTCATTTCTGATCGATCTCGAGTTAAATCGACGGGTCTTTATGCCTATTTGAGGCAGTAGCGCACGAAGTCGCGAATCAGAGCGTAGCCGTCCCTTTCCGCATCATCATGCCGGTGCGTATCGCCGCGCCTCGAATTCCTGCCGATCTCGGGGTGAAACTGGACTCCGAACCAATCCCGGGCTCGGTGCTGCAACACTTGCACGGGGCACAGCTCGGAACGGGCGAGGATTTCGAAACGCTCGAGCAGCGCTTCGGTGGGAACGACCTCCTGCCTATGATTATTCTGCACCCAGAGTTCGGTCCGTGAGGTGAAATGGAGTCCGGATTCCAGGCGGAGTCTTGTCACCAGGCCGTCGTCCTCGGCGGCCTCCATGTTGCGGATCCTCAATTGTCCGAAATCAGTCCGGCCGATTTCGAACTCCTCGGCGAGGGCGAGGAGTTGGTGGCCGAAGCAGATTCCGAGGACTGGTGCGTCAAAATCTCTCAGCAGCTGCAGTTCGGGAGTCATTTTTTGATATGTGTCGAGGTCGAGACGGTCATCGCGGCGGGCGAAGTCGTACCGCGATCCCGACAGGATCAAGCCCCTGTAACGCACGGCATCTTCTGCGGCAGCCGCGATCCGGTCGTAGCGAATGAACTCATAGTCTTTGCCTTTCACCCAGGCGTCCAGCGCCTCGACAAAGCCCCGTCCGCGTCCTTGCTCCGGTGTCATCGGATCCACGTTATTGTCGATAACGGCGAATTGCATATCGCGTCAGTCTCCACATGCCTGAGTAGAAGTCTACTGTTTGGAGGGGAGGAGAACAAGCCTGCGGTCCGTCTGGAAATCAAATGAGCTATTTGCCGGCGGGACGCCCGCGCTCCTTCCGCGGGCCTGCGAAGAAACGCGGCCTGCCCCGCTGCAACAGGGAGTATTCCCTGCCGCTGGAGGTCCTCTGCGGCCGGTTCGCGCGGGCGGCTCTTGTGATATGATTACCTCAAGTCTCTTACTGCGTGTGGCTCAGGCTTCCCGGTGATGGTATTATTTCTATCGGTGCCTGATTCTCCCGCCGAGGTGGAGGAGTATGTGTTTCCTTAGAAATCTGACATTGATCTGTGCGGCATTGACTGCCGGTTTGCTGCATGCCGGTGCCATCGAGCCTGCGGGGCAGGACCAGGGGATTGGCTCGCAACAGCAAGCCGGGCCCCCGGGTACCATTCGGGTGCGCGTCCGCCTGATCCCGGTGGATGTTATCGTCACCGACCGGCAGGACAAGCCGGTAACGGATTTGAAAGCGGAGGACTTTCAGGTGTTCGAGGGAGGGCGTCCTCAGGAAATAAGGCACTTTTCGGTCCAGACGCTATCCGCCGCTTCCCCGGGGCCGGCGCCGCAATCGGCCGCCGCGGTAAAACCGGCATTGGAAGTCGCGCCGCAGCCGTCCCGTACCTTTTTGATCCTGATGGGGCGGGGCAAGCACCAGATCCCGCTCAGGGCAGTGGATACCCTGATCCGGTTTGTGCGCAACGACCTACTCCCCCGGGACCGCGTCGCGGTGTTCGCTTACAACCGTGCAACCGATTTCACTACGGACCACGAACGCATCGCCCAGGTGCTCGAACGGTACAAAAAGAACAACGAAAAGATCGAATCCTGGCTCGAAACGCGTTTTCGCGGCCTGTCGACTGTGTACGGGCTCAAGGAAATCCCCAAGTCGTACCAGTCTGAAATCGACAAGGTCTTCCAGGGCGACGCCCTGCTGGCATCCCGGCGTGTGCCTCCGGGGCGGATCACGGAAAAGGGAACAATCGTCAAGGATTGGCAGCGGGCAGCGGACATGCTTGTTAAGGACGCGGACGTGGCCGCGGAAGCCGACATCCGGACGGAAGTGGCGGAGGAAGTGGCCGAAACGGACATGCCGGGATCCGAGGTCATGCTGAGCATGATCAAGTTCGACACGCTTCTCGGGCAAGCACTCACGCTCTCGCTCTCATTCGATCAGTTCGCGCCCAAGGCGGCCGGATCCTTCCAGGACCTGCAGAACCTGTATACCTGCATCGAATACATGCGCTATATGGACGGGGAGAAGCACCTGCTTTTCTTCACAGGCAGTGGGCTTCTGTTCCCCGGCGGCAACGACACGTACGACAAAGGCGTGGTCGCCATGGCAAACGACGCCCGGGTGTCGATCGAATCCTTCCACACCGGCGGGCTGTTCCACGATCCCGAGTACGTTCCCACCAAAGGGATCACGCTGCAAGCGCAGCCGCGGAATACGCAAACTGCCGTCATGCCGCCCCCGCCCGAGATTTCGCAGACGAGCTGGAGCTCGAAGTTCATGCTCTCCGCCATAAGCAACGTCTCGACATTGACCGGGGGCCGGGCCACGATCAACGGCGACATCAACAAGGCCCTCGACCGGTTGGACGAGATCACGCGCGTCCAGTACCTCCTCGGTTATTACCCGGCGGACAACCGATGGGACGGAAAATACCGCCAGATACACGTGAAGGTGAACCGGCCGGGAGTGAAAGTGTCATTCCGGCGCGGGTATTACGCCCGCGACTCGCTGCGGCCGTACGATCGGGAGGAATTTCTTGCCTTCAGCCGGATATCGGCCGCCGGGGCGTATGAGGCCGATGTGGATGATATTCCCTTCAGGGTCGCGACCATCAAGGGCCAGGACGAGGCAGGCGAGCCGAAAATCGGCGTCGACATGCAGATTGAAGCCGAAAAGGTCGGGTTCAAGATGGTGGGAGACCGCCACCTCGGAAGGCTCTACATCGCCGTGTTCTACGCCGATGGGAGCGAGAAATATCTCGGCGAAAGCTGGAAGACGCTGAATTACGAGCTTCCCGAGGTCAAATACCAGGAGCTCCTCCGTACCGGAATCTCGTTCTCCACGCAGATCCCCCAGAAGGCTTCCACTCAGATTCTGAAGGTGATCGTGTACGACACCTGGCTCGACAAGGTCGGGAGCAAACTCATTAAAGTACGATAGGCCCGGCCCGAATGCTACTGCTGCGGCGGCGAGCCGAATTTGTGAAAGGCAGTGAAGTTGTTGAGCGAGATCACGCGGCCGTCCGGGCCGAGCGTGGTCACTTTGCCGGTGACGGCTTTGCTCTTGCCGTCGGCGCCGGCGGTGGATTCCCGGCCCGCGCTGGTGCCGTTGAATACCACTACCCCCACGGTTCCGTCCTGGAAGACCTTCCTGTAGCGGAACTGAAAGTTCGTGCCGATCCAGCTGCCGGTGACTTCGGACAATTCAGCCGGTGAGGGAGATTCAATCTTCCCGGAGCCGATCAGATTGAATCCCACCATGTCAAACATCCAGAATCCCGTCTCCAGCGTCCCCCCCGCGTCGCTGGTTACGGAATATGCGAAACTGAAGCCCAGCGGTCGTACCGGGATACTGGTGAGGCGGCCTCCATCCAGGCGCAGCGCCATGCAGGAAACCGCACGGTTGGGTGCAGCCTCGATCACCAGGGTGCCCTGCTGGTTTCCGAAGCCCGGGAACATCTCCGACAGGAGCTTCGCATAATGCTGATTCGGTTGCAGCGTGACCGGCAACGAGGATGCGGCCGGAACCTGGCCCTTGAACAAGTCCAACGTGACGACGACCGGTGAATTGTCCGCGTTTACGAATGCCAGTCCCGCGTCGCTGCCTGCCTCGCGGGTATCGAGTTGGACGATGGCCTGGCGGAAACGCTGCGGCGTCGTGCTTCCCACGGAGTCGACAACCGTGGTCCCGCTGCGCTGCCGGAATATGAGGTTTCCGGAGATCTTGCCGCCGGCGATGGTGGATTGCACCCGCACCCACCCGTTCATCAGGGTGGCGCCGGTCCCCGTCAGGATCGTCGTGTATTCCTGGAACGGCGTCAGCGTCACGGCATTGGTTGTCGTGGGAGCACCGCCGTCAAACCGGACCGGCAGCGCGGTCCCGTTGGCCGCGCCGGCCAGAAGTCCCTGATAGACACTGATCAGGATCGGGTTGCTGGCTTCGACCTCGTTCGTGATCTGCAGCACCGTTTCGTATGCGGGGTTTCCCCCGACCGCCATTTGGGGGAAGGCCAGGTCGGATTGCGCGCACAAGGGGGCAGCCAGAAGCAACACCGGCAGGAGCGCAAAGCAATGTCTCATGAGATTCCTCCTCGGCGCTACCGCCGCGAAACAAGGCTTTTCGGACAGGTGGAGCCGGAATTGTGATTTCATCACCGATTTCCGGAGTATCCACAACTTCAAAACCGAATCACCGGCCGCCGGCGGGAAAGCACGCGCGGCGCCTGGATAAGATCGAGTATCGGGTAACTTCTTGACAGCACTGCTTCCAGCCCGTTGAGATCCCCACCCAGCCACAGGGCGAGAACCGAAGCGTACACGGATCGAAAGTCGAACTGCGTTTTCAGATTGCCGTTGGACAAGTCCGACAGGCTGGGAGTGTCCCCCACGATTCCCGGCCGGACCATGGTTCCGAACAGGAACACGGGTTCGGCTGTGCCGTGATCTGTGCCCAGGCTGGCGTTCGACGCCACGCGCCGGCCGAACTCAGAAAAAGTCATGCCTATAACACGGTGATCGCATCCAAGAATTTCCATGTCGTCCACGAATGCTCCTACTGCTGTGGCGAGCTTCCCCAGGAGATTCGCATGAGTTCCTGTCGTCGTGTCGGCGGCAACCTGGTTCGAGTGCGTGTCGAATCCTCCGAGGTTTACCATGTATATACGGGTTCTCAGCCCGCCCGCGATCAGGCGCGCGACAATCCTGAGCTGGTCGGCCAGCGAGTTCTGACCGGCCGCCGGGTAGAGGGCCGACCTGTTTTGCGCCTTGTCGGCGGCCGCCTTTACTCTGGCTGCAAATCCCATCGACTGGGTTGCCACCTGGCGGATGTATGCCAGTTCCCGGCCCGCGGTCGTGGGCGGCGCATCGTCCTGCCCGCCGCTGCTGGACCCGCTGACCAGCTGATAAAAAGTGCCGGGGTCCTGGATGGTGATGGCCGTGGACTGGCTCGGCCCTTGAAAGCCCAGCGATACGACCGAGCCGATTTGCAGTGCGGGGGGGTCCGGCATTTGAGGGTTGGGGTAGCCGTCGGGGTATCCGTCGAACTCGTACGCCAGATACCGTCCCATCCAGCCGCTGGAAAGGTCCTGGTTGTAATCGGATGCCGTCAGCCAGATGTCCGTGGCGCGAAAATGGGAGAAGTTGGGATTGGGGTACGACACTCCCTGGACCACGCACAGCTTCCCGTTGTCGTAGAGAGTCTTCATCGCGGTCATCGCCGGGTGAAAGCCGGCCGTTTCGGTCAGTCGCAGCACGCGGTCGTCGGGGATGGCGATATTCGCACGGATGTTCTTGTAGGCGGAATACTGATCCAGCGGAATGACCGTGTTGATCCCATCGTTGCCGCCGACCAGCTGAACCACTACCAGCACGCGGTCCAGCGCCGACGATGTCCCGGCCAGAGCGGCGAGCCACGGCGATTGATCGTCAGCCGCCACGGCCAGGCCGTTCACATAGAAGGGCACGGCGGTAAGCGGGCCGAACTTTTTGATGAATTCCCTTCTCTTCATGGCTGTTCCTCGAGTTATGAATTCCTGTCGTCCGGCGGACTGCCTAGGAAAGTTGAAATTCGGCCATCCTCATCATGAATCTCATGAGGGCATTGAGCCGGGTAACCACCGCGTTGCGTTTCTGGGTGTTGTTCGGATCGGCGATGTGCTGGTTCCAGTTCTGCGTCCACACACTGTCCGGGAGCCCCGGAATCAATACACTTGCCGCGAGGTAGTCCTTCTGGTCCGCGGTCAGCTCGATCGCAAACATCGCGTCCGCAAGTTCGCCGACCAGCTGCCGCGGATCCGCAGGATTCGAGGTGCGCTTCGCCATGGAGAGCAGGTCTACGGCCGTCGTCGTGCCGCTTGCCCGGATTCCATTCACCAGGGAATCCGTGAACGCCCACCGTGCCGGCAAAGTAAGAGTGTTGATCCAGAGGCGGTGGAAATCCGGGTTCTGATAGTACGCAGGCCAACCGGCCACGCTGGGCGCATCCATCAGCGTCATCTGGAGGTTGCCTGACGTGACCGCGAGGGAAGACAGCAGAGCATTGTAGGCAACGGCCTGCGAGGCGGGCGAAGGCATGGACACGGTCAGACCCCGCAAAGCCCCGGCGATCAGATCCACCGGATTCTTGATCAGGCAGCCGATGTTGCTCTCGTCGAAAAAATGCGCGCTGCGGAACAGGGCGGTGAGTACCGGTCTGATTTCATAGTTGTGGCTGCGCATGACATCCGCGAGGGGTTCGATCACGTTCTGGTCGACCGCGGCGTCGATGTCGTAATACACGAACCACCGGTACAGCTTGCGGCAGAGAAACCTGGCCGTCTCCTGCTGCCGGAAGATCATTTCGACCAGGTCGTTCAATTCGCGGATGCCGTCGCTGCCGCCGGCGATGCGCATACCCTGATAGGCCGCGGAAAACTGCTTGTCCTTCTGGTCGTGACGGATGGCGTCGAAATAGGTGTTGATGGACGGATTGCTTGTGCTCCGGTAGCCGTTTGTGCGCCAGCCTGTCAGGACGTGGGCGGCGGCTTTCACATCCTGCTCGGTGTAGTTGGTATAATCCCCGGGGCCGCGCTGGGGGCC
>Ga0113563_10001784_pt1 | contig 12513 bp, 16 predicted proteins | sample Mud3Dept3metaG_FD_80117 | JGI IMG/M metagenome (GOLD analysis project Ga0113563, IMG submission 80117) | Freshwater wetland microbial communities from Ohio, USA, analyzing the effect of biotic and abiotic controls - Mud 3 Core 4 Depth 3... | ecosystem: Environmental > Aquatic > Freshwater >...
TCAGGCAGATGGACTTGGCGTGGCCGACGTGCAGGTAGCCGTTCGGCTCCGGCGGAAAGCGGGTGACGATGCTCTGGTGTTTGCCGGAGGCCAGGTCGCCATCGATGATGGTGCGGATGAAATTGGAGACGGGTGCGGCGGATGTGGGTGCGTTGCTGCTCATTTTTGTTCGAAAAGTGTCTGCAATGGAGGTGCGCGATTTTACCCGAAACTTGCGTGAGTCAGACGCCCAGTTCACGGCTCAGGCAATCCGTGTAAGCCCACGTCTTATTTGGTAGAATCGCGGCCTGTCGATGGCATTCTGCCGTCAAAACCAATTCAAGAAAAACAAACGCAATGGATATGTTCAAGAAATTCAGTCTGGCTACCGCGCTGTGCGCGATGCTGTCGTTCAGTTTGACCGGCGGCGCGGATGAGATACAGGACGCCAACAAGCTGTTCAAACAGGGGCAGAATTCGCAGGCGCTGGAGAAGGTCAACGCCTTCCTCGTCGGCAAACCCAAGGATGCGCAGGCGCGCTTTCTCAAGGGCCTGATCGTCAACGAGCAGGGCAACATCGCCGAAGCGATCAAGATCTTTTCCGATCTGACCGACGACTATCCCGAACTGCCGGAGCCGTACAACAACCTCGCCGTGCTGTATGCCAGCCAGGGTCAATACGAAAAAGCCAAGGTCGCACTGGAGATGGCGATCCGCACCCATCCCAGCTACGCCACCGCGCACGAGAACCTGGGCGACATCTACGCCAAGATGGCCAGCCAGGCCTATGACCGCGCACTGCAACTGGACAAGAGCAACACCAGCACCCAGACCAAGTTGGCGCTGATCCGAGACTTGTTCAGCAAGGGGCCGCGTGGCAGCAAGACCGCACCGGCTGTGACCACCGCAGTCGCGACAGCTCCGGCGACCGGCGCCGCTGTCGCCGCCGCTCCGGCCACCTCGTTGCCGATCACGCCTGCTCCAGCGGCGCCGGTCGCTACCAGGCCGGTTGTCGCGCCCGTTGCCGCCGTGCCCGCAGTAGCGCCCGCACCGGCCAAAGCGGCGGCCGCTCCTGCCGCCGACGTGAGCGCCGAGGTGCTGAAGGCGACGCGCGACTGGGCCGCCGCCTGGTCTGCCAAGAACAGCAAGAAATATCTTTCTTTCTACGCCAGGGAATTCCAGACGCCCGAAGGCGAAGACCGCGGCATGTGGGAATCGCAACGCAAAGAACGTATCGCCAAGCCCAAATCCATACACGTCGAGGCGCTGGATGCCAAGGTGAAAACGGTGGATGCCGAGCATGCCAGCGTGAGCTTCAAGCAGAGCTATCGCGCCAGCCATCTGAAGGTCTCGACCAGCAAGACGCTGGTATGGGTGAAGACAGGCGGTCACTGGCAGATCGTGGAAGAACGCTCGGGTAAGTGATCGTGAAACTGCGCACCCTCTCTGTCCTGCTGCTCGCCTCCTGCGTCGCACCGTACGCGGCGGCGGAGTCTGCTTCGCGCGACATGGAAGAGTCGCTGGCCAGGAGTTTGCAGGCGGTCGGCAACAATCGCCTCGATGTGGCGCTGAACGAAGTCGACTCGTTGCTCAAACTCAATCCCAATTTCAAACTGGCGCAATTGGTCAAAGGCGATCTGCTGCTGGCACGCTCCAGGCAGATCAGCGGTTTTGGCGACGCCCCGAACGCTCCGCGCGACCGCGTGCAGGATCTGCGCGAGGAAGCCAATGCCCGCCTGCAGCGCGTGCAGCAGCAGCAGCCCATCGCCGTGCCGAAATACCTGTGGCAACTGGACGCGCAGCAGCGCTATGCCATCGTGGTGGACACCAGCAAATCCACGCTCTATCTGTATCAGAACGTGAACGGCGAACCGCGCTATGTCGCCGACTACTACATCAGCGTGGGCAAGAAAGGCGCAGACAAGGTCAGCGAGGGCGATCAGAAAACCCCGCTCGGCGTGTACTTCGTCGATGAGCATATCCCGCGCAACAAGCTCACCGATTTCTACGGGCCGGGCGCTTATCCCCTGAGCTATCCCAACGAGTGGGACAAACGCCAGGGACGCAACGGCCACGGCATCTGGCTGCACGGCACGCCGAGCGACACCTACAGCCGCCCGCCGCGCGCCAGCAACGGCTGTGTGGTGCTCAACAATCAGGACTTGAACCAGCTCGGCAAGAATCTGCAAATCGGCATCACACCGGTCATCATCACCAACCACATGGACTGGAGCGACGAAGCGGATCGCAGCGAGCGCGCTGCCTTGCTGAAATCCATCGAACAGTGGCGCAGCGATTGGGAAAGCCGCAACACCGACTCCTATCTGGCGCATTACGCCCCTGACTTTTCCACCGGCAGCGTTAAGCTGCCCGCGTTCGCCCAGCAAAAGCGCCTGGTCAATTCCGGCAAGACCTGGATCAAGGTCAAGATGTCGAACGTCAGTGTCTTCCCCTACCCCAGCCAACCCGATCTGGTGGTGGTCAACTTCGAGCAGGATTACGACAGCAACAATCTTTCCAACCGCATGCACAAGCGCCAGTACTGGATGAAGCGGAAAGGGCTGTGGCAGATCGTCTATGAGGGTTCCGCATGAAATCGATCCGTATCGTTCTCACTTTTTTGCTGGCCGGACTTTGCATCCTGCCCGCACACGCCGCTTCTTCAACTCAAGGAAAAACCAAGATGGTCAAGCTCCACACCAACCACGGCATCATCACATTGCAACTCGACGCTGAAAAAGCGCCGATCACCGTCAAGAACTTCCTCGACTACGTGAACAGCGGCTTCTTCAGCAACACCGTGTTCCATCGCGTGATCCCCAACTTCATGATCCAGGGCGGCGGCTTCGAGCCGGGCATGAAACAAAAACCGACCCAGGCGCCGATCAAGAACGAAGCGGCCAACGGTCTGAAGAACGAGCAATACTCCATCGCCATGGCGCGCACCGGCGATCCGCATTCCGCCACTGCTCAGTTCTTCATCAACACCAAGAACAACAGCTTCCTCGACTATCCCGGCCAAGACGGCTGGGGCTACTGCGTATTCGGCAAAGTGGTCGAGGGCAAGGAAGTGGTCGATGCCATCGGCAAAGTGAAGACCGGCAACAGCGGCTTCCACCAGGACGTGCCGAAAGAAGACGTCATCATCACCAAAGCGGAAGTGGTGCAATAACGAAAACGGCGCTTCGGCGCCGTTTTGATTTCATGCCCCATTCTCTCTTCATATCCGACCTGCATCTGAGCAGCGCGCATCCGCATAGCGCAGCACTGTTCCAGAATTTTGCCGCCGGCATCGCGCCGCAGGCTGAAGCGCTCTACATCCTGGGCGACCTGTTCGAGTACTGGGCGGGCGACGACGATCTCGACGACGCCTTCCATCAGCGCATCTGTGCCACCCTGCGCGCCCTGGATACGCAAGGCACGCGCATCTTCATCATGCACGGCAACCGCGATTTCCTGATGGATGAGAAACTGGCCGCAGCCTGTCATGCCACGCTGTTAGCTGACCCGACCCTGCTCGACCTGTACGGCACACCCACCCTGCTCACCCACGGCGATGCGCTGTGCACCGACGATGCGGCCTATCAGCAATTCCGCCGCATGGTGCGCAGTGCCGATTGGCGTACGCAATTCCTGGCGCAGCCGCTGGCACAACGCAAAGCGCAGATCGAACAACTGCGCGCGCAGAGCGAGCAATCCAAACGCGTCAAAGCCATGGACATCATGGATGTGAGCAGCGATGCGGTGAACGAGCTGCTGCGCCGCAACCACTACCCGCGCCTGATCCACGGCCACACCCATCGCCTGGCAAAACATCTGCATCATGTGGACGGGCACAGCTGCGAACGCTGGGTGCTGGGCGACTGGGACAGCAAGGCAAACTCGCTGCGCTGCGACCGCAGTGGCATCAGCTGGGAAGCCATTCCGGACTGACTCTAGGGGATTGACCGGCAATGCCCCGGAAAGCCGCTCCGCAGCATAAAACCTCCTGCCAATGCCGGTGGAATCGGGTTCCAACATGGCCATATATCTATTTCAAAACCCAAGGCGTAGTATGCCCATCCCGTTGCCGGGTTTTGTCTTGATGGATTACCAGGGAGAGCCGGATGAAGCTAGAACAGATACGCATTATCGCCATGTCGCAAGGTATCGAGTCCGGCAGGCTTTTTAAAACCGAACTGATCAAATCGATCCAAAGCAAGGAAGGCAATTTCGATTGTTATTCCACCGCCAACCGCAGGGAATGCGATCAAGAGACTTGCTGCTGGCGCAACGACTGTTTTGAGGCCGCTCTAAAAAGGACATTAGCATGAGCTTCGTTAACGGCGAATTCAGGGCATGAGCAAGGAAACAAAATGACAAGCAAACAAATCGCCCGCCGAGCCGGTGCAATGATCATGGTGGTGCTGGGTGCTGCTTTGATGCTGCTCGCACCCGAAGCCTGGCCAGGCGCGCTGTTGCTGATCCTGGGCGTGATTCTGGAGCTGGTCGGTATCGCGCTGGAGCACAAGGCCAAATAACACAGCCAAGTTAAGTCCTGAAGAATGAAGAGCGTCAGCTATTGAGCAGCCGCTCACACCAAGCTCGCACTACTTCTTGCCGCTACACAAATCCTCGCACGGCACGCCATCCTTGTTTCGATCCAGCGTCTTGACGCCGCAGCGCGTGAGGTAGAAATGCGCCTCGTCGCACGAACTCATTTGCGAGCAGTGGCGTTTCTTGCCGCATTGCAGGTCATACATTTGAGTTTGGGCAGCCTGTCTGGCTGCCGCGTGCTGATTGGCTGGCGGCGGCTCCCGCAAACGGCTGGCTTCGCCAGTAACGTGTCCCCGCCGCCACTGCCATGGCGCTTGCGGACTGGCCTGAGACCACAAACCACGCCGCGATTGCTGTGCATCGCTTTGCAGGCCGATGTAGGTCTTGTCGCTGTGGTAATGCGAATACTCCCACGCCATGCCGCGCTTCACCTGCTCCTGGTTGACGTTGCGCCCGTCCACCGAAATCTGCCCGACGATGCGCCCATATTGATCGACGGCCTGGCTGTCGATCTGCACTTGCTTCCTGCCCACCAACTCCTGCAGGGAGTCGCGCGCCTGCTTGCCGAAGGTCTGGTCTTTTTCCGGCGCGTCGATGTTGGCCATGCGCACTTTTATCTTTTGCCCGCCGCGCAGCACCATGACGGTATCGCCATCCATCACCATGATGACCTTGGCGTTGAAAGTCTCGGCCTGTACGCTCAACGCAATGCTACACAGCAATGCGACGAGCAATCTCATAGCAGCAGACTCTTGATGAAGGCGAGGCACAGCAGCGTGTAGCCCGCCGCCAGGATGTCGTCGAACATCACGCCCAGGCCGCCGTGCCAGTGCGAGTCGAAATGGCGGATGGGCTGCGGTTTGACGATATCGAAGAAGCGGAACAGCGAGAACGCCAGCAGCTGCCACACCAGACCTTCCGGCGTGAAGAACAGCACCAGCAGGAAAGCAACGATCTCGTCCCACACGATGCCGCCGTAATCCCCCACGCCCAGCGCCTTGCCGGTGATGTCGCACACCCACACGCCGAAGGCGAACGCCCAGATCAGCACCAGGATGAACATCGCATCGGTCAGGCGCGGCGCGAGATACCAGTACATCGGAAAAGCGACCAGGGTACCCGCCGTGCCGGGTGAACGCGGCACCAGGCCCGCACCGAAACCGAAAGAGAGAAAGTGTGCCGGGTGGCTGAACAGGAAGCGCCAGTTCGGCTGAAATCTCAATTCATCATGCAAAGTGGTCATAGCCGCCTTTCTCGATCTTCATCACACTGCCGTCCGCCGCACGCACTTTGCAGCCACGTCCGGACACGATTTTCCCGATACGTGTCAGCTGCAAGCGCAGGCGGGTCGCTATCTGTTCAATCTCATCGCGCTGCGCGACCGGAGCCGTGAAACACAATTCGTAATCATCGCCGCCGGCCAGCACGCATTGCTGCGCCAGCTCGATCATCTCGTCATCAACGGAAGCAAAAAACGATGACATCGGCAACCTGTCATATCTAAGCTCCGCGGCCGCATTGGAGCATTCCAGGATATGGCCGAGATCGGCGTGCAATCCGTCGGAAACGTCGATGGCGCTGTTGGCGACACCGCGCAACGCCAAGCCCAGCGCGACACGCGGCTGAGGTTGATGCAAGGCGTCAAGGCAGGTGACACGGGCACCTTCCGGCAGTTTGATTTTGCCTCGCAGATGCGCCAGTCCCAATGCGGCGCCACCCAACGTTCCCGACACCCATATGTCATCGCCGGGCTGCGCGCCATCACGGCGCAAGGCTTTGCCCTGTGGTACTTCGCCCATGATGGTGACACACAGGTTGAGCGGGCCGCGCGTGGTGTCGCCACCGACGAGCTCGACGCCATGCTCATCGGCCAAGTCGAAGAAGCCTGAGCTGAAACGCTGCAACCAATGCTCATTCTCTTCAGGCAAGGCAAGCGACAGCGTCGCCCAGCGCGGGGCCGCACCCATCGCTGCCAGGTCGGACAGATTGACCGCCAGTGTTTTGTGTCCCAGCAGATAAGGATCGGCATCGGCATAGAAATGCGTGCCGCTCACCAGCATGTCGGTGGAAACGGCCAGCTGCATGCCCTCGGCCACCTGCAGCAACGCGGCATCATCGCCCACGCCCAGGCTTGCGCTCGGTGTGGGACGGGTGAAGTAACGCTTAATGAGATCGAATTCGGACATGCACCAAACCCTTCACCGCATAACCAGCGACTTGGCTGACATTTTTTCAGCCTTAGTCGAATGGCTAGTAGCTCCATTAGAAACACAGAGAAAACCTTTAAACCCGGCATTGATCGGGTTGGCTTTCCTCTGTGTCTCTGTGTCTCTGTGGTGCAATTGTTTTACTTCGCCTTTACTTCAGCTGCGCGCACCTGCGACGCCAGTTTGTCCAGCACGCCGTTGACGAATTTGTGCCCGTCGCTGCCGCCGAAGGTCTTGGCCAACTCCACCGCTTCGTTGATCACCACGCGATATGGCACTTCCGGATGCTGGGTCAATTCGAACGCGCCCAGCAGCAGCACGGAGAATTCGACCGGGCTCAATTCGTTCACGGCGCGATCCAGATGCGGCGCGATCTGCGCGGCCAGTTCCTCGTTCCCGGCGATCACGCCGCGCAACAGTTGAACGAACAATTCATTGTCGTAACGGCCCAGACTTTTTTCCTCGCGCGTGGCCTTCTCGATTTGCGCGGCGCTCCTGCCGGAAAGCCGCCATTCATATATGCCCTGCATCGCCAGTTCGCGCGCACGATGGCGCAGGCTCCTGGCAGGTGTTGCAATTTTGTTCTCGCTCATGCGATACCCCTCAACAGATTCACCATCTCGATGGCGACCAGCGCCGCTTCCGCACCCTTCACGCTCATGCGCACTTCGGCCTGTTCGTCGGTATCGGTGGTGAGGATGGCATTGGCGACGGGAACACCGGTCGCCAATTGCACTTCGCCCACACCGCGCGCCGATTCGTTGGAAACGACCTCGAAGTGGTAGGTATCGCCACGGATCACCGCACCGAGCGCGATCAGCGCATCGTAATCGTCACTGTTCGCCATGTGCAGCAACACCAGCGGTATCTCCAGCGCACCGGGGACGGTTGCCAGGGTGATGTCGTTCTCGCTGACCCCGCTCTTCACCAGTTGCGCGCGGCACGATGCCAGCAACCCTTCGCATACCGGCGTATTGAAGCGGCTCTGCACGATGCCGATGCGCAGCCCTTTTCCATTCAAATTCTGTTCGATCTCTTTCATTTTTCTTCCTTAAGCGTATCCCACTACTTCCAATCCAAATCCCGCCATGCTCGGCAGTTTGCGCGGGGTGGCGATGAGGCGCATCTTGCCCACGCCGACATCGCGCAATATCTGCGCGCCGATGCCATAGCTGCGAGGATCCCACTTCGTTGCATGATGGTCTGCCGGTGTATCCAGCGCGCGCGCCAGCAATGTCTGCGGCGTTTCGCTCTGATGCATCAGCACCAGCACCCCGCTGGCTGCGGCACTGATTTTTTTCAAGGCATCATGCACGCTGGTGCTGTGCTGGAAGCTGGCCTGTTCCAGAAAATCCATGACCGACAACGGCTCATGTACCCGCACCAAAGTCTCTGCATCGCGCGCTATGTTGCCTTTCACCAACGCCAGATGGGTACGCTGAGTGCTCTTGTCAGAGTAGGCGATCAGCTCGAATGCACCATACGCGGTTTGCACCGTGCGCTGGCCGACGCGTTCGATCAAAGTTTCGTTGTGCGCGCGGTATTCGATCAGGTCGGCGATGGTGCCGATCTTCAAGCCGTGCTGTTTGGCAAAGGGGATCAGGTCCGGCAGGCGCGCCATCTCGCCGTCGTCTTTCAGGATCTCGCAGATCACCGAGGCCGGTGTCAGACCCGCCAACTGCGCCAGATCGCAACCTGCCTCGGTGTGCCCGGCTCGCACCAGCACACCGCCGTTCTGTGCCATCAGCGGGAAGATGTGCCCGGGCTGCACGATATCGGCGGGCTGGGCGTGCTTGTTCGCCGCCGCCAGGATGGTGCGTGCGCGGTCGGCCGCCGAGATGCCGGTGGTGACCCCGCTCGCCGCCTCGATGCTCAAAGTGAAGTTGGTCGCCAGCGGCAACCCGTTGTCGCGCACCATCAGCGGCAGATTGAGCTGCTGGCAATGCGCCTGTGTCAGCGTCAGGCAGACCAGTCCGCGCCCGTACCTGGCCATGAAGTTGATCATCTCCGGCGTGGCAAATTCGGCGGCGAACACCAGGTCGCCTTCGTTCTCGCGGTCTTCTTCGTCCACCAGCACGACCATGCGTCCGCCGCGTATCTCGGCGATGATCTCGGTTATCGGTGCGATGTCTGTCATTTGAAACACTTTCTGATAATGCAGCGCCATGCGCCGCAAGGGTTCGGATTCTATCATCCCGGCACTTGCCATTCGCTTTGAACTGCTGGCGGCAGCCTATTTCCTAGCCAGATGATATGGCTGCAATCGCCGCTGCGGGGGTACCATATACAGAATCGGTTGATTTCACCCATGGAGGAGTTCACGGTGAGCACTTTGAAATCCTTTGCGCTCTGCCTCCTCTTGTTGTCTGGCACGGCGGCCAATGCAGGCGAGCTCCAGGCCGGCATCAGTTTTGTGCCCCTGCTCACGAGCAGCCCGCATCTGCATCTCAGCTACCGCCCATCACAAAGCCATCTTCAGTTCGGCTATAAATATCAACGATGGACTGACGAGTACACGAACAACATCACACAGCTGACAACCGCCCGCAGCACCCAGACGCGCAGCGGCCCGATGCTGATGTATCTGTCTGAGATCGATACGGATTCGTCGGTATATTACGGAATCGAGTTGTTGCAGTGGGTCGCCAGGGAATACCCCGTCGGACCCGGTGGAGTGACCGCAACCACATCCAGTAACGACCTGTACTTTGGCGCTGGAAAAACCGGGCATCTGAATAGTCACTGGTACTATGACTTCGGCCTCTTCCTCAGCCCGACCGCCGACCTAAGTAGTCCATCGAGCAAGAACAACGGCAGCTCCTCGTCGGGAAGTTTTGATCTGCAACTGCAGTTGGGGCTGTTCTTCTAACGGGCCGTTTTCAACTCTGAGCCTCGTTCCAGGACTGCATGCGTTCCACATAGCGCGCGATCAGGTCGATCTCCAGATTCACCTTCGCGCCCGCTTTGAGTTCCTGCAGCGTGGTGACTTCCAGCGTGTGCGGGATCAGGTTCACCTCGAACTCGCTGCCTGCCACCAGATTCACCGTAAGGCTCACGCCGTTGATGGTGATGGAACCTTTCATGGCGATGTATCTGGACAGCGCATGCGGTGCGCGCACCACCAGGCGCCAGCTTTCGCCGAGGTCGTTGAAGGCGACCACTTCGCCCACGCCGTCCACATGACCGCTGACCAGATGCCCGCCCAGCCTGTCCGACAGGCGCAACGCCTTTTCCAGATTGACGCGTGCCCCCTGTTTCCCCAGTCCGGCGGTGCAACTCAGCGTCTCGCGCGAAACATCCACGGTGAAGTCGTTGCCTTGTATCTCCACCACGGTGAGGCACACACCGTTCACCGCGATACTGTCGCCCAGCGCCACGTCGTCCATGCCGAGCGCCTTGGTCGCCACGGTCAGGCGCAAGCCGCCTTCTCTGTCCTGCGCCGATTTGATCAGGCCGACATCGGCCACGATTCCACTAAACATTTTTTATCCTTGCTGTGATGCGCAAATCCTTGCCCACATGGCGCACATCCTGCCACGCCAACTCCACACGCTGTTCAAGCTGCACCAGCTCACCCAAATTCGCCATGCCGCGCGCGGCATCGCCCAACAATTGCGGTGCCAGATACAGCACCAGTTCATCCACCAGCCCCGCCCTGAACAACGCGCCGTTCAATGTCGCTCCCGCTTCCACCAGCACCTCATTGATGCCGCGCTGCGCCAAGTCACGCAGCACACCGGCCAAATCCACCTTGCCGTTCGCACCCGCCAGCGTCGCCACTTCGGCACCGCAGGCCTGCAATGCCCGATGTTTTTCCGCGTCCGCGCCAGCGGTGTATATCAGCGTCTTGCCGCCATGCACGATCCTGTCCTTGGGCGAGATATGCAACGCGCTATCCAGCACCACGCGCAAGGGCTGGCGCTCGGTTTCGAAATCGCGCACATCGAGTTGCGGATCGTCTGCCAATACCGTGCCGATGCCCGTGAGCACGGCACAGGAACGCGCACGCCAGTGCTGTACGTCGCTGCGCGCCTCCGCACCGGTGATCCATTTGCTCACCCCGTTCGCCAGCGCGGTGCGCCCATCCAGACTGGCGGCGATCTTGCTGCGCACCCATGGCAAGCCGCGCGACATGCGCGAGAAAAAACCGATGTTCAGTTCGCGCGCCGCGACTTCCATCAGGCCGCATTCCACCTGGATACCGGCGGCACGCAATTGGGCGATGCCTTGCCCTGCAACCAATGGATTGGGATCCTGCACGGCGACCACCACCCGCGCCACACCTGCCGCGACCAGCGCATCGGCACAGGGCGGCGTGCGCCCGTGGTGGCTGCACGGCTCCAGTGTCACATAGGCAGTTGCGCCGCGAGCCGCTGCGCCTGCGGCACGCAAGGCATGCACTTCGGCATGCGGCTCACCAGCGCGCTCGTGCCAACCTTCGCCGACAAGCGCGCCATTCTTCACCAGCACGCAACCGACACGCGGATTGGGCGAGGTCGTGTACAGCCCGCGTTCTGCCAGTCGCAACGCTTGCGCCATCCACTGGCTGTCGGCAGCTTGCAGCATGGTCAATCTGTCTTGCGCCGACGTGTCGGGGGCTTGCTCACCGCATCGATGGCATCCGAAAAATCACCGACGTCCTGGAAACTTTTGTACACCGAGGCGAAACGGATATAGGCGACCTTATCCAGCTTGAGCAGCTCCTTCATCACCATCTCGCCGATCTGGCGGGAACCGATTTCGCGTTCGCCCAGGGCGAAGACTTTCTGTGTGACGTGATCGATGGCCGCATCGACCAGCTCGGTGGGAACCGGGCGCTTGTGCAGCGCACGGGTGAAACTGGTGCGCAACTTTTCTTCGTCGAACTCGCTGCGCATGCCGTTCTGCTTGACCACCTGCGGCATGCGCAACTCCACCGTCTCATAGGTGGTGAAGCGCTTGTCGCACGAAAGGCAACGGCGGCGACGGCGGATGCTGTCGCCTTCCTCGCTTTCGCGGGTGTCCACTACTTGGGTATCCGGGCCTTTGCAGAATGGACACCGCATGATGTCAGCTTACGCGCCGTACACTGGGAATTGTGTGGTCAGTTTCTTCACTTCACCGACCACCCTGGCGATCACTGCATCATCGTTCGGCGCATCCAGCACGTCGGCGATGAGGTGAGCCAGCTTCTCGGCTTCCAGTTCCTTGAAGCCGCGCGTGGTCATCGCCGGGGAACCGATGCGGATGCCGGAAGTGACGAAAGGCTTCTCCGGATCGTTGGGGATGGCGTTCTTGTTCACGGTGATGTGAGCCTTGCCCAGTGCGGCCTCGGCATCCTTGCCGGTCAGCTTCTTGGCGCGCAGATCGACCAGGAACACGTGGCTGTCGGTGCGGCCGGATACGATGCGCACACCGCGCTCGGTCAACACCTTGGCCATCACGCGCGCGTTGTCGATGACTTGCTTCTGGTATACCTTGAATTCCTTGCTTGCCGCTTCCTTGAACGCCACCGCCTTGGCCGCGACGACGTGCATCAGCGGGCCGCCTTGCAGTTGCGGGAAGATCGCGGAATTGAGCGCCTTCTCGTGCTCCGCCTTGGCCAGGATCAGGCCGCCGCGCGGGCCGCGCAGTGTCTTGTGGGTGGTGGTGGTCACGAAGTCGGCGATACCGACCGGGTTGGGGTAGTAGCCTGCCGCGACCAGGCCGGCATAGTGCGCCATGTCCACGAACAGGTAGGCGCCGACGCTGTCGGCGATCGCGCGGGAGCGCTTCCAGTCGATGACCAGCGCGTAGGCGGAAGCACCGGCCA
>Ga0113563_10001786_pt1 | contig 12511 bp, 10 predicted proteins | sample Mud3Dept3metaG_FD_80117 | JGI IMG/M metagenome (GOLD analysis project Ga0113563, IMG submission 80117) | Freshwater wetland microbial communities from Ohio, USA, analyzing the effect of biotic and abiotic controls - Mud 3 Core 4 Depth 3... | ecosystem: Environmental > Aquatic > Freshwater >...
CGGTCGTGCGCGTGATCGATGACGGCCCGGGCGTCCCCGCCGATGTGCTGCCGCAGATCTTCGAGCCGTTCTTCACGACCAAGCCGAAGGGCGAGGGCACGGGTCTCGGCCTGGGGATCGCACGCCAGATCGTCGACAAGCACCAGGGCGTGCTGCGCTGCCACTCGGAGCCGGGCCGCACCGTGTTCGAGGTCTGGTTGCCGTTCACCGAGATCGAGGGCGCCGGATACGCTCCGGCACCCGGGGCAAACGCGTCGGAGATCGCATCGTGACCCGCCGCGAGGTGATCGTCTGTGTCGATGACGAGGAGGGTGTGCTCCGCGTGCTGCGCGCCCAGCTCGGCGCGAGGTTCGGTCACGAGTGCCAGATCGCGACGGCGCGGTCCGGTGACGAGGCGGTCGCGCTGTTCGACGAGCTGACCCGCGAGGGCGAGCGGATCGCCCTCGTGATCGCCGACCAGATCATGCCCGGGATGAAGGGCGTCGAGCTGCTCGAGATCGTCGACCGCCGGATGCCCGCGACGACGAAGATCCTGCTGACCGGCCAGGCCGGCCTCGACGCGGTGATCGAGGCGATCAACCGCGCGCACCTCAACCACTACATCGGCAAGCCGTGGGACGAGACCGCGATGCTGCTCGCCGTCGAGACTCTGCTCAGGCAGTACCGGCTGATCAACGAGAACCAGCACCTGGTCGCGTCGCTGTCGGCGAAGAACCAGGCGCTGCTCGAGATGAACCGCGAGCTCGAGGCGAAGATCCACGAGCGCACGCACGAGCTCGCCGAGGCGAATGCCCGGCTCGCGCAGCTCGCGGTCACCGATGGGCTCACCGGCCTGTACAACCACCGCCACTTCCACGAGCGGCTCACGCTCGAAGTCGAGCGCAGCCAGCGCAGCGGCCTCCCGCTGTCGCTGCTGATGCTCGACGTCGATCACTTCAAGCAGTTCAACGACACGTACGGCCACCCCTCCGGCGACGAGGTGCTGCGCCAGCTCGCGCGCGTCCTCGGCGACACCCGGCGCGCCAACGACGTGGTCGCCCGCTACGGCGGCGAGGAGTTCGCGGTGATCCTGGTCGATACCCCGAAGTTCACGGCGGCCAAGGTGGCGGAGCGCGTGCGCGAGCGGATCTACGACAACGACTTCTCCGAGGCCGCGCCCCGGGCGGGCCGGCTCAGCGTGTCGATCGGCGTCGCGACGTTCCCCGATGACGGCGGCGACGCCGAGGCGCTCGTGCGGTCCGCGGATACGGCGCTCTATGCGGCGAAGCGGGCAGGGCGCAACCGCGTCGTGCTCGCGACCGAGACCCTCGCGATCTCGCCGGGCGCCTGATACGGTCGGCAGCGATGAGCAGCGAAGACATCGCGGTGATCGGAGCCGGGAGCTACGGCACCTGTCTCGCCGTGCTGTTCGGCAACCACGGTCATCGCGTGGCGCTCTACAACCGCAACGCGGATTCCGCGCGCGAGATGGACACGGTGCGCGAGAACACGGCGTATCTCCCCGGCCACCGCTTGCCGGACACGGTCACGGTCACCAGCGATCTCGAGGCCGCGGTGCGCGGCAAGCGGTTCGTGCTCGGCGTGACGCCGTCGCATGGCACGCGCGAGGTGCTGTCGCGTGCGGCGCCGTGGATGGATCCCGACGCGATCGTGATCAACGCCTCCAAGGGGCTCGAGGACGGCACGCTGCAGACGATCGACGCGGTCTATCGCGACATCCTCCCGGAGCGGATCGCGGCGCGCGCGACCTACCTGTCGGGGCCGACGTTCGCGAGCGAGCTCGCCGCGGGGATGCCGGCCGCCATCGTCCTCGCGGGGCACGATCGCGAGACCACCAGCGCCGCACAGAGCGCGCTGACCGGGCTCAACTTCCGGATCTACACGACCGACGACGTGCTCGGGGTCCTGGTCGGCGGCGCGCTCAAGAACGTCGTCGCGATCGCCGCCGGTGTATCCGACGGGCTCGGCTTCGGCTCGAACACCCGCGTCGCGCTGATCACGCGCGGGCTCGCCGAGATCACGCGGATCGGCGTCGCGCTCGGCGCGCATGCGCAGACGTTCGCGGGCCTGTCGGGGATGGGCGACCTCGTGCTGACCTGCTCGGGCGACGCCTCGCGCAACCGGCGGGTCGGGCTCGCGCTCGGCCAGGGTAAGAAGATGGCGGATATCCTCGGCCCGAATGGATTGATGAAGCAGGTCGCCGAGGGCGTGAAGACCGCGAAGGTGGCCCACGAGCTCGCGGCGAAGATCAACGTCGACGCGCCGATCATCAACGCGATGTACGCGGTCATCCACGAGGGCGTGCCGGTGCGTGAGGCGATCATGCGCATGTTGACGCGCCCCGTGAGGTCGGAACGCGACTAGCCATGCTGGGCTTCGTTCTCGACGACATCTTCATCGAGCACCGGTCGCCGTCGGGGCACCCCGAGCGACCGGCGCGCGCCGAGGCCGTGCGCGATGCGCTGATCGCTGCGGGCATCGTCGAGCGCGGTCGTCGGGTCGCGACCCGGGCCGCCTCCGACGAGGAGCTCGCGCGGGTTCACGGTGGCGCGTACCTCGACGATCTCGCGAGGCGGATCCCCGGCAAGACCGGCTGGCTCGACGCCGATACGTACTTCTCGCCGGGTACGTGGGATGCCGCGCGCGCCGCGGCCGGCTCGACCTGCCAGCTCGTCACGGATGTCCTCGATGGTGCGCTGGCCCAGGGCATCGCGGTGGTGCGCCCGCCCGGGCACCACGCGACGCGCGATCAGGCGATGGGCTTCTGCCTGCTCAACAACGTCGCGGCGGCCGCGAGCGCCGCGCGTGCACGCGGTGCTGCACGGGTCGCGATCGTCGACTGGGACGTCCACCACGGCAACGGCACGCAGGACATCTTCTGGGACGACCCGTCGGTGCTCTACATGTCGGTCCACCAGTACCCGTACTACCCGGGGTCCGGCGCGCCGACGGAGATCGGCGGAGCCAACGCGAAGGGGGCGACGATCAACGTCGGGCTTCCCGGCGGCTGCGGCGATGCCGAGTACGCAGCGGTGTTCGACCACGTGTTCCTCCCAGCGATCGGGAAGTTCGCCCCCGACGTGCTCCTGATCTCGGCGGGGTTCGACGCGTTCGAGCACGACCCGCTCGCGGGCATGCGCGTGACCCACGAGGGGTTCGCGGCGATGGCGAAGCGCCTGCGCACGATCGCGGAGCGCGCGAGCGCCGGCCGGATCGTCGCCGTGCTCGAAGGTGGTTACGATCTCGACGGGCTCGCCGGTGGGATGACGTCGGTGCTCACCGCGTTCGCGCAGCCAGCCGAGCCGCTGCCCCCGATCAGCCCCATGCCCACCAACCTCGTCGCACGCGCGGCGATCGAGGGCACGCTCGCCGCACACGCGGCGGGGGGCAGCCCGATCCCGGGGGCCGACCGATGAAGCGACACCAGACCGCCGACCTCGAGCCGACCGCCTTCGGCGGGCGCTACACGCTCCTGCGCCGCCTCGCGGTCGGCGGGATGGCGGAGATCTACCTCGCGCGCCAGGCCGCGATGGCGGGGTTCGAGAAGGAGGTCGTGATCAAGCGATTGCGCGCCGAGCTTGCCGACGATCCTCGGATCGTCGAGATGTTCCTCGACGAGGCGCGGATCGGAGCCCTGCTCAATCACCCGAACATCGTGCACGTCTACGACGTCGACGAGCACGACGGGATCCCGTACATCGCGATGGAGTACATCGTCGGCGAGGAGCTCAACGAGCTGTGCCGCCGCGGGCTCACCCACGGTCGGTTCCTCCCGCTCGAGCACGCAGTCGAGTTGATCCGCCAGGCCGCGCACGGGATGGGTTACTTCCACGCCAAGCGCGGCGCAGAGGGCTCGATCCTGAGCGATCAGCCGCTCGACATCGTCCACCTCGACATCTCGCCGTCGAACCTGCTCGTCACCCAGGACGGGACGATGAAGGTCATCGACTTCGGCATCGCCCGCGCCCGCGGTCAGCGCACGCGGACGGAGGTCATCCCCGGCAAGCTGTCCTATATGTCGCCCGAACAGGCGTCGCGGACCGCCGGCTCGCCACAGGTCGATCACCGCAGTGACATCTTCTCGCTCGGCATCGTGCTCTACGAGATCACCGTCGGGCGCCGGCTGTTCCGTGGCCCAGCGAACGAGGTCGTCCAGAAGCTGATCGCGGCCGAGGTCGAGCCCCCGACGTTCTTCCGCAGGAGCTTTCCGCCCGCGCTCGAGGCGATCGTGATGCGCGCTCTCGAGAAGCACCCCGCGGATCGCTACCAGAGCGCGTACGATCTCGCCGACGATCTCGAGACCTTCCTCCGCGACGAGCGCCTGCACTCGGGCCCGGTGCGGATCGCCCGCTACCTCGACATGCTGACGCACGCGGCCGGTGGCCAGCGCCGTCCCGAGCTGGTGTCGGAGGCCGAGGTCCGGCGCGGTGACGGGGGCGACGAGCTCGACTTCGACAGCCAGGTGTTCGACGGCTACAAGCCGCAGGAGGGCGCGCCGGGCCCCGAGCAGGCGCCCGAGTGGGAGGACGCGGACCAGCCCGAGGCCGATGTCGCCGCGGCGCTCGGCATGGAGCTCGCGGAGCTGCGTGCGCTGCGCACGCCGGTGCCCGTGCGGCCCGCGGGCATGGCGCCACTGACCGGCAAGGAGCCGCGCACGTCGACACCGCCCGAGGGAACCAGGGCGTCTACGCCTGCGGTGCCACCGGCGACGCGCGCGGTGACCACCGACGAGGAAGATGCGCCGCCGCGCGCGCGGGCGGTGACCAGCGACGACGACGACAGCTTCGACGTGCCGATCACGCCGGCGCCGACCCGCGCGGTCTCGAACGCCGACCCCGACGACGTCGAGCCGCCGACGCAGCCGATCGCGCCGACCCCGCTGCCCGGTCGCGGATCGCGCCCCGTGATCGAGCCACCACCGGCACCACTGCGGGCCGCTCCGCCGTCCACGCTGCCGCCCGCACCGGCGGTCGGATCGGCGTTGCTCGCGCGCAACGCGGCGTCCGTCCAGCCCTCGCGGCTGCCCTGGATGCTCGTGGGTACACTCGGCGTGGCAGTGCTCGCTCTCCTGGCGTATATCGTCATGAAGTGAAGTGGTCGTCCGGCGCGCTCGGCGCACTCCTCGCCCTCGTGCCGCTGATCGGGTGCGATCGCGAGTCCGAGCGCCGCGAGCGCCCGCGACCTCCGCAGCGCGAGCGCCGGGTGATCGAGCCGCCGGTCGGCAACGTCCGCCCGCTGCCGCCGCACGCGATCCGCGCTGATGGCGTCGGTCCGTACCGGATCGGCGAGCGGCTGTCCGTGCTGCTCGAGCAGCTGCCGTCGGGGCCGCGGATCGCGGTGTTCGAGATCCCGGGGCTGTTGCATCGCGGCCTGATCCGCGCCGAGGACGACACCGTCCTGATCGGCGGCGAGCCCGGTAGCTCCGCATCGTTCGTCGCGGTCGTCGGTGCCGAGGTCGCGCGCACCGAGTCCGGGATCCACGTCGGCTCGACCAAGGCCGAGGTCCTGGCCGCGCTCGGTCCGGTCTCGCACGAGCTCGACGCCGCGCACGATCCACGCGTCATGGTGCCGCCGGGGATGCGGAACGCCCGGATCCTCCTGCACGAGGATCGCGTCGCGGCGATCGTCGTCAGTGCCGACAGCGGAACACCGGCGCGGGCCGGTCCAGCACGCGATAGCGGGGTGACCTGCCCGCGTCCGGCGAGCACGGAGCGCGGCTTCGGAGCCTGCCTGACCGGGGTGGGCGAGCTCGTCGAGGTCGTCGACAACGAGGTCACGGTGCGCGCGGTCGAGACCGGGCGCGTGATCGCTCGTTTCCCCATCCCGTACAAGGTCGTGTTCGTCGCGCCGCTGCGCGCGCCCGATGGCCGCGACGAGCTCGTCGTGATCACGCACGCCGCGGACGCGCAGCAGCGCCGGTGGTCGTTGATCGCGTACCGGTTCGACACCGGCAAGATCGCGAAGACCGAGCCGGCGCTGCTCTACCAGCTCACCAGCTCGAACGCCCGCTGGATCGGCGCGGACCTCGACGAGGTCGAGCTCTACCTCGAGCTGGCGAGCCACGCCGATCTGGTCGAGGTCGGAGGTCTCCTCACCACGCGCCCGGCGCAGGGGCCGTGGCGCGATGTCGTGGTGATCTCGCCGGTCTCCGTCCCGCGCAGATCGGGTAAGTCCGCGCCGCCCGAGGGCGTCGACGCCGGGACGGCCGAGGTGGGGCCGGCTGCGGACAGCGCGAGCGGGTCGGACGCGACCAAACCTTGAGGTCGGTCGTGGTGTCGTCGGCCGTACCCCTTTGCCATGACTGCTTTTTTTCGGCACACTCTAGGGACGTGTCGCGCTGCGCATCTGGCATCGTTTGCGCTTGTCGGCGGAGGGCGGCGGCATGAAGTTCCTCTGCGATCGGTGCAAGACCCGCTACTCGATCGGAGACGATCGCGTACGCGGCAAGATCCTCAAGATCCGCTGCAAGAACTGCGCAAACGTGATCACCGTCCGCGAGGGGATGACGGACCTCGACGCGTCGGAACCGGCGCCACGTCGGAACCAGTCGCCGACGACGATGGCCCCGCCCGTGAGCGGGGTTGCGCCGAACAACGGCGCGCTCGGTGCGGCGTTCGCGTCGGCGCTGACGACCAAGCCCCCCGCCGCACTCGAGGAGGAGTGGTACGTCTCCGACGACGGCGATCAGGAAGGCCCGTTCTCGCTGACCGAGGCGCAGGCGTGGGTCGGCGCGAAGGGGTTCGAGGCGGATCTGCACTGCTGGAGCGAGGGCTTCGACGACTGGCTGCCCGTCGACAAGGTCAGCCACTTCCGCGGCCTGCGAAAGAAGCCCGCCCCCGCTCCCGCGCCGCACGCTCCGCCTCCGCTACCGCGGTCACCGGCCAGCGGTGGTCGGATCGGCGCGCAGTCCGTCGAGGACGAGCCCAAGCCGCTGTTCGCCGCGACGATGGCGGCGCTCGAGAAGAGCTCTCCCGCGAGCCCCTCGCACGATCGCGGCCTCGGGTTACCGCCGACCAGCACCCGCCCGTCGGCGACGCCGGCCGGGGGCATGCCCGCGCTGAAGGCTCGCACCAACGGTGCGCCGAGCGGTGCATTGAAAGCGCCGGCCCCGGCGCCCGCGCCGTTCAAGGTCCCATCGTCGATGCCGTCCGCGCATCCGCGTCCGATGTCACCACGCGCCTCGACGGTGCCCGGCGTCGGTTCGAAGCCCGCGCCGTTCGAGGGCGATCAGCCGACCCAGATCGAGGCGCCGCCGTTCGACGACGAGGCGATGACCGCAGCCGAGCCCGTCGCGGCCGCGGCCAAGCGCGTTGCCAGCGAGGCCAACGATGCGTTCGCGAGCGCCGCGGCGCGCCACACGGCGCGCGATCCGAAGGAAGACAAGGCGACCGCACCGGCCGCGCCGCGCTACCCGTCGGCCACCTCGCCCCTCGACAGCGATGGCGACGACGACGAGCTCTCGATCGGGGAGGTCTCGCGCGTCGTCAAGCTCGCAGATCTGATGGCGTCGGCGCCCAAGCAGCGCTCGGGGCCGGTCCCGGTCGCCAACCGCACCGGTCCCGTGCCGCGGATGAACGCGACGGGCGCGATCTCGCGGATCGGGCAGACCGGCATGGTCCCGCGGATGGGGCAGACCGGCATGGTCCCGCGGATCGACGATCCGAACGCCCCCGCGGGTGGCGTCCCCCAGGATCTGGCCGCGCCACCGGCGGTCGCCATGCATCATCGCCGCGGGCTGGTCATGCTGATCGGCGTCGCCGCGCTCCTGCTCGCCGGCGTCGCGGTCGCGGTCGTGCTGCTCGTGTTCAGCGGCGACGACATCACCAACACCAGCCTCGCCGGTGGCGACACGATCGACACGACGCGCCCCGACGATCCGACGCGCAAGTACAACCCGAACGATCCGCGTGGGGGCTCCGCGGTCAATCCGTTCTTCCCGCCGAAGGTTCCGGGCAAGAGGATCAACACGAACCCGAACCCGAATCTGAACACCGGATCGAACGGCAAGACCGAGATCGCCCTGCCGACCGGCTCGCTGCGCTCGGACGAGATCGAGGAGATGGCGCGCAAGTACTCGACCGGGACGCAGCGCTGCTACATGCGCTCGCAGAAGGGCGCCGAGCAGTTCATGTACCAGGACCTCAAGAAGATCCAGGCCACGCTCAGCATCGGCACCGACGGGGTCGTCAAGGACGTCCAGCTCTCGCAGCACGCGGCGTCGAACCTCGGGAAGTGCCTGATCTCGGCGATCAAGAGCTGGAAGTTCCGCGCCTCGCCGGGCGGCCTCTACAAGATCAGCCTGCAGTTCGTCTCTGGCTGAGCTCGCCCGCGACCTCCGCGAGGATCCCGGCTGCGGCTTCGACCTCCGCCGCGGTGGTCTCGAGCCCGAACGACAGCCGGACCATGCCGACGTCGGCGGGTAGCCCGATCGCGGTGAGGACCGCCGAGGGCTTGCTGTCGCGGTCGGCACACGCGGAGCCCGTCGACACGTAGACGCCGCGGCTCGACAGCACGGTGCGCAGCGCGGTCGCCGGCACGCCGGGGATCCCGAGCGCGAGGATGTGAGGCGCGCGGCGCTGATCGGGAACGAGCTGGCGGTACGCGACGCCGCGCGCATCGAGCACCGAGGTCACGCGATTCGCGAGCTCGAGCCAGCGCGCACGCGCCGCCGGCATCGCCGCGATCGCGCGCTCGGCGGCGAGTCCGAAGCCCGCCGCGCCGGGCGCATCCTGGGTGCCGCCGCGCAGGCCCTTCTGCTGGCCGCCGCCGACCCACAGCGGCTCGAGCACCGCCCCGGCGCGGAGCCACAGCGCGCCCACGCCCTTCGGACCGTGGAGCTTGTGGGCGGCGAGCGCGACCGAGTCCGCTCCGAGGGCGGTCACGTCGAGCGGGACCTTCCCGAACGCCTGCGCCGCGTCGACGTGGATGTGGCAATCGGGGGCGCGCCGCCGGATCGCACCGGCGATCGCCGCCACCGGCTGCACGATGCCGATCTCGTTCTGCACCATCACGATCGCGACGATGGCGGCTCCCGCAGCAGCCTCGGCGACCGTCTCGGGATCGAGCACGCCGTCGGGCCCGGGCGCGACCTCGATGACCGGGCGTCCACGTTCGCCGAGCCGCGCCGCCGTGGCGCTGACCGCGGGGTGCTCGATCGACGACACGACGATCGCTCCCTCATGCACCCGGGCTGCGCCGAGCACCGCGAGCGCATCGGCTTCGGTGCAGCCGCTCGTCCATACGATGTCCCCCTGGCTGCCGCCGGCATCGCCGAGGGCCGCGAGCAGGCGTCCGCGCGCGGCCTCGATCTGGGTGCGCGCCGCGGCCCCCTGCGGGTGTTGCGCGCTCGGGTTGCCCCACGCGGTGCGCATCACCTCGGTCATCAGGGCGAGCACCTCGTCGGAGACGCGGGTCGAGGCGGCATTGTCGAGGTAGATTGGCGTCATCACGTCAGTAGGCGTCTACATCCACTTCCCGTGGTGCCGCAAGCTGTGTCCGTACTGCGACTTCGCAGTCGAGACCGGCGAGCCCCCGCACGACGCGTACCTCGCCGCGATCCTCGGCGAGCTGGCGGCGCGCGCGCCCGCGTTCCCCGGCGAGCTGGCCTCGATCTACTTCGGCGGCGGGACCCCCTCGCTATGGCGCGCCGATTGCCTCGCGACCGCGATCCGAGCGGTCCGGGATCACTACGGCGCGGTGCCTCGCGAGGTGACGATCGAGGCGAACCCGACCGACTGCACCGAGGACAGCCTCGTCGCGTGGCGCGCGGCCGGCGTCTCGCGTGTGTCGATCGGCGTGCAGGCCCTCGATGCACCGGCGCTCGTCGTGCTCGGGCGCGACCACCGGTTCGGCGACGGGCGCGCGGCGGTCGAGCGCAGTCTGGCGGCCGGGCTCACGACGTCGGCGGACTTCATCCTCGGGACGCCCGGCGGCAACTCGCGCGTCGAGACCCTGTCCGCCGATCACCTGTCGGTCTACGAGTTGACGATCGAGGATCGCACCGCTTTCGGCAAGCGCGTGCGCGACGGGCGGCTCGTCCCGCTCGACGAGGACGTGCTGACCGAGCTCTACACGCAGACCCACGATCAGCTGACCGGTGCGGGCTTCGAGCACTACGAGATCAGCTCGTACGCACGGCCGGGCCGGCGCGCGGTCCACAACAGCCTGTACTGGCAGGGCGCGCCGTTCCTCGGGCTCGGCGTCGGCGCGGCGTCCCTCGAGGTTCGCGCCGACGGCTCGGGCGTGCGGGCGACCAACCCGCGGCGCGCCAAGGACTACCTCGCGGCGCCGGGCGTCCCCGTCGAGCGCACCACGATGACCGCGTCGGAGATGGCGGTCGACCGCGCCTGGCTCGGGCTGCGGACCTCCGACGGGGTGACCGAGGCCGATCTCGCGCCGGCACAGGGAATTGCTGAGGAGCTCGTCGGGCGCGGCCTCGCGGAGCGCCGTGACGGCCGGATCTGCCCGACTCTCCGGGGCTTTCTAATGGCAGATGGGATCGCCGCGCGCATCGTGCAAAGCTGGGGGACGCAGTAAGCTGCACCCCAGTGGCATGAGTGGAACCGACCTATCGCGGCGCGCGCAGAAGATTCTGCACGCGGTCGTCACCGAGTACCTGACCGTCGGCGATGCCGTCGGCTCACGCACGGTGACGCGCCGCCATGACCTCGGTCTGTCGCCGGCGACCGTGCGCAACGTGATGGCCGATCTCGAGGACCTCGGGCTGCTCGAGCAGCGCCACTCGTCGGCGGGGCGCGTGCCGACCGCGAGCGGCCTGCGGTTCTTCATCGACAGCTTGCTCAAGGTCCGTGGTCTGACCGCGCGCGAGAAGGAAGAGATCCGCGAGCGCGTGATCGCGCCGACCCCCGACGAGGTCGTGCAGCGCGCGTCGCGGCTGCTGTCGGATCTCACGCAGCATGCGGCGGTGATCATCGCGCCGGATCCCGACCAACAGCGGCTGTCGCAGATCGAGTTCGTGCCGCTGCGCGACGGCAAGCTGATCGCCGTCCTCGTCACCAGCGACGGTCGGATCGAGAACCGGCTGATCCTCGACGACGTCGACCCGCGTCGGCTCGAGCGGATCCACAACTACCTGAACCAGCTGCTAACGGGGATGACGATCGACGAGGTCCGCGAGTGCGTGATCCGCGAGCTCGGCGAGGACAAGAACACCTACGACGAGGCGATCTCGGCGGCGCTCCGCCTCGGGCACGCGGTGTTCGTCGCCCAGCCGGATCGCTCCGCCGACGTCGTGATCAGCGGCCAGTCCAACCTGCTCGACGACGAGCTCGCCAAGGGGCGTGCGCGCGAGCTGCTCAAGACGCTCGAGGACAAGGAGACCCTGGTCCGGCTCCTCGATCGGACCCGGCGCGCCGAGGGTCTGCAGGTGTTTCTCGGAGCCGAGACCGCGATGAAGGCGCTCGCCTCGAGCTCGGTGGTCGCGGTGTCGTACGGTCCCGAGGACCAGCCGATCGGGGCGCTTGCGGTGATCGGTCCGATGCGGATGAACTACGGCAAGGTGATGTCGGTCGTCGACGTCACGGCCGACACCGTGTCTCAACTCCTCGCCGAGCTCGGCGGGTCCTGATCCCTCCGGTCGACAGTGGCCCGAGGCCCCTGGTTTGCCTCCCCAAAGCTGGTTATGGTCCGATGGTCATGAGCGGAGAACCCAACGAGACCGACGCGGCGACTCTTGCGGCGACGGAGGCCGACGCGACCGCGGACGCGGCCAGCGTGATCCCGGTCGAGGTCGAGGCGCCCGATGCGCCCGAGGTGGCCGCGGTGGCCGAGGTGGCCGAGGTGGCCGAGGCGGCTCCGCCGGATCGCATCGCCGAGCTCGAAGCCAAGCTCGCGATCGCCGAGAAGGAGAAGAAGGACAACTGGGACCGCTACCTCCGCGGGGCGGCGGACCTCGAGAACCTGCGCAAGCGCCAGAAGCGCGAGGCCGAGGACACCAAGTTCGAGACCAAGGGCAAGATCCTCAAGGAGATGCTGCCGGTCGTCGACAACCTCGAGCGCGCGATCGAGCATGCGGTCCAGAGTTCCGAAGAAAAGAACCCGATCGTCGAGGGCGTGCAGCTGGTCCTGCGCCAGTTCACGACCGCGTTCGAGCGGCTCGACGTGACAGCGGTCGAGGCGATGGGCCAGCCGTTCGATCCGAACCTGCACGAGGCGATCTCGCAGCAGGAGAGCGATGCGGCGCCGGGCACCGTCATCCAGGTGCTCCAGCGTGGCTACAAGGTCGGCGATCGGCTGCTCCGCCCCGTCCTGGTCGTGGTCGCCAAGGCGAAGAGCTCCGAATGAGGGCGTCGGCGCGATGAGTCGGGTGATCGGGATTGACCTCGGCACGACGAACTCGTGCGTGGCCGTGATCGATGGCGATGGGCCGGTCGTGATCGCGAATGCCGAGGGCTCGCGGACGACACCCTCGATCATCGGCTTCGCGCAGTCGGGCGAGCGGCTCGTCGGGCAGGCAGCGCGCCGGCAAGCGATGACCAACGCCGAGAACACC
>Ga0113563_10001788_pt1 | contig 12508 bp, 15 predicted proteins | sample Mud3Dept3metaG_FD_80117 | JGI IMG/M metagenome (GOLD analysis project Ga0113563, IMG submission 80117) | Freshwater wetland microbial communities from Ohio, USA, analyzing the effect of biotic and abiotic controls - Mud 3 Core 4 Depth 3... | ecosystem: Environmental > Aquatic > Freshwater >...
GCCCTGCTGGCCGCCGGCGCGCCGCGGACACCCGCAGGCTGACGGCCTGGCGCGGCTCGGCGATAATACGCGCCCGGGTTCACCCAGAGACGGCGCCGTGACGGCCGAACGCAGCGAGAAGCTCATCCAGCCGAATACCCAGCATCACTACGAGGTGACGCCGGCCGACCTGCCCCTGTCCTGCCCGATGCAGGGCATGTACCTGTGGAATTCGCACCCGCGGGTCTATCTGCCGATTGAAAAGACTGGTTGGGCGAAGTGCCCGTACTGCTCGGCGGAATACGCGCTGAAGAAGTGAATAGTGATCAGGGGGTAGGGGGTAGTGAAGAAGCGTACTTCACGCCGCGATGGGTAACCCCAGGCGCACGAAGTGCGTTCTTCCACCACCCCCTACCCCCTAGTCACTACCCCCTTTCCGGTACTCGGCGTAGCTCTTCTCCTCCACCAGCGCCGAGCCCAGCTGCACGTTGATGCGCTTCTTGATCGCGGCCCGTTCGTCGTTGGTGACGTACACCGCGCGCGCGAGCTCGATGAACTCCGCGTCGAACGCGCCGTCGCGCTCCTTGTCGCGGATCCGGTCCTCGATGTCCCAGAGCTGCTCGTTCACGCGCCTCAGGCCCGCCCAGTCGGCACTGATGTCCGTCGCCGCGTAGCCGGACGCCTGCCACGTTCCAGTGAGCATGCGCAGTTCCGTACGCACGTTGTGCAGTTTCGCCGCGTCCGACATGCGTTGCGACTTGATCTCCAGGATCGTGATCTTGTCGATCAGTTCGCCCGGAGAAATGGGAACCAGCAGTTCAGGCATGACGGCCTCGGCTCGGTGGCGGTGAGGCGATTATAGGCGGTTACGCGAGCGGCGCCGCTCGCGACAGCCGCGCCCGACCATGCCGCCCGGCTCGAATCGTGTCACGATTCCGTGCGTGACCATTCGGACGAGGAGCCCGCCGTGAAGGAAGACGAACTGGTGTATGCGGGATTCTGGATCCGCGTCTGGGCGACGATGATCGACTGCGTCCTGATTCTCGCCCTGACGACGCCGCTGCTGGTCACGATTTACGGGTGGGGCTATTTCACCGAGCAGCCGGCAAGCCTGGTGAGGGGTCCGGCCGATTTCCTGATCAGTTACGTACTGCCCACGATAGCGGTCATCGCATTCTGGGTCGCGCGGCAGGCCACGCCCGGGAAGATGGCGATCTCCGCACGCATCGTGGATGCGGCAACGGGCGGGCCCCCTACGACGAAGCAGTACATCGTCCGCTACTTCGCCTACATCGTGTCGATGATTCCGCTCGGCGCCGGTCTCGTCTGGGTCGCCTTCGACAAACGCAAGCAGGCGTGGCACGACAAGCTCGCAGGCACTGTCGTCGTCAGGCCGAAGAAGCGCGGGCCCGAACCGGTCCGGTTTGGCAGCGCGGGTTAGGCGACTTCCATCGCCGCGCGCCACACGGCCTGGACGGCGGCACGCGTCTCCTCGAACTCACGCGAGGGCACGACGTTCCCCGCCGCCTCGAGCGAAAGGTGATGCATGCGCTGCCGGTAGGTCCGATAGGCAGCGGTGAGCGCGTCCACGGTCTCCTGCGGCACGAGGTTCGCGGACGCAAGGCTTTCGAGCTGGCGGATATTGTCGGAGAAGGTCACGAGTTCCGCGTATCGATCACACCAGCGCAGCGTCCAGTATTGCGCGAGGAACTCGATGTCCGTGATCCCGCCCGGGTCCTGCTTGAGATCGAACTGCCCCGGGCCGGATCGCGAGAGCTCCGCGCGCATGCGTTCGCGCATGGCGCGCACGTCGTCGCGCAGCGTCTCCCGCCGGATGCCGAACCGCAGCAGGTCGCGACGCAACGACTCGAACCGCTCGCGCAGCGCCGGCGGTCCCGCGACTGCGCGTGCGCGGAGCAGCGCCTGGTGTTCCCAGGTCCAGGCTTCACTGCGCTGGTAATCCCCGAAACCGTCCAGGCTCTGCACCAGCAGGCCGCCCTTGCCGCTCGGACGCAACCGCGTATCCACCTCGTAGAGGCGCCCGGCCGACGAGTGCACCGTCAGCAGGTGCACCAGTCTCTGCACCAACCGCAGGAAGAACACGCCGTTGTCGACCACCGCCGGCCCGGCGGTCCGCTGGACCTCGCCGCAGGAGTCGTGGAGGAAGACGAGGTCCAGGTCCGACCCGTAGCCGAGTTCGATGCCCCCGAATTTCCCGTAGGCGACCACCACCATCCCGGCAGTCGCGAGGGAAGCCTCGTCGCGGCCGTAGCGGGGGACGCCGTGGCGCGCGGTGATCTGGCCCCAGGAAAGCCCCAGCGCCTCGGCGACGATGAGTTCCGCAATGTCGGTGAGCCGGTCGCTCACCTTCATCAGCGGCAGGCGCCCGGTGAGGTCCGGCACCGCGACGCGAAAGACCGCGGCGCGCTGGAACTGGCGCAACAGGTCCACCTCGTCCTCGGGATCCTGGGCATCTGCGCCCGCCATCCGCTCGCGCAGGTCGCGCTCGAACTCCGCGCGCGTTGGCGTGGTGTCGAAGAGCCGCTCGTCGAGCAACTCGTCCAGGAGCAGCGGAAACGCAGCGATCTGGTCGGTTAGGAACTGCGAGTGCGCACAGAGTTCGACCAGCCGCTTGCGGGCCACGGCATTCTCGTTGAGGAGCGCCAGGTAGACCGTGCGACCGCCGATGCGCTCGATCACGTGCAGCAACCGGCCGAACGCCGCGGCCTCCGCAGCATCCCCGGCGATGCCCTGCAGCAGCCTCGGCAGCAGCGTCTGCAGGCGCCGCCGGCCGGTGTCGTCGAGACGCCGGTAGTAGACGCTCTCCTGGAGCGCGCTCAGACGAGACACGATTGCTGCAGCCTCGCGCAATCCGGCCGCACGCAGCAACTCCGAGCGCCGTGCATCCTCGAGCCCGGGCTCGAGGATGGTCCCCAGTGCGCGCACGGGGTCGTCAGCTTCGCCCGGCTCCGCGGGGCCGAAGATGAGCCTGCGGAAGTGCGCGCTCACACCGTCCCGGTGCCGCGAGATCTCCCGCTCCAGCGACGGCCAGTCATCCGCGCCCATCGCGAGCGCCAGCCGGGCGCGGCCGGGATCGTCGTGAGGCAGTTCGTGGGTCTGCTCGTCGTTGCGCGCCTGCAGGCGGTTCTCGAGGCGCCGCAGGAACCGGTAGGACTCGCCAAGTTCCGCGACCGCGGTCGCGGAAAGCAGTTTCTGCCCCTCGAGCAGTGGCAATGCCTCGAGCAGTCTGCGCGTCTGCAGCCGGGGATTGCCGCCGCCGCGGATCAGCTGGAAGGCCTGCACGATGAACTCGATCTCCCGGATTCCGCCCGGGCCGAGCTTCACGTTGTGGCGAAGCTCACGACGCTCCACTTCACGCGCGATCAGGTCCTTCATCTCGCGCAGCGACTCGAACACGCTGAAGTCGAGATAACGCCGGTAGACGAACGGCCGCAGCACGTTGTGATACAGCGCGTCGAAACCCTCGCCGCCGTGGACCGGGCGTGCCTTGACGTAGGCGTAGCGTTCCCAGTCGCGGCCGTGCTGCTGCAGGTAGTCCTCGAAGGCGTCGAAGCTCACCACCGACGGCCCTGAGTCGCCGAACGGTCGCAGGCGCAGGTCGACCCGGTAGACGAAGCCCTCGGAGGTGACGCTGCCCAGCATCTGCGTGATGCGCCGGCCCAGGCGAATGAACCACTCCTCGTGCGTGAGCGGCCGCGGACCATCGGTCTCCCCGTGCTGCGGAAACAGGAAGACGAGGTCGATGTCGGACGAGAAATTGAGCTCGCCACCACCGAGCTTGCCCATGCCCAGCACGAGCAGTTCCAGCGTCCGACCGTCCTCGCCACGCGGCGTCCCGTGGCGCACCGACAATCCGAGCGCAGCGCGCCCGCAGGCCGCGGTGATGCAGACGTCGGCCAGCAACGAGAGTTCCCGCAGCACTGCCTCCACGTCGGCGAATTGCGCGAGGTCGCGCCATGCGATGCGCACGAGCTGACGACGCCGGAAGCGCCGCAGCTCCTCCATGAATGCCGTGTCGTCCGCGGCAGGATCGAGACCGGCCGCGAAGTCCGCGGCGAGCCACTCACGCGTTGCCATGTCCCGCGTGCGGCCGGGACCGGCGAGCCAGCCCAGCAGCCGCGCGTCGCGCAGGCAGGCGTCCGCAGCGAAATCGCTGCAGGCCCAGACGAACGGCAGGCTCGAGCTCAATGCGTCGGCAGCAGGTCCCTCGACCGGCAGGCCGCCCTGCCCGGCGAGCTGGGCGATCCGTGCATCCAGGCCAGGCCGCAGGATTTCCGGGATCCCGGAGAGATCGAGGTTCACGTTGCTTCCTGCGCGGTGACACGTGCCGCGAGCGCGGCACCCGCCGCAAGGAGCACCGCGGCCAGCAGGAATGCGGCCCCCGGCAGGTGCAGGCGGGTCCCTGCGCCAATGAAGTATGCAAAGGTCCCGGCGAACATGGTCGGCCCGATCATCGTCGCAATGCCGAACACGGCGCCGTTCGCGCCCTGCAGTTCGCCCTGCTCATCCGGGCCGACGTGTCGCGTCATCAGTGCCTGTGCTGCCGGCGAGGCCAGCCCCCAGAGCGCAACCACGGGCACGCCTGCCATGAAAGCCGCGCCCGAGGGTGCAACGCCGTAGATCACGAAGCCCAGCACCCCGGCGAGCAAACCCACGAGCAGCACCCGCCGCTCGCCGAAGCGCCGGACCGCGGGAGCGACTAGGGCTCCCTGCACGATCGCCGAGCACACTCCAATGGCTGCCAGCATGAAGCCGACCATGCGCGAGTCCCAGTCGTAGCGGTAGCCTGCGTAGAGCACGAACGTCGACGGCAGCGCAGCGTGCGCAAGGCTGCTAAGGAACACCACGCCCGCGAGCCCGAAGAGGTCCCGATGCGAGCGCAGCAATCTCAGCGATCCGACGGGATTCGCGCGACGCCAGGCGAACGCGCGTCGATTCTCGGGCGACAGCGATTCCGGCAGCACGAACAACCCGTACATTCCGTTGGCCAGGCTGAAACCTGCTGCGGCCCAGAATGGCAGGCGCGGATCGACGCTGCCGAGGAGCCCGCCCAGGGCCGGACCCAGTACGAAGCCCACGCCGAACGCGACGCCAATCATGCCGAATGCTGCCGGGCGCTTCGGCACGGGCGTCACATCGGCCACGTAGGCCATCCCCGTGCTGACACTCGCCGCCGTGATTCCGGAGACCACGCGGCCGACGAAGAGCCAGGAAAGGTTCGGCGCGAGGGCCATCACGACGTAGTTGAGGGCGAGCCCGAAATTGGACAACAGAATCACCGGGCGGCGCCCGAACCGGTCCGACAGGGCACCCATCACGGGCATGGCGAAGAACTGCATCAGCGCCCAGACCGTGCTGAACAGGCCATACATTTTCGCCGCGCCGGCCGTGTCGCCACCCATGAAGTCCTCGATCACCTTGGGCAGCACGGGAATGATCATCCCGAGCGCCAGCATGTCGAGAACGATGGTGATGAAGATGAACGCGAGCGCCGCGCGGCGTGGACCTTGCGCGCGACCGCTCATGCGCCGTTCAACCGTACTTGAGAACCGAGCGCGGCTCGAGCTCGTCGCAGCGGAAGCCGGGTGCGAGCCCCAGGTCGATCAACACCCCCAGGCCGCACAGCGTGTAGCCGGCCTGGCGGCTCAGGGTCACGGATGCGCCCATCGTGCCGCCTGTCGCGAGCACGTCGTCGATCAGCAGGAGCCGGCCACGTCCCGTCTGCATCTCGAGCACGCCGGCGCCGTACTCGAGGTCGTACGCCACGTCGACCACGGGCGGCGGCAACTTGCCTTGCTTGCGGATGAGCACGAATCCCTTGTCGCGCCGGCCTGCCAGGGCGGAGGCGAGGATGAAACCCCGCGACTCGATGCCAGCGACCACGTCGACCTCGGCCCACTCGTCCTCCGTGAAGAGTTCATCCAATGCCGCAATGGTCGCGCCGAACCGGGACCGCAGCAGGGGACTGATGTCGCGAAAGAGAATGCCGGGCTTGGGAAAATCGGGGATCTCGGCAACCAGGGATCTGAGTTCTTGCATGCGTACCTCGCGCGGCCAGCCTAACGAAAATCCCTGGCGCCCGCGATACGGTCAAGCCGCCCGCCAGACCAGGCGCAACCGCTCCGGCCCGCGACGGGCGTCCAGGCTGCCGACCAGCGCCAGGCAACCGGCCGCCGAGAGTACGAACCCGACCAGGAACGTCGGGGCATAGCCGGCCGCGTCTGCGATGGCTGCGCCGGTGAAATTGGCGAACCCCATCGTGACCACGATGGCGCAGGCGAGCAACGTGTAGTCGGTGCCCGCGTGCCCGGGATCGGACGCATCCATCATCAGCGTGAACAACGCAACGGTCGCCATGCTGCCCAGCAGGTGCTCAGCCACCGTCCCGGCCCAGAACATCGCGATGCCTCCGATCCCGAAAGCGACGGCGACGTAGCAGAGCAGGCTCGCCGTCTGCAGCAGCCCGCAGGCGAGGAGCGCGATTCGACGGCCGGCACGGAACGCGAGCCATCCGCCGATGGCGGCACCCGCGAGGCTCGTCATCGACCCCACGGTGCCCTTCATCACGGCAATGGTCTCCTTGCTGAGCCCCGCATCGCGCATGAACGGACCGACGAGCGACGCCACCATGGAATCGCCGAACTTGTAGAAGCAGATGAGCGCGACGAATGCGAGCATGCCGGGCACGCGCAGCCGGCGCACCCAGCCGAGCGCAAGTTGCGCGGCACTGGCGCCTGCCTCGCTGTCCTCGCAGTGCGGCTCCTGCAACCGCAGGACCGGGAGGACCGTGAAGGCCAGCAATCCGGCCATGCACACGAACATCGTCGACCAGTCGGTCTTCGCGAATACCCAGAGCAGCAGGCCGCCACCCAGCACCATGCCGACCCGGTACGCGCCCACCTGGATCCCGTTTGCGAGACCACGCTCGCGTGTGTCGAGAATGCGAACGGCGAGGCCGTCGGTCGCGATGTCCTGGCAGGCGGCAATCGCGTTGAAGAGGAAGGCCGCTGCGAGGACCAGCACGTAGCCCCGGCTGAGATCGACACCCGACAGGACCAGCGCGCCGGTGACCGCCGCAAGCTGCAGTGGCAGCAGCCACTGCTTGCGGGTGCCGCGATGATCCACGAAAGGCGCCAACAGGAACTTGAGCGCCCACGGCAGGAACAGCAGGCTCGTGGCACTGATCGCCTTGAGCGACAGGCCGGCGTCGCGCAACAGCACCGGCAGGGCCTGCGTGAAGAATCCATAGGGCAGGCCCTGGGCGAGGTACAGGCTGGCCAGGAGGACGATCTTGTGACTGCGGCTCATGCGACCTGCGAGAATCGCGGTTCACCCTGGAGGAATGCAAGTGAACGTCGTCGAGGCCATCGAAACACGGATGAGTTGCCGCGCCTTCAGGAACACGCCCGTGCCGGAGGCGACGGTGAATGCCATTCTCGAGACCGCGCGACGGTCGCCCTCCGGCGGCAACCTGCAGCCCTGGCACGTGCACGTGCTGACAGACGCGCCGCTCGCCGACTTCCTCGCCATCATTCGCTCGAAGCTGCCGGATAGTCCGCGGGGCGAAGGTTCCGAGTACGACATCTATCCGCCGAACCTCTGGGAACCATACCGCTCACGGCGCTTCAAGTGCGGCGAGGATCTCTACGCGACGATCAACGTGACGCGCGAGGACCGGTTCGCGCGGCTGCTGCAATTCGCGCGCAACTACGAGTTTTTCGGTGCGCCCGTCGGGCTCTTCTTCTACATCGACCGGCGTATGGGCCCGCCGCAGTGGTCCGACCTCGGAATGTTCATGCAGAGCGTGATGCTGCTGGCCCGGGAGTACGGACTCGACACCTGCCCGCAGGAAGCGTGGTCGGTGTGGTATCGCACGGTGAGCGAGTTCCTGCAGGTGCCACCGGAGCTGATGCTGTTTTCCGGAATGGCGCTCGGATTCCGAGACGAGGACGCACCGATCAATCGGCTGCGCACCGATCGGGCGGATCTGGTGGAATTCGCGACCCTGCGAGGCTTCTGAGCAGGCGTCGGAAAATTTGACAGGCTTCTGGTCGCTCGAGGCGGGCGCTTATGTCACCAACCCGCATCGAAGCACATTGCCCTGTGACCCAGTTCACAGCACGGACCTGATGTTGGCTGAGCGCCACAAATGGCCGCGTCGCCCGGCTTGACAGGCACAACTTCGCGAGCAGCCGCCCCCCGAAATCCAACGGCGGAAATGCTGCGAAATGGCCGGATGGAGGAGTGCTGGCACGCATCGTGCAACATTCCACCCAGCATCGTAGCGTGCTCGCAACGGAGAGGATCAGATGAGTCTCAGCTGGATCAGCAATCGCAGCCTCAAAGTCTCACCCAAGGTACGCCTCGTGGCTGACGGGGATGCCGAAGCCCTGCGTCGCAAGCTCGAAGCGCTCGACTGGAAGCCGCAGAACGGCTTCCTGAAGGACCAGGTGTGCGAACGGACGCCGGTCAGTGCCACGAGGGGGCAGCGCGCCGCCTGAGGCGTCGAATTCAGTCACGGTCGCGGCGCCGCGCGGCCATCGGGTGCTCGACCCGGCGCAATTTGTCGAGGACGTGGGTGAGGCTGAGCCACGGATGGCGGAAAGCCATGCGCGGTCCCGAATAACGCATGATCCTGCGCGCCTGCTCGCGCTGGGGCAGTTTGTAACAGTGGATCGGACAGCGTGCGCAGGTCGGCTTGCGCACCCCGTACGGGCACTTCTCCAGTCGTCTCTCGGCGTAATCCAGGAATTCGCGGCATTCCGCGCACGGGCCCGCGTCGCTCGTTGCATGGTGGTCGGCGCAATAGATCTCGACCATGCGTTGCATGGTCCGGAACTCGCGCCTGAGCCTCGGGGTTTCTAATGTCATGACAGACGCCTGACGGCGCTCGTGCAGATTGCCCCAGCGGCCCCGCCTGCTGCGCTCGTGGCTTTCCGAGATTCCCCTGGTCGCGATCTGCGACAATGCGCGCCCCCATGGCCGGTCAAGACATGTCAACCACGCGATCCGCCCATGGTCGGCGTGAGGCCGGTCCGGGACTCGCGGCGGCCATCGGCGCATTCGCGATCTGGGGGCTTTTTCCGCTGTACCTGAAGCCACTGGCGGGCGTTCCGTCGGTGCAGATCATGGCTCACCGGATCGTGTGGTGCTGCCTGGTGGTGTTTGCCTGGCTGGCGGTGCGCGGCGAGCTGGGCGCCGTCCGCGTGGCGATCGCGGATCGCGTCTCGCGCCTGAGGCTCACGGCGTCGGCGCTGCTCGTCAGCGTCAACTGGCTGATCTACATCTGGGCCGTGAACAGCGGTCACGTCGTGGAGTCGAGCCTCGGCTATTTCATCAACCCGCTGCTCAGCATAGGGCTCGGCGTGCTGGTACTGTCGGAGCGGCTGACCCGTGCGCAATGGACGGCGGTGGGCCTCGCAGCGATCGGAGTGCTGTACCTTGCGATCGTCGCAGGACGGCCGCCCTGGATAGCGCTGGCGCTCGCCGCGTCCTTCGGCAGCTACGGCCTCATCCGCAAGGTGGTGGCGGTGGAGGCCGTTCCCGGGCTCGCGACGGAGACCTTGCTCCTGATGCCGTTTGCGGCGGCATTCCTCACGTGGACCGAACTGCACGGGACGGGCGCGCTCGGGCATTCGAGCGCCGGCGTCAACTCGCTCCTGCTTGCGAGCGGCCTCATCACGGCGCTGCCACTCGCACTGTTCGCCTACGGCGCGCGCCGCATTCCACTCTCGACCGTGGGACTCGTGCAGTACATCGGTCCGACGCTGCAGTTCCTGCTCGGCGTCCTCGTGTATCACGAGCCGTTCCCGCCTGCGCGGGCGATCGGATTCGTGCTGATCTGGACGGCACTCGTGATTTATGCGGCTGATGGGCTGTGGCGCCGCCGCAGAGGTGCCGGGTTTAACGTTTGAAAGGTTTGCGGGTCGGCGGCGCTGGAGGCGCAAACCTTTCAAACGTTAAACCCGGCACCTCCGCGTCAGGCACCTGAAACGAAGATCGCCACGGCACTGCCGATCCCGGCGAACCACGCGAGCGAGCGCAGCGTGGACTGGTCGGCCAGGTAAAATCCGAGGTACGCGAGGCGCGCAGCGATGAACACCATGGCCAGCAGGTCGACGCGCGCCTGGGATGCGTCCGTGAGGTGCGCGACGATCACCGCGGCCGCGAACAACGGAAAGGCCTCGAATCCATTCAGCTGCGCGGCATTGGCGCGACTTCGATAGCCCGACTGCTGCGCGAGCCATTCGCGCGGCTTGCGATTGTCGAACCGGGCGCCGACTTTCGCGGTCAAGGTCGCGACGTACGGCAACAGCCCGGCGATCAGTACACACCAGTAGGCAACGCTCATCGGATCTCCCTGCGGTCGACACATCGATGACGCAGGATAGCGCAACACCCGGTTTCAACCTGCGCCCGTACGAGCTACCCTCTGGACACCCGAGCCCCGGTCAGCGTGCCAACCCAGCCACCATGTCATCCTGGAAACCCTCCAGTCGAGCCAAGAGACTGCTCGAGCATCATCGATTGCGCGGTCGGTCGTACCCGACCCAGCGCTACTGGGAGCGTCTCTACCAGATGTTGGAGGAAGAAGCGGAGAAGCGTGGCCGGACTCCGCCACCGCCGCCGCTCAGCTATGCGCTCGACCACGAGCCGACCGACGACGACAAGGTCGAACGCCTGCTCGAGCAACTCGCCTGGGCGGACCACAACAATCTCCTTCACCGCATCCAGATGTTCTTCGACTCCATGCCATCGTCCGGCTGGAACCGCATCGAGAAGTAGCGTCCGGGCGCATGCGAATCGCGAGACCCATCCTGCTCGTTATGACTCCGATCGGCGTCGCGTTCGGCCTGCGCGAAGCGTGGCGGCTTGCCGGTCCCCGCATGGCCGCGCTGATGGCGGTGATGCTGCTGATCGTGGGAGCGTTCGTTTGGATGACGGTGCGACGCATCCGGCAGGAGCACGCGTCCTCAGCGCTGGTTCACCAGCCAGAGGCCGGCGAGGCAGAGCGCCAGCCCGACCGCGTTGGCCGCGGACAGGTGCTCCCGGAATGCCGCGACGCCGATCGCGAGCAGGAGCAGTGCCGCCGCTGACTGCGTGACCAGCGCGCCCAGACTCACTGCAAAGCCCGAGCGGTAAAGAAAGAGGAACCCCAGGTCGAGCCCGACGATCACCACCGCGAGCGCGACGGCCGTCCAGTTGAGCTGGCGGAGTTCCTGCTTCCACTCGAATCCGCCGGGAGCCGCAACGAGTATCGCGCCGAACAGGACCACCACCAGCGCGTAAGTGACGAGCAGGGACAGGAGCGGATTCACGCCTGCGGGTGTCAGCTTGAGCACCAGGTGGTAGCCGACGGTGCAGGCGATGGCGAGCGAGAGCCAGGCGAGTTGCATGGGGAAGCGGCTTGACGGGACAGCGGATAGGGGATAGTAGGAAAAGAGCGGCCGATACGCCGGCCTTTCTTCACTACCGCCTATCCCCTATCCGATTGCTTAAAAAGAGAAGCCCCGCATGCGCGGGGCTTCTCGTGCGCAGCCGACGGCTGCGGGGCCTGCAAGTCGCCAGAGCGACTTACATGCCCATGTCGCCCATGCCGCCCATGTCTGGCATGCCGCCACCGTGCTTGTGCTCGTCGTCCTTCGGCGCCTCGGCGACCATCACTTCCGTCGTGAGCAGCAGGCCCGCCACCGAAGAGGCGTTCTGCAGCGCGAGACGCGTGACCTTGGTCGGGTCGAGGATACCCATGTCGAGCATGTCGCCATACACACCGGTTGCGGCGTTGTAGCCGTAGGTGCCCTTGCCTTCCTTGACCTTCGCCAGGACGACCGCAGCGTCCTCGCCGGCGTTGGCCACGATCTGGCGCAGCGGCTCCTCGATCGAGCGCGACAGGATCTTGATGCCGATCGCCTGGTCCTCGTTCGCTCCGACGAGCTTCTCGAGGGCCTTCTGTGCGCGGATCAAGGCGACGCCGCCGCCAGCGACCACACCTTCCTCGACAGCCGCACGGGTGGCGTGCAGCGCGTCCTCGACGCGCGCTGTTCGTCGGGTCGTGACGGGAGCTTGGCTTGGGCCGATCACGACGGGCAAAATCGTCCGGGTCACCGTTTCCTTACAATCTGCGCACGGGGAGAGTGCGGGTGGACAAGGGACCCGAGGCAGGGGAACACCGGAGCGTCTGGGACCGCTTGCGCCACCGCAAGGTGGCGGAGTGGGGCGTAGCCTATGTCGCCGGGGCCTGGGGCCTGCTCCAGGGTGTCGCCTTCATGCGCGACACTTTCGGCTGGCCGCGGCAACTGCAGCAGGCGGCCACCATTCTGCTGCTGGCCGGTCTGCCGATCGCGGTCACGCTCGCCTGGTTTCACGGCGATCGTGGCGAACAACGTGTGCGACCTGCCGAGTTCGCGATCATCACGTTGCTGTTCCTCACTGGAGGGGCGCTGTTCTGGCGTTATGGTCACCTGGCCGGGTCCGGTCAGGCGCCAGCAGTAACCGAAGTCGGGTCGAC
>Ga0113563_10001790_pt1 | contig 12504 bp, 14 predicted proteins | sample Mud3Dept3metaG_FD_80117 | JGI IMG/M metagenome (GOLD analysis project Ga0113563, IMG submission 80117) | Freshwater wetland microbial communities from Ohio, USA, analyzing the effect of biotic and abiotic controls - Mud 3 Core 4 Depth 3... | ecosystem: Environmental > Aquatic > Freshwater >...
CCTCCTCGACCTCGCCGACGTCGTAGACGACGGCCACGTTCGGGTGGCTGAGCGAAGACGCCACCCGGGCCTCGCGCAGGAGGCGGGCGGACGCCTCGGCGTCGGCGGCGTCCTTCCGGGGGAGCATCTTCAGCGCGACGAGCCGGTGGAGGCGCGTGTCCTCGGCCAGCCAGACCTCGCCCATCGCGCCCGAGCCGAGCCGCTCCCTCAGGCGGTAGTGCGCGACCGTCTCCGGTGACATTGGACGCCCTATTATGGGGCCGCTGCGGGTTCAGCGACCGGCGGGACTCAGGCCCAGGGCAGCGTCGAGTTCGCGAAGGCCACGCGGCCCTTGATCAGGTGGTAGACGTAGGCCCCGAGACAGAACCGGCCGAAGAGGAGCGCCGAGAAGGCCGCGACGAGCATCGCCTGCAGCGCCCAGGCGAGCGGCATCATGCCGGAGAGCAGGGCGAGGCCGGCGCCCAGGTTCAGGGCCGCGGCCATGCCCTGCGCCATCCGCCGGGGGCCGGGCGCGGGGACCAGCTCGAGCCGTCCCTGTGGCCGCGCGACCCAGCGGTTGTAGGCCCGCTCGAAGGGGTTGAGGGAGGGCCACAGCGTGTTCCAGCAGAGCACCGCGGAGATGGCGAAGTGCAGGCCGGCAGAGGCCGGGATCGACTGAAGCTGCAGCAGGATCGCGACGATCACGGCCGGGAAGACGATGCGGGGCTGGAAGTAGAGCCCCGCGAAGTGCATGTCGCAGGCGTCGGGCGGCTCCTCGAGGAAGCCCTGCTGCTTCATGAAGTTCGCGACGGCACGGGTCGGCATGGGACGTCTCCTTTGTGGGCTCGGGACCGAAGAGCCTGCTGTCGAATGTAGAGCCCGCGGGCGGCGGCTTCAAGCCCCGGCCCGTGAAGGTGGCCTAGGCGTCGAGAAAGACGCGTACCTGGCGAGGCCGCAAGTACAGCCGCTCGCCGAGCTGCGGTCGGAGCGCCTCGTGGCGGTCCCGGGGGATCTCGACCTGCAGGATCGCCGCGTCGTCGCCTTCCAGCTCGAGGCGCACGACGCCTCCGGCCGGGGTCGCGTGGCGCAGCGTGGCCCAGAAACCGCCCCCGACCTCGTCGGTGCGCTCGACGTCGAGGTCGTAGGGCCGGGTGAAACCCGCGGCGGGCCGCTCCTCGGCGTGCGGGTGCTCCGGGTAGTCGAGGGCGAGCGGACCGAGGTGGGCCTTTCCGTTCTGCACGCGCCCGTGGAAGACGTTCACGTTGCCCATGAAGCGGATGACGAAGGGCGTCGCCGGACGGTCGAAGATCTCCTCTGGCGAGCCGATCTGCTCGACGCGCCCCTGGTTCATGACCACCACGCGGTCCGCCACCTCGAGCGCTTCTTCCTGGTCGTGGGTCACGAACACGCTGGTCAGGCGGATCTCGTCGTGCAGCCGCCGGAGCCAGCGGCGCAGCTCCTGGCGGACCTTGGCGTCGAGCGAGCCAAAGGGCTCGTCGAGGAGCAGGACGCGCGGCTCGACCGCGAGGGCCCGGGCGAGCGCGACCCGCTGGCGCTGGCCGCCCGAGAGCTGCGAGGGCAGGCGGTCGGAGAGCCAGTCGAGCTGCACCATGCGCAGGAGGCTCATGACCTTCTCGCGGATCGTCGCTTCCGCGGGACGGGTCTCGCGCGGGCGGACGCGGAGGCCGAAGGCCACGTTCTCGAAGACGCTCAGGTGGCGGAAGAGCGCGTAGTGCTGGAAGACGAAGCCCACGCGGCGGTCCCTCGCGTCGCGCCGGGTCGCGTCCTGGCCCTCGAAGAGAACCTGGCCGCGGTCCGGGCGCTCGAGCCCCGCGATGATGCGCAGGAGGCTCGTCTTCCCCGAGCCCGAGGGTCCGAGGAGCGCCACGAGCTCCCCGTCGGGGACCTTCAGGCTGACGCCGTTCACCGCGGTGAACGAGCCGAAGGTCTTGGTGACGCCACGGACTTCGATGCTCATGGGACGGGCTCCACTCTCTCGAGCCGTGCGGGGGGCTCGTCCCCCCGAGGTCGGTCGGACCTTCCGAGGGTGGGCGGCTCCGGCTCTTCTGCGGGCTCAGCTCGTCCTGCCGTCTCGCGCCACTCGACGACGCTCTTCGCCACGAGGGTCACGATGGCGAGGAGGGCCAGGAGCGAAGCCACCGCGAACGCAGCCTGGAACTGGTACTCGTTGTAGAGAATCTCCACGTGCAGGGGCAGGGTGTTGGTGAGACCCCGGATGTGGCCGGAGACGACCGACACCGCCCCGAACTCGCCCATCGCCCGGGCGTTGCAGAGGATGACCCCGTAGAGAAGGCCCCACTTCACGTTGGGTAGGGTCACCCGCCAGAAGACCTGCCAGCCGGAGGCGCCGAGGACGACCGCCGCCTCCTCTTCGTCGCGCCCCGAGGCCTGCATCACGGGGATGAGCTCGCGAGCCACGAAGGGGAAGGTGACGAAGACGGTGGCGAAGACGATCCCGGGCACGGCGAAGACGACCTTGACGTCGTGGGCGTCGAGCCAGGGCCCCAGCCAGCCCTGCCGGCCGAAGAGGAGGATGAAGACGACACCCGAAATCACGGGGGAGATGGCGAACGGCAGGTCGATGAGGGTCAGGAGGAAGCTCCGGCCGGGAAACTCGAAGCGGGCGATAGCCCAGGAGGCGGCGAGGCCGAAGAGGAGGTTCGCCGGCACGGCGATCGCCGCGGTCAGGAGGGTGAGGCGGAGGGCGGCGAGGGCGTCGGGCTCGCGGATCGCGGCGAGGTAGGCCGAGGCGCCCTTCTCGAGGGCCTGCTGGAAGACCAGCCAGAGGGGCAGGACCAGGAAGAGGGCGAGGAAAGCGAGGGCGGTCCCGATCAGGAGGAGGCGAACGGCGAGGGGCTCGGTCGTCGGTCGGGCCATGGCCTACTCCACCGCCCCACGCCGCGCGCTCCACGCCTGGAGGAGGTTGACGGCGCCCAGGAGGAGGAAGGAAGCCACGAGCAGGGTCACGGCGATCGCGGTGGCGCCGGCGTAGTCGTACTGCTCGAGCTTCGTCATGATGACGAGGGGGGCGATCTCGGTTCGCATGGGCATGTTCCCGGAGATGAAGACGACCGAGCCGTACTCCCCGAGGGCGCGGGCGAAGGCAAGGGCGACGCCGGTGAGCCAGGCCGGGGCCACGGCAGGCAGGACCACCCGCAGGACGGTGCTCGCCCGGCTCGCGCCGAGGCTGGCTGCCGCCTCCTCGACCTCCGGGTCGAGGGCTTCCAGCACCGGCTGCAGCGTCCGCACGACGAAGGGCAGACCGATGAAGGTGAGAGCCACGCCGACGCCAAGCGGCGTGAAGGCGACCTTGAGACCGAGCGCGGCGAGGGGCCGACCGAGGACGCCCGTCTCGGCGTAGAGGGACGTGAGGGCGATCCCCGCCACCGCCGTGGGCAGGGCGAACGGCAGGTCGACGAGCGCGTCCACCACGCGCCGCCCGGGGAAGCGGTAGCGCACGAGCACCCAGGCGACTACCAGGCCGAAGACCGCGTTGACGAGCGCGGCGACGAGCGACGCGCCGAAGGTGAGGCGGTAGGACGCGAGCACGCGGGGCGCCGTGGTGGCCTGCCAGAGTGTCTCCCATCCGAAGGACGCCGCCTTCAGCGCGAGGGCGGCCAGGGGGATGAGCACGACCAGGCAGAGATAGAACAGGGAGAACCCGAGGGTCAGCCCGAATCCCGGCAGCACGCTGTGCCGTCGTTGGAGGGTCGGCATGGACTTCCCCCCTAGCGAGAGTAGATCTGGTCGAAGGTGCCGCCGTCGGCGAAGTGGGCCCTCTGCGCGCTCGTCCAGCCGCCGAACGTGTCGTCGATGGTGACGAGCTTCAGGTCCGGGAACCTGACCGGGGCCCTGGCGAGTGCGGCCTTCTCGCGCGGCCGGTAGTAATGCTTCGCGGCGAGGGCTTGACCCTCGGGCGAGTAGAGGAACTCGAGGTACGCCTGGGCCACCGCGCGCGTGCCCTTCTTGTCCACCACCTTGTCCACGACCGCGACCGGGGGCTCGGCCAGGATGCTGAGGCTCGGCACGACGATCTCGAACTTGTCGGTTCCGAGCTCCTTCACCGCCAGGAAGGCCTCGTTCTCCCACGCGAGGAGCACGTCGCCGATGCCGCGCTGCACGAAGGTGTTCGTCGAGCCCCGGGCGCCGGTGTCGAGGACGGGCACGTTCTTGAAGAGCTGCGCCACGAACGCCTTCGCCCTGGCGTCGTTGCCCCCGGGCTGGCGCAATGCCCAGGCCCAGGCGGCCAGGTAGTTCCAGCGTGCGGCGCCCGACGTCTTGGGATTCGGCGTGATGACGGAGACGCCGGGCCGCACGAGGTCGCCCCAGTCCTTGATCGCCTTCGGGTTCCCCCTGCGAACGAGGAAGACCATGGTCGAGGTGTAGGGGCAGGAGTTCTGGGGCAGCCTATCTTGCCAGCCGGCGGCGATGAGGCCGGACCGCGCAATCGCGTCGACGTCGTAGGCGAGCGCGAGCGTCACCACGTCGGCGGCAAGGCCGTCGATCACGGCGCGAGCCTGCTTGCCCGAGCCGCCGTGCGATTGCTGGAGGGTGATGGCCTGGCCGGTCTTCGCCTTCCACTGCGCGGCGAAGGCGGTGTTCACCTCCTGGTAGAGCTCGCGGGTCGGGTCGTAGGAGACGTTGAGCACCTCCTGCGCCGCGGCCGGGGCGGTTGCGAGAGCCAGCAGGGCGATGGCCGCAAGGGCCGTGCGGGCGGTCGTCGCTCGATTCATGGCGGGTCCTTTCGCGGTCAGAAGGAAACCTGGGTGCGGATGAAGAAGGCGTTCTCGGCCGGGCGATCGGCGTCGTCCGTTGCCCCGCCGGTGAAGGTCGTGCGCTCGAAGTCGAGGACCTGCTTGACGTTCCGGCTCAGGGACCAGTTGAGGCCCACGGCCCAGGCGAAGGCCCTCCGCACCGACTTCGCCGGGTCCACGATCCCCTCACGGAAGGCCTCGGTTCCGACCTCGAGGCCGTTCACGCGGGCCGCGAGCTCGAGGGCGCCCCACTTCCCCAGGCCGGGCTCGAAGGCCGCGGCCGGGCGCAGGGCCGAGTAAGACGCCTTCTCGCCGGTGAGGGTGAAGGTGGCGGTCGCCTGCCACGCTTCGCCGCTGAACCTCGCCCGCGTGCCGGTCGAGGCCCTCTGCACCCACGACTCCGACCACGCGTACTCCGCCATGAGCCCGAGGCGACCCGAGTAGAAGGAGAGCTGTGGCGAGAGGCGGTTGCGCGTTCCGTCGGCGGTGATCCCCTGGACGAGGGTCAGGAGGCTGACCTGGCCGCCGGAGCGATAGGCCGGAAGCGCACCGGTCTGCTTCCCCGTCGTGCCGGCGATCCCGAACCCCAGGTCCTTGAGGGTGCTGCTGCCCCGCTTGAAGGGCGAGAGAAAGACGCGGCCGGCCACGTCCTTGCCGTCGGCGAGGTCCAGGTCGACGCTCCCCCCGTCGGGCGCCCCGTCGAACAGGCCGGCGGCGTAGGCCAGCACGCCGCCCCCGAGGTCGCCGTGAAGCATCACGCCCACGTCGCGGTTGGGAACGATCGCGGTCGGGTAGGCCCGCTCGACGAACGCCAGCGCGGTGGCCGACTGGAGCCGCTCGAGGCCGACCGGGGACTTGAACTTGCCCACGCGGACCCGGGCCTTCGGCGAGTAGTTCACGTCGAGCCAGGCGTCCTGCACGACGGTCGTGCCCATGCCGAAGTCCGGCATGATCTGGAACTCGAAGTGACGGCCCACCGTCCCGGCGAGGATCGGCCGCACGCGCCGCAGGAGGAAGTTGTCGACGGCCAGCCGTCCCTCGTCGCTCGGGAAGAAGCGAACGTCGAAGTGCACGTAGCCGCGCAGCTGGAGCTTGTAGTCGCCGTTGGCCGACTGCAGGACGAAGCCCTCGGACCCCGCCGTCAGCTTCGGCGCCTCGGCCGGCTTCTTCTCCTCGGCGAGCGCCGGTCCGGCCGCCGCTGCCCACAGCGCGAACGCCCAGGCACCCGCGATGCGTCTTCTCTGCACCCTCATTCGATCGTCTCCCCGGCTTGCGCCGTGCACGACCCGGCCATCATGAACGACGATCTCCACCGATCCGAAGCGGAGACCGCGCAGGGCCCGGAGCACCATCGGACCCAGATTGCCGTGTGTCATAAAGTCGACAGGTTTACTAGACATTAAGACGCACCACGACGCAAGAGCATCACGACCTCGACCCCGTGCCGCCCCGCGCGGCCAGGACCCGGCGGTTGCGCTCCACCAGGTCGGCGAGGCTCGTGCGATCCACGATGGCGGAGGCGGCGTTGCGGACCTCGAGGAACAGGTCGAAGAGGCCCGGGTGCCGCGATTCGGTCCTGACGCGGTGCTGCAGCTCCACCACGTCCCCGAACGGGGCCAGGGGGCCATCGATCATACGCATCACGTCGCCGATGAAGATCTCCTCCGGGGGCTTCCGGAGCCGGTACCCGCCCTCGCGCCCCCGCTCGCTCGAGATGACCCGCGCGTTCTTGAGGGCGAGGAGGATCCCCTCGAGGAACTTCTCGGGGATGCCCTCCTTCTCGGCGACGGTGCGGGCGGCGACGAGGCCCCCTTCGTAGGCCTCCGCCAGGTGGATGAGCGCCTGGAGAGCGTAGAGGCCGCGACGGGAGACCTTCATTTCTTATCCTATCGGAGCGATAGGATATTGGAATCCGGCGAGGCTTGTCAAGAGGCCCGCTCCCCGGTCAACGCGGGACGATGAGTGTCGAGCCCGGGCAGCCGAGGAGCAGGCGCTCGGTCACGTCCTCGCGGCCGAAGCCGGCCGAGCCCTCGCCGTGGGCCCCGATCACCAGGAGGTGGAACGCCCCGCTCTCGAAGGCGTCGAGCGTCTCTTCGACGACGAGCCCGTCGCGCAGCTGGAGGTCGGCCGCTCGGCCGCGCCCGGCCAGGGCAGCGCGGACGTGCTCCTCGGCTCCCGGGGCCTCGGGCGGGGCGACGGCGTCCCCGTGCGGCAGGGGCACTTCCGAGCGCACGTGCACGAAGGCCGCCCGTGCTCCGGGGCGCCCCTCCCAGGCGAGGGCCGCCTCGAGGACGGCGGTCGTGGTGTCGCGTCCGGAGAGCGCGCCGAGCACGCGCTCCATCCGCTCCGGGGGCCGGCGGGCCACGAGCACGGGGGCGCGGGCGCGGCGGACGACGTTCGCCACCCGCGAGCCTTTGAGCATCCGTGCCACGGCGCCGCGGCCGGCCGGAGGCACGACCAGCAGGCCGTAGCGACGCTCGCGCGCCTCCTCGATCACGGCCCGCTCGGCGGGCCCCGGTCGGGTCAGGGCTTCGACGCCGGTGGGGCCCAGCCGAGAGCGGGCGCGCTCGACGAGTGAGGGGTCGGCCGCCGCGTCCTCGTCGGTCACGACGAGGCGCAGCCGGCCTGTCCAACTCGGGGGCAGCTGGGCCGCGGCGGCGAGGGCCCACTCCCCCCGGGGCGATGGGTCGAGGTAGACGAGCACATCCATCGCGTCCTCCTCAGAAAAGCACGACGAGAGCCAACGGGATGGCGAGCAGGAGGGCCACGAACGCGGCCACCGCCCGCGCGCTGCCGGTAGCGAGCGAGGCGACGTGGTCGATCGCCCGGCCGAACGCCTCGGGGAAGAGAAAGACGACGGGCAGCGACAGGGCGCCGACGGAGGCCATGAGCAGCGCCACCATGCGCGCGGAGTCGGGGTGGCCGACGAGGGCCCCGGCGAAGAGCGTGTCCACCAGGGTCGTGACGTTCGCGCCGAGGATGTACGGCCAGACGTTCTCGCGGCGGATGAAGCCGCGCGCCGCGAGGGGGACGAGGAGCGAGATCGACACCGAGACCGAGAGCGTCAGCGCGGTGGTCACGAGGCCGACCCCGAACATGAACCACGGCCGGTAGACGATGTGATCGGCGGGCAGGAGCGGCCCGCGGCCGGTGGCGAGGTCGGGCAGGGCGCGGTCGAAGGCCCTGAACGCGAGGAGCAGGAGGACGACCCCGGCCACGAACAGCGCGGCGCGCGGCAGCGTCGCCGAGGTCGCCTGCAGCAGCGGGCCGTAAAGCCTCTCGACGACCCCCTCGAGGTCTCGGCCCTCGAGGCGCAGGCCAACCAGGGCCCCGCGCTCGAGGGCGAGCCAGGAGAGTCCCATCGCCGGGAGGTACGTGACCGCGGTCGCGACGAGAGCGGTGACGCCGATGTAGGCGCTGCGCGCCTCGCGGCGGCCGGCGCGCATGTCCTCGAGAACGCCGACCACGAGCACCACGAAGGACGCCCCGAGGCGCGAGCCGGAGATCATGCCGAAGGTCTCGGCGGTGGTGAGCGTGCCCGAGGCCAGGAGGGTGAGCGCCACCGCCGCGACCGGCGACCCCGAGAGGAGGAGGCAGGCGCCGATCCAGCCGGCGCCTATCCCGCCGGCGAGGCCGGAGATGCCGGCCGCGCGCAGCATCGGGCCCACGCCTCCCGCCCCGCGCTTGAGCAGCTCGAGGGCCAGGACGAAGAGGAGCAGCCCCGCCGCCGCGGCCAGGAGCCGGAGGGCCGCCGGGAGGGGACGCGAGCGCGCGCCGGGCATGGAAGTCAGAAGAGCTTCCGGGAGTCGAGGAGGATCGTCACCGGGCCCTGGTTCACGAGAGCCACGTCCATCGTGGCGCGGAAGACGCCGGTTGCCACCGGGAGGCCCGACGGCCGCAGGCGGGAGACGAAGTGCTGGTAGAGACGGTCCGCCTGTTCGGGCGGGGCCGCTTCGATGTACGAGGGTCGGCGACCCCGCCGCGCGTCTCCCAGGAGCGTGAACTGCGAGACGACCAGGAGCCCGCCCGAGACGTCGAGCACCGAGCGGTTCATCTGTCCCGCCTCGTCGGGAAACACCCGGAGGTTGAGGACCTTGTCCGCGAGGGACTCGGCGTCGCCCTCGGTGTCGCCCACCCCGACGCCCAGAAGCACCACGAGCCCGAGGCCGATCGAGCCGACCGCCTCGCCGCTCACGCGAACCGACGCCTCCCCGACGCGTTGCACCACCGCGCGCACGGTTCGCGAGGATATCATTCCCGCCATGGGCGTCCCGGACCGCATCGGCCGCTACCAGGTCCTCGGGGAGCTGGGACACGGGGCGATGGGGACGGTCTACCGCGGACGCGACGAGAAGCTGGACCGCGACGTGGCGGTCAAGGTCATGTCGAAGGGTGTGACCGACGCCGACGCGCGGGCACGCTTCCGGCGCGAGGCACGCGCGGCGGCCAGGCTCCAGCATCCGAACATCGTCGTGATCTACGAGCTCGGCGAGCACGAGGGGGCGCCCTTCATGGTGCTCGAGCTCCTCGAGGGCGTCGACCTCCAGCGGGCGATCGACGGCGGCATCCGCCCCGACCCCCGAGCGACGCTCCCCGTCGTCCTTCAGCTGCTGGCCGGGCTCGGCCACGCCCACGAGCACGGCATCGTGCACCGCGACGTGAAGCCTTCGAACGTGTTCCTTCCCTGCGGCCGGCCCGCGAAGATCATGGACTTCGGCGTCGCGCGGCTCGCCGGGCAGGGGACGACGACCACCTCCGCGATGGTGGGCACGCCGAACTACATGTCGCCCGAGCAGGTCGCAGGCGGCGAGCTCGACGGGCGGAGCGACCTCTTCTCCGCCGGCCTCATCCTCTACGAGCTCGTGACCGGCGAGAAGGCCTTCCAGGCCGAGAGCCTCGTCTCGATCGTCTACAAGATCCTCCACGAGGCGCCCGACCTGGGACTCATCCCGGACGGGAGGCAGTGGGAGCGCCTGCGCGCGGTGCTCGCGCGGGCCCTGGCGCGGAAAGCCTCGGACCGCTACCCCGACGCCCGTGCCATGTCGGCCGAGCTGGGGCAGGCGCTCTCGGACCTGGGTGGGACCCTGGACTGGTCGGCACCCGCGGACCAGGCCCTGCTCGTGCGGCCGAAGCGGGCGGCGCGAGGCGTTCCCACGGTCGAACCTTTCCGCGCCGCGATGCCTCGGGCCCCGAGCGAGCCCGGCTCGTCGAGGGCGGCGCCGGCTCGCCTCCCGTCACTCGCGGCCGGCCTGGGCGGAGCCGTCCTCGTCGTTCTCGTCGCCACGGGCACGTGGCTGTGGCTGCGCCCGAGCGCGGAACCGACGCCGCCCGCGCCCCTGCCGTCCTCCTCCCCGGCGGCATCCCCGCATCCGTCCCCGGCAGAGGCCCCCACCCTGGCGGCCGCCACGGCGGCCCCTTCCGCGGCGGCCACGACGTCGGTTCACGCGGGGCCCACGCCCGCGCCCGCGCCCGCGACGCCCACGCCCGCGCCCACTCCCACCGTGACGCCCGACACCGCCGCCCCTGGACTGAGCGGGGAGGCGCACCTGCTGCGCGCCGAGGCCTTCGTGGAGCGGGGCCGCTGGGCCGAGGCTCTCGCCGAGGCCCGCGCAGTGCTCGAGACCCAGCCGACCAGCGCCCGCGCCGCCGCCCTCGCACAGCAGGCGGAAGCCGAGGTGGTGATCGACGAGTGCCTGCGCCGCGCGCGCCAGGCGCTCGAGGACGGGGACCGCGAGCTGGCCCTGGCCGAGGTGCGGCGTGGCTTCCTGGTTCGCAAGAACGACCCGCGGCTGCTGGCCATGCACCGGGAGGTCGTGCAGCAGTAGGTGCCTCTTCCCGCCATTTTGAGCTAGGATGCCCCATCGGCCCGGATGGCCCGGGGACCAAGCCGCTCAAGGAGGGTCGTTCATGGCGTACGTGATCGCTGAGCCCTGCGTGAACACCAAGGACACGGCGTGCGTCGAGGTTTGTCCCGTGGACTGCATTCACCCGAAGAAGGACGAGGCCGAGTTCGCGGCCGAGAACAAGCTCTACATCGACCCCGAGACCTGCATCGACTGCGGCGCCTGCGTCCCCGTCTGCCCCGTCCAGGCCATCTTCCCGGTGGAGGAGCTGCCGGAGAAATGGGCGCACTTCACGAAGGTGGACGCCGACTGGTACGCGAACAAGAAGTAGGTCACCGCCGAGGCAGGGCCGGACGAGGCCCCGCCGGCGTCCCTCACGGGAGACGCTAACGTGCCGCCGTCGGAGCGCCGCCGAAACCCGCGGATGGGCCTCAGCGTGACCGTGCGTGTGCAGGGGCACGATCCCGACGGCACCCCCTGGGAGGAGATGACGGCGACCGACGACGCCTCGTACGGCGGCGCGTCGTTCGCCCTGAAGCACGCCCACGGCGTCGGGCAGGTGCTTTCGCTCTCCCTGCCGCTGCCACGCAACTTCCGCCGCTACGACCTGACCGAGACCTCGTACAAGATCTTCGCTCTGGTGCGGAACACCCGCACGAACACGGACGGGAAGCGCACGGCCGGCGTGATGTTCGTGGGGCGCGTCCCGCCCAAGGGCTACGACGCCAGGCCCGGGGGCCGCTACCGGCTGCCGGACGATCCGCTGTCCGAGACCGCGGCGGCGCGCGGCGAACGGCGGCATCGCGAGCGCCTGCAGATCTTCGTGAACCTGCGCCTGCGGCGAGTCGGCGCGTCGGGCACGATGGAGGAGCAGACCGTCACCGAGAACGTCAGCCGTGGCGGCGCGCGCGTCTTCACCACGCTGCCGGTGTCGGCGGGAGAGTCGCTGACCGTGGCCGACCTCGACGGCCGGGTGGCGACCGAGGCGGTCGTGCGACACGTCTTCGTCGGTCCCGACCGCGTGACGCGGCTCAACCTGCAGTTCCCCAACCTCGCCGGTTTCGACCGCCTGCTGCAGACAGCGGGCGTGCCGCAGCTGCCGGGGGAGACTCCGTGACGCGGGAGCGCACCCCCGGGGACGGTCGCGGCTGGTCGTGAGGAGGAGATGATGCTGAACGAGTACACGCGGTTGGCGAGGCCGTTCTTCGTGATGCTGGGCATCGTCGCGGTCGGCCGGTGGCTCCAGGGGACGGCGTTCGGAGTGCCCTACGCGACGGGCACCCACGTGTTCAGCATCGTCACGCTGACGCTGTTCGCCTCGCTCTTCTCCGCCGTCTTCACTCGCGCCTGGCTCGGCTGGCGGTTGGCCGGAGCGGCGGGCTTCGCGATGTTCATGGCCGTCGTCGCCCAGCTCGTGATCCTGCTGTCGACGGCCGCGTCCTACGTCCTGGGCGTCCCGAGCTACTTCAGCCACCCGACGGCGCTCAACCAGCCGGAGGCGGTCGGCCTTGCCCAGGCCATGGGGATCCGCGCCGGGGGGCTGGTGGTCAACGCGCTCCTGAACGGCATTGCCGGCGCCCTCGGCTGGGCGCTCGGCGGGCTCCTCCCCGGCCGCGGGGGACGGTAGGCCCCGGGCCACGGGGTGGCGGGCGAGGAAGCGCCTTGACGGGCCAAAAGCACTTTTGCTAGCGTGTGCCCGCACTGGCGATCGTCGCTCTGGCGCCCGCTTCCCGGGGCCGCCCACGGTGGGCGGCTGTGGCGGCTGGCGCGCACGTAGCTTTCGCCAGGCAAGGCTAGGGAGGCCTATACGTTCATGGTCGAAGGTACGGTGAAGTGGTTCAACGAGTCCAAGGGCTTCGGTTTCCTCTCCCGCGAGGGTGGGCCGGACGTGTTCGTCCACCACAGCG
>Ga0113563_10001791_pt1 | contig 12502 bp, 12 predicted proteins | sample Mud3Dept3metaG_FD_80117 | JGI IMG/M metagenome (GOLD analysis project Ga0113563, IMG submission 80117) | Freshwater wetland microbial communities from Ohio, USA, analyzing the effect of biotic and abiotic controls - Mud 3 Core 4 Depth 3... | ecosystem: Environmental > Aquatic > Freshwater >...
GCACTTTTTTAAATTTGAAGAACAATCGAATGACTTTTAAAATGGTATAGAATGACGACCGTCATAAATAAGTTTAACATCCGCGTCTATGCAATTATTTTGAAGGATCAGCATCATGTTTTAATCAGTGATGAATACATGATGGACATGAAAATGACCAAATTCCCGGGTGGTGGATTAATATTTGGAGAGGGTCCGGCAGATTGCATCCGGCGTGAAGCTCTGGAAGAATTTCATCAGGAAATTGAAATAATCAGACATTTTTATACGACCGACTTTTTTCAACAGTCATTATTCAATAAGGATCATCAGATAATCAGTATATATTATCTGGCCCGTTTCAGGGAGCCAGAAAAATTCAAAATTTCAAATAAACCATTTGATTTTCCCGAAATGAAAAATGGGAATCAGTCTTTTCGCTGGGGAGATTTGAGGACTTTGACAGAAGATGATCTGACATTACCAATTGACAGGATTGTACTGGGTATGTTAAAGGATTCAAATCCCTTCTGACAATTCAAGAATTCCCTTCACCATATGTGCCCAGGTATATTTTTTCTTTTCTTCTTTAATGCCATCGCGGAATTGTCCGCTTCTGTTGAACTCAAAAAAATCTATTACAGCCCTGGCCACCTGTTTATAGTCAACCGGAACCACATATCCTGCCTTGCCATTCGGAACCAGTTCCGCAAGGCCTCCAACATCAGTTACAACCATTGGTACTTCAAAATGGTAAGCGATCTGTGTGATTCCGCTTTGAGTGGCAGACAGGTAAGGCTGAACTACAAGGTCCGCAATGCTGAAAAAAAACTTAACTTCTTCAGAAGGGATGAACCTGTTCACAATATGGATATGTTCTAAGATCCGAAGTTCATTTATTAAGTTAAAATAGTTTTCCTTACCAGTATAAAATTCACCTGCAATGATGAGTTTTATGTCCTTAATCTGCTGGGCAATATAAGGCATTGCTTTCAGAAGGATTTCCAGCCCTTTATATTTTCTTATCAAACCAAAAAACAGAAGGAAGTTCATAGTTGGCTGGAGTCCAAGAAATTCCGCCGCAGATTTCCTTGAAACCCTTTCACCAAATATATTATAAACGGGATGCGGGATGCAGGCTGAAGGTGCTTTCGGCCTGAATGCATTCAGGGCATCTGACACAGTTGATGACATTGTAATAAATCCATCGCAGGATTTCAGGAAATATCGAGTCAGGAATTTCCATCCGGCATGTTTCTCATGTGGAATGATGTTATGTGTCACAGCAATCACTCTGATCTGGCCCCTTTTTTTTGCCATCCTTATAATTTTTCCAAGGGATATAGCCATAAATGGCATCCAGTAATGAATAACCAGGATACCAGGATTGAAATTGCGGATATATCGGACGGTTCTGAACCAGCTAAAGGGATTGACCGAACTTATCAGGGAAGATATTTTAACATCCAGTGGGACTGGTCCTTCTTCATACTGGGTTTTACCAGGAAATAAAAATCGGGGATACTGATAGGAAAAAGATATGATTTCTATGGTATGCCCGGATTGTTTAAATTCCCTTGAAAGTGCCAGGTTAAAATTGGCAATACCACCCCGGAGAGGAAATGCAGGACCTATACTTACTATTTTCAATCCTTATCAGTTTATTTTCTCTGCAATCAGATAATTGTTGCGGTCTGATGAATTCCTTGAAATCATTTCGCCCAGGAAACCAGCCAGGAACAACTGAGAGCCAATAATCATCGCAGTCAGGGCAATATAAAAATACGGGCTTGCAGTAACCCTTACCATGGGTATGTGCTTCAGTGTCAAATAGATTTTTTCAGCGCCAAGCCAGGCTGCAGCAAGAAATCCTGCTATGAACATTAACGTACCAAGAGCACCAAAAAAATGCATGGGTTTTTTACCAAACCTGGACAGGAAGATGATGGTCAATAAATCAAGAAAACCCGCTAGTAAACGTTTATATCCATATTTTGATTCGCCATATTTTCTTTTCTGGTGTTGCACCACCTTCTCCCCTATCCTTAAAAAACCGGCTTTCTTTACCAGCACCGGAATATACCTGTGCATTTCTCCATACAATTCAATACTTTTGACCACATCCTGACGGTATGCTTTTAGTCCGCAGTTGAAATCATGAATTTTTATTCCGGAAATCATTCTGACAGTGCGGTTGTAGAACTTGCTGGGAAGGGTTTTAGTCAAGGGATCATGCCGCTTTCTTTTCCATCCCGACACAAGATCAAACTTCTGATCCATAATCATACTGAACATTTCAGGTATTTCTTCAGGATTGTCCTGCAGGTCTGCATCCAGAGTAACAACAACATCTCCTGAAGCAGTTTCAAATCCGCTTTGAAGAGCAGCGGCTTTTCCATAATTTCTTCTGAAACGAATGGCTCTTAAGTTGGTATATTTATCAGAAAGTTCAGTAATAATTTTCCATGAATCATCCGAACTGCCATCATCTACCAGAACTACTTCATACCTCATTTTGTGGTCATTCAGTGCTTTACTGATCCACTCCATGAGTTCAGGTAATGAGTCCTGTTCATTGAAAACGGGAATGACTATGGTTAAATCCATTGGAAATTATACTTCTTCCTTTTTAAATATAGCTGCCATGATCAGGGATATCACAGTGCCACCCAGACAACTGAAAATGAATCCCGATACGGTTAAATATGTAGGGCTCATAAATTTTTTGGAAAATTCAAGTGCCTGGTCTAATTGTGCCTCTGGTACCCGTCCGCTTTCAAGCATCTTATCAGCGGCAAATTCCAGCATTTTTTCCTGAAGACCAGGATCAATCACCGTATATAACAAATATGTATAAATCGACCCTAATAAACTGGCAAAAACGACAATTAAAACACCAAAACCAAATGCCTTCCCGAAAGGAAGTATACCATCCAGTATATTGACACGATAACTCTTCATAGCAATAGCAAGCCCAACAATCATAATTATTATGCCAGCATAGCCCAGAGCCCTGTTAAATGTCTGATTCAACATGTAGAGAATAACTGAATATACAATAGAGATCAGGCCAATAATGACACCCCAGATCAGGGCGTTTAATACAACAGAAGTATTTTTCTTTTCCATGAGTTTGTAATTAAAGTTGGATTAAAGAACAAATATATTAGATTTTTTGGGAGTAGCAAGAAGGGAAGCTACAAGTTAGTGAAGCTGATATTTCGCAAACAAAGTGCAGCGAAATATCTCAACTGAACCAATCCCGTAAATCGAAGTGAACGGGATCTCGATCTTACAAGTTGCAGGGGTACAGGGTTGCAGGGTTCAAGATGAAAAGACACTAATTGGAGTCAGTTTCAGCTGACGGAATCAAAAAATATACTACTTTTGTAGTCCGGGCAAGTCTTATACGACCAGCTCCTGTTGAATCCCCCCAGGTTCGGAAGGAAGCAAGGGTAGACGGTTGAGCGGTGCGATATAAGTAGCTTGCCCTTTTTTTATTCAAACTGTAAGCATCCTGAACTATAAAATGTTTTTTTGTAAATAAAACAGCTTTTTAAGTAAAAAAATTTTTAGTTTACAGATTATTAGATATATTTGTCATTCCTATAAAAGAAAGTATGAGATTAATCCATATTATACTCGTTCTGGTAGTAGTGAGTGTAATTACTCCTCACAGGTGAGAATGGTATGGATAAAATCCTGTTCAAAATAAGAGGCCATTCTCGGAAAACAAAGAATGGCCTTTGTTTTTATATATAAAGGGAGCTTTCATGAAAAAGACACTCCGCAGCTCAGTTTCAACTACCGGGCGCAGGATGACCGGAGCCAGGGCTCTATGGCGTGCGAACGGCATGAAAGATGAACATTTTGGAAATCCTGTGATTGCCATTGTTAATTCTTTCACCCAGTTTGTTCCGGGACATGTGCATCTGCATAATATCGGCCAGGTTGTAAAAACTGAGATTGAACGGTTGGGATGCTTTGCTGCTGAATTCAATACCATTGCAATAGATGATGGTATAGCCATGGGGCATAATGGAATGTTATACTCCCTTCCTTCAAGAGATCTGATTGGTGACAGCGTGGAATACATGATCAATTCCCATCAGGCTGATGCAATGATATGTATTAGCAACTGCGATAAGATCACTCCCGGAATGATGATGGCCGCAATGAGACTGAATATCCCTTCAGTATTTGTTTCGGGAGGCCCAATGGAAGCGGGTACCTTGCAAGGCCGGAAATATGATCTTATCGATGCAATGGTAATGGCAGCCGACAATAGCATTCCTGATCAACAATTATTGGAAATTGAAAGAAATGCCTGCCCAACTTGTGGCTCCTGTTCAGGTATGTTTACTGCAAATTCCATGAATTGTCTGAATGAAGCCATCGGTTTCGCTCTCCCAGGTAATGGGACCATTCTGGCAACACATAAATTCAGGAAGGATCTTTTTATCAGGTCTGCTGAACTTATCGTTAGAAACACTTTCAAATATTACCGTGACGGGGATGAATCTGTTCTGCCAAGATCGATAGCGGCGCGTTCAGCATTTATGAATGCCATGTCGCTTGACATTGCGATGGGAGGATCGACTAATACAGTGCTTCATCTTCTGGCCGTTGCACATGAAGCCGGCGTTTCATTCAGTATGAAAGACATTGACCATCTGTCACGAAAAATTCCAGTTCTCTGTAAAGTTGCACCAAATTCGGCTTATCATGTAGAAGATGTAAACCGTGCAGGAGGAATATTGTCAATTATGGGTGAGCTTGAAAAAGCCGGATTGATTGATCCATCCGTGAACACGATAGATGGAACCAAGCTTGGCCAGGCAATCAACACATATGACATAACAAGAAATACTGCTGATCATGAAGCGATCCGGATCTTTTACAGTGCACCTGGACAAAGGATAAATAACGGACTTGCTTCACAAAACAAAATGTATAATGATCTGGATACCGATCGGATGAAGGGATGTATCCGCGATGTAAATCATGCATACAGTCCGGATGGTGGATTAGCAGTATTATATGGCAATCTTGCCCCCGATGGCTGTATTGTAAAGACTGCCGGAGTAAAACCGGATCTGCTGAAGTTTTCAGGTAAAGCATGTGTATTTTCTTCACAGGATGAGGCTTGTGATGCAATTCTGAATGGCCGCGTCAAAGAAGGTGATGTAGTTGTCATCCGTTATGAAGGTCCAAAAGGTGGTCCTGGGATGCAGGAAATGTTGTATCCTACGTCCTATATCAAAAGCCGGAGACTGGATGATAAATGTGCGCTGATCACCGATGGAAGATTTTCAGGTGGCACATCCGGATTATCCGTCGGACATATATCACCGGAAGCTGCATCTGGCGGGAATATTGCACTTGTTGAAAATGGCGATCTCATAGAAATCAATATACCAGACCGGTCCATAAGGTTGATTGTCAGCGATAATGAACTTGAAACCAGACGGCAAAAAGAAATGGCAAAAGGTGCTGAAGCCTTCCTACCCACAGGAAGAAACCGATCCGTATCAGAAGCTCTTAAAGTTTATGCAAGCCTTGTTTCCTCGGCAGATAAAGGGGCAGTTCGGATGTTGAAAGAATAATAATCATTATGCGTACAAACTCTAACTAAAAGTAAGGCTGATTCAATGAATAAAACCACAAAAAAAATAACAGGATCTGAAGCATTATTGCTCTCCCTCATTGAAGAAGGTGTGGATACGATTTTTGGTTTCCCGGGTGGGGCAATCATGCCTGTTTATGACCTGCTGTTTGATTATAAGGATAAAATTAATCATATACTCGTCAGACATGAACAGGGTGCTGCACATGCGGCTCAGGGTTATTCACGGGTAACCGGAAAAACAGGTGTATGTATTGTTACTTCTGGTCCTGGGGCCACTAACCTTGTCACCGGGCTGGCAGATGCAATGGTTGATTCAACACCGATCATCTGTATAAGTGGACAGGTAATATCTCATCTTCTGGGTTCAGATGCTTTCCAGGAATCAGACGTTATTGGCATCTCCATGCCTGTTACCAAATGGAGTTTCCAGATCACAAAAGCGGCTGAAATACCTTTTGCCATAGCAAAGGCATTTTATATAGCCCGGACGGGAAGACCCGGTCCCGTTATGCTCGATCTGACTAAGGATGCCCAGTTTGAGGAATTTGATTTCATTTATAAAAAGTGCACAAGAATAAGAAGTTATATTCCTTATCCGGCCATTGAATTGAAACAAGTTGAAAATGCTGCCGGATTGATCAACAAAGCTAAAAAACCTCTTGCCCTTGTCGGACAGGGAGTCATTCTGGCCCACGCTGAGGAAGAACTGAAAAAATTTCTCGAAAAAACCGGAATTCCTGCTGCATGGACACTTCTTGGAAATTCAGCATTGCCTTCCAATCATCCACTTAATGTTGGTATGCTTGGAATGCATGGTAATTATGGACCTAATATTAAAACAAATGAATGCGATGTACTGATCGCCCTGGGGATGAGATTTGATGACCGTGTCACCGGGGATACTGCAAGTTATGCAAAACAGGCGAAAATTATTCATTGCGAGATTGATCCCTCCGAGGTTGACAAAAACATAAAAGCTGATGTGGCCATCATTGCCGACCTGAAAGAAAGCCTCCAGGCATTAATATCCCGTGTTAAAGAAAATTCCCATTCCATCTGGCTGAAGGAATTCGAAACAGCCTATCAGGTTGAATATGAAAATGTTATTAATCATGAACTGTTTCCTGAAACCGAAGAATTAACCATGGGTGAAGTCATCCATAGAATAAATGACTTTATTAAAGGCGATGCCATCCTTGTAACCGATGTGGGTCAGCATCAAATGGTAGCTTCACGATATTTCCATCTGAATTCACCCAGAAGTATTGTCACATCAGGCGGATTGGGGACTATGGGATTTGGACTGCCTGCATCCATTGGTGCTAAAATCGGCAGACCGGATAAACAGGTTATCGCTGTGATTGGTGACGGAGGATTCCAGATGACTATCCAGGAGCTGGGAACAATAGCCCAGTCAGACGTTGCAGTCAAAATAATCCTAATGAATAATGGATTCCTTGGTATGGTCCGGCAATGGCAGCAATTATTTTTTAATAGCAGATATTCATCCACCGAACTCAAGAATCCTGATTTCATTACGATTGCAAAAGGCTACCATATAAGCGGACGTTGCGTGGATAAAAGGAATGAACTGGATGAAGCAATTGCAGAAATGTTCAATCATAAAGGGCCTTTCCTGCTTGAAGTTAAAGTTAAGAAGGAAGGCAACGTTTTTCCAATGATACCTGCAGGGGCATCCGTATCGGATGTACGTTTCAAATGAAAAGGACGAAGAGCGAGGGGGCGAAAGAGAGAAAGAGAGAGGGAGCGAGAGAGCGAGGGGGCGAAAGAGAGAGGGGGCGAAGGGGTGAAGGGGCGAAGGGGATTCCGATCGGAGTTGGGGCAGGCCATAGAAATTCGTGAGACTGGCATTTTACAAACAAATTGAAGCAAAATGACTAGTCGAACAATCCCGATGGCAATCGGGACAACAAAAACAACAGAAACAATAGAAACAACAGAAACAATAGAAACATAGAAACATAGAAACTACAGACAAAGTATTTTAAAAAATCCAATATAATGGAACAGGAATTTACAATTACCGCATTTTCAGAAAACAGTGTCGGGCTCTTGAACAGGATAACTATTATTTTTACACGAAGACATATCAACATTGATAGTTTGACTGTTGGTGAATCTGCCCACAGGGGAATATATAAATTCACTATTGTTGTCCGGACTACCTTACCGATGATCAAGAAGGTTGTGAGCCAGATTGAAAAAATTGTTGACGTGCTAAAAGCCTTTTATCATGAAAGTAATGAGATCATTCACCAGGAGGTTGCTCTTTACAAAGTTCCGACAGAAGCACTTTTTTCAAGTAATGAAATCGAAAAGATCGTCAGAACTCATAATGCACGCATTCTCGAAGTGACACAGGATTATACTGTCATTGAAAAGACGGCTCATAAAAAGGAAACCCAGGAACTTTTCGAAATCCTTGATAAATATGGTGTATTACAGTTTACCCGTTCAGGCCGGGTTGCAATAACCAAGGGAAAAACAGAAAAGTTTACCGTTTTCCTGAAAGCCCTTGATCAGGAATATTCAGATTCATTAATGGAAGAAAAAGACTAATGAAATATAACATCTGCATTTTATTAAAGAATGTTTTAAAATACTAAGACAATGGTAAAACTTAAATTTGGAGAAGTCATTGAAAATGTTGTTACACGGGATGAGTTTCCTCTCTCAAAAGCCCGTGAAGTTTTGAAAAACGAACTTATCGGAATCATTGGTTATGGGGTACAGGGGCCCGCCCAGGCGCTTAATCTGAAGGATAATGGAATGAATGTGATCATCGGCCAGTCACCTGATTTTAAGGAAGACTGGGAGAAAGCGGTCCATGATGGCTGGATTCCGGGGAAAACACTTTTCCCGATTGAAGAGGCAGCCAGAAAAGCCACAATCATTCAATACCTTGTTTCGGATGCAGCTCAGCGTAGTGTATGGCCAATTCTTAAACCTGCCCTGAACAAGGGTGACGCTCTGTATTTCTCGCATGGCTTTTCCATTACATATAAGGATCAGACAGGTGTAATACCTCCTGAATATGTTGATGTAATTCTTGTTGCACCAAAAGGATCCGGCACCAGTGTCAGACGTAATTTCCTTGCAGGCACAGGTATTAATGCCAGTTATGCCATTTTCCAGGATTTTACCGGAAAAGCTGAAGAAAGGACTATTGCTCTGGGTATTGGTATTGGTTCAGGATATCTTTTTCCCACTACATTTGAGAGTGAAGTTTACAGTGATCTGACGGGTGAACGAGGTGTTTTGATGGGCGCATTGGCAGGAATCATGGAAGCACAGTATAAAGTTTTACGTGATAACGGTCACACCCCCAGTGAAGCCTTTAACGAAACGGTCGAGGAACTGACACAAAGTCTCATCAGGCTTGTGGATGAAAATGGAATGGACTGGATGTATTCAAACTGCAGCGCGACAGCCCAACGCGGGGCACTGGATTGGAAACCAAGATTCAGGGATGCGGTGCTGCCTGTCTTTGTAGAACTTTACGAACGGGTTAAAAAAGGTGCTGAAACAGAGGTTGTGCTGGAAAAAACAGGAAAAACAGGTTATAAGGCAGACCTTGAAGCCGAGCTTGCTGAAATGCGTAATTCTGAAATGTGGCTGGCCGGAGCAATGGTAAGGAAACTTAGGCCTGACAGGAAATAGTTTTTTTCCATTAATTTTACCTTTATTGTTTGATTGATGCAAGGGATGAATGAAAAGAAAAAATTTCTTCAGAGCTTATTATTTCCCTCATTTTTCCTTATAATAATCTGGCTTGTAAAAATAATTGAGATTGTCTTTGATCTTGATCTCATCTATTTTGGACTATTTCCTTTAAAATGGAGCGGTTTAGCCGGTATTTTAACCGCTCCCCTGATCCACGCTGATCTAAGACATCTCTTTGATAACTCGGTCCCCGTTTTTATGCTCAGCCTGGCTGTTTTTTATTTTTACAGGCCGGTTGCATTTAATGTTTTTTTCCTTACCTGGATCATTTCGGGCATATTAGTCTGGATCGGTGGCCGGCCGGCATATCATATCGGAGCAAGCGGCCTTATCTATGGTTTCGCATCCTTTCTTTTTTTCAGTGGAATTATACGCAACAGTATCAACCTGCTTGCCATTTCACTTCTGGTAGTATTCCTTTACGGCAGTCTGGTCTGGGGAATCCTGCCTTTCGATTATAAGATCTCCTGGGAATCGCATTTATTTGGCAGTTTAACGGGATTGTTTCTGGCATTGGCTTATCGGCATTATGGACCACCCCCTCCAAAAGAGATATCTGATGAAAATGATGAGAACGAAGATGAAGATGATGATGATAATTAGATTAGATATTCTATTTTTGTGAACCATGTTGCTGAAAATACATCCCGAAAATCCAAGCCACAGGCAGATAATACACACCTGTGAAGTCCTTCAAAAGGGAGGAATAATTGTATATCCCACAGACTCTGTATATGCTCTTGGTTGCGATATTAACCAGTTCAGGGCAGTCGACAGGATTGCAAAACTCAAAGGGATCAGTACCAGTAAGGCCGATTTTTCCTTTATTTTTTCTGACCTTAGCCAGCTTTCAGATTATGCAAGACTGGTGGACAACAAGATCTTCAGACTGATAAAAGCTAATGTGCCAGGGCCTTTCACCTTTATATTACAAGCCAGAAGTAACATTCCAAAGTTTTTTCAGAGTAAGAAAAAAACAGTCGGGATAAGGATCCCGGACAATAAAATTGCCCTGGAAATCGTGAGGAACCTTGGTAATCCAATAATGACCACCTCCATTCACGACGAGGTTAAACCTGATGAATATATTACTGATCCGGAATTAATTTATGACACTTACAAATACAGGGTTGATTTGATTATCAATGGTGGCTATGGGAAAAACACACCCTCCACCGTCATTGATTGTACACTACCTGAACCAACGATCATCAGGCAGGGTATTGGAATACTCAAATAATGATTATTTGCGCCAGAATCCGGGTGATAAAAGGATCAGCACTGTGAAAAGCTCCAGCCTTCCAATTATCATCAGAAATGACAAAAACCATTTTCCGAAAGCTGATACCTGACTGAAACTTCCTGCAGGGCCAAAGACACCAATTCCCGGACCTACATTTCCCAGTGTTGTAGCAACTGCACCACAAGATGAACTTAAATCAAATCCCATGGCAGACATAACAATGACTCCAATGATGGTGGCAAGCAGATAAAAAGAGAGAAATGCGAAAATGTTATTTAACATCTCCTGAGGAACCGCAGTTTTATTGAATTTCACCGGTAGTATCGCACTTGGGTGAACCAATCGCTTCAATTCCATAATACTATTCTTAAAAAAAAGCAATACCCTTACTACTTTAATGGCTCCAGCAGTTGAACCTGCAGAACCACCAATAAACATCAGAATTAATAAAATCAAACTCAGAAAAGGTATCCATTGTACGTAATCGGTTGTCACAAATCCGGTAGTTGTCATTATGGAAACAACCTGGAAAATTGCATGACGGAATGATTCTTCCAGTGAATGGTACTGTGTAAAATACAATATAATACCGACGAGAATGGAAAATCCCACAATTAATCCAAGGTATAATCTGAATTCTTCATTCTGAATAACTTTTTTAAAATTCAGATGAAGGGCGAAATAGGAAAGTGTGAAATTCACACCTGCCAGAAACATAAAAAATGTAATCACATAGTGTATGTAAGGGGAATCCCAGTAAGCAATACTCAGTTGTTTTGTGGAATAACCACCAGTGGCCATAGTGGTAAAAGAGTGACAGATGGAATCAAACAGGTTCATTCTCCCGGCTAGTAAAAACAATATTTGTGCAATGGTAAAAATGATATAGATAATCCATAATCTTTGGGCTGTTTCCTTTATTCTTGGATGCAATTTATCGACGCTGGGACCAGGAGACTCTGCATCAAATAATTGTATACCACCAATACCAAGGAGCGGGAATATGGCAAGAGACATTACGATGATACCCATCCCTCCAAGCCATTGGATGATACTTCTCCAGAAAAGCATGGAATGCGGTAATGCTTCAATATCATCAAGGATCGTAGCTCCTGTGGTAGTAAATCCCGAAACTGTTTCAAAAAATGCATTCGTATAGGAAGGTATGGCACCCGTTAAAACGAATGGAAGTGATCCCACCAGAGAAAATAAAATCCACCCCATTGTAACTATCAGGAATCCATCACGTGTCGGCAGATTCTTATCTGCATTTCGGGTAAAAAGGATAGCCAATCCGCCCGGTAAAATAGAAAATAAACTACTCATCCCGAGTGAGAGGCACAATCCCTCTTTATATATTAATGAAATCGGTATACAAATCAATATGAAAAATCCCTCGATCAGCAGTAAAAATCCCAGGAATCTGATAATCAATTTGAAATTAAGCATCAGGAGAATCAGTTAAAGAATTTGTTAATTTTTGGTATTGCAGCAGGCAATGCAAAAACAACAACCCTGTCGTTGGCTTTAATTTCAGTATCACCGGTGGCAATAAAACTTGATTTCCCACGAATAACTCCACCAATAATGCCATCTTTGGGAAAACTCATATTTTTAAGACTTCCTTCCGTAATTTTGGATTTCGGTTTTACTAAATATTCCATTACCTCCGCATCTGTACCTACCAGGCAACGTATGGATGATATCTCCGATGTTTTTGTAAATCGGAAAATCCTGTTGGCTGTAATCAGTTTTTTATTAATTATTGCATCAATACCCATGCTTTCTGCCAGTTTAATATAATCAATATTTTCAACCTCTGCAATGGTTTTTTTCACACCCATTTGCTTGGCCAGCATGCACGATATAACATTGGTTTCCGAATTACCGGTAACTGCCACAAATGC
>Ga0113563_10001792_pt1 | contig 12497 bp, 8 predicted proteins | sample Mud3Dept3metaG_FD_80117 | JGI IMG/M metagenome (GOLD analysis project Ga0113563, IMG submission 80117) | Freshwater wetland microbial communities from Ohio, USA, analyzing the effect of biotic and abiotic controls - Mud 3 Core 4 Depth 3... | ecosystem: Environmental > Aquatic > Freshwater >...
CTGACTTTTCTGAATAAACACCTCACCAGAAATCGCAATGAGATCGGCAGCTGTTTGCGGATTCTGAAGTTCTGCAACATTTTTCAATACGGAAGTTATCTTATTGGGAACCTCAGTTTTATTCTGCTCCCACCGGTTTGCAGATATAACAAACTCATTGAATGCAAAAAGCTTCCTGGTCAGATTAATATTATAATTGTTCTTTTTAATTTCCTCAATGGAAAGGCATGCCCGTTCAAAAGTGAAATGGTGGAAGCAGATAATATCCTTCTCACCAAATGAAGAAATATCAGCTTTCCCGGATCTGTTTGTATAAATAAATTTAGTCCCCGATTCATTCGAAACAGATACATCAGGCACCGGCTTAAGATCCTCACTATCAACAACAGTTACAGTTTGCGAATATGAATTAATCAGCAAAATACAGGGCAATAATAGTAAAAGGGTCAACAGTTTTTTCATGAAACCTTTAAGATGAGCAGTAAAAATAGATAAAATATAGGGATCTTTTTAACTGGAAAGTGCACAAATCAGGCGCAATGACCGCAATTACAAAACAAGGGATTCTATTCCTGAGCGTTTAAAAGTTTTTACACAACAATATTTTTGACCATTCTCTGCTGAAGACCGGGGATTCCGAGCGTCAGCGAGGAATCCCCGGCACCCTCGGCAATTTATCTTTAGAGACACAGAATGATTTGAGTAACCTATAATTTGCTAATTTTGGAAGGAGTATTACTTATCTGAAGAACGTGGGAAAAAGGGTTGCAATCATTTTACCGGTACTACTTGTTATTTCAATTATCATTGTAGGTTACTTCTTCCAGCAAGGGAAAAAGACCCTGTTTACGGATCCTTATAAAGCAATAACTCCTGGTGCATGTCTTGTAATTGAAACAATTGATCTTCAAAGTTTCCTGAACTCTGTGACAACCGGCAAAGGATTATTCGGAGAAGTTGGTAAGGTGAAGGAATTTGAAAATTTTAACAGGAAGGTAAAATATATTGCTGATCAGCTTAACCGGGGGGAGTTTAAAAGATTGCATCCCGATGGCTCTGCAATAATATCTTTTTCGGTTTCTGGAACCGGTAAAATGGAATCATTGCTTTCAATGACTGTCCCTTCAGAAATAAAGATCAGACAGATTAAAGAGATCCTTAACAGTACAGGTATAAAGCAGCTTTCAGAACCAGGGAAAGGCAGAAATTCAATCTTAAAAATTCCATATACAGTCAACACACTTCAGGATACACTTTTTATTTCAATAATCTCCGGATTAATGTTATGCAGTAGTTCGGTAACACTGATTGCTGATGCCGCTGCACAGATGGAAAAGGAGACTGACGTTCGTATGCTTCCGGGTTTTCAAAGAGTCATGGTTGCATCAGGGAAGAATGAAGACAAGCTGTTTATTGTGTTCGCCAATTTACCCCGATTATTAAAATCTGTTTTAGCTGAAAGGGGGACAATTCTTACTGGTAAAATTGTTAAGCTTGCAGGTACGGCAGGAGGAGATATATATATAAATGAAGATGGACTGGTACTGAGCGGTTATACTGAATCAACTGATTCATCAGAATTTATTTACAAATATAAATCTGTCCCTCCCAGGGAGTTTCACACCTATAAGATTCTGCCATCAGCAACAGTACTTTTCGAATCACTTATTCTCCCAATCTCCCAATCTCCTTTTCCCCGTTTCTCCCCTTCTCTCCCTCTCTCCTCTATAGATAGTACCAAGGTTTTTACTGCAAAGCTCAGACCATTCATCGGAGAGGAAATTACCAGGGCTATTATTGACATCAGGGGGCGTCCGGTAGCTGATAATACACTGATAATATATGAATTAAAAAACAGGGAACTTGCTGAAAAATTGTTTCTTGAAGAATCCGGGACAGAGAATGAGATCTTCTATTTTCAACCTGATGACCAGATAAAAGTCCCCATATATAAAACACTTTTTAACGGATTGGCAGATTTTATGCTTCCGGGTTTTGCCCCCGGTACGGATGATTCGTATTTTGCGTTCTATGATAATTTTTTGATAACCGGCAGTTCATTTGCTACAATTTCCAGACTTCTTTATGATAATCTGCTTAATAAGACTCTGGTTAATGATCTTATCTATCGCGATTTTGAGACTACTCTACCCAGCAGGGGAGGTTACTACTTCTTTTGTGTCCCTTCAAGGATAACAGAATATCTTGCTGGATTCCTGAATGAAGACATTATTAAAGCTCTTAAATCGAACAGAGGTTCACTTAATAAAATACAGGCAGCCGGATACCAGTTTGCTTCAAGTAACGGGATGATTTATAATAGTTTATCTATAAAATTTAAAGAAGAGGCGAGGGAAGAATCCACAACTGAATGGGAGACATTGCTCGATACAATAGCTGGTATTAAACCATTTTTTTTCACAAATCATATTACTGGTGCAAAAGAGATTTTCATACAGGATATGAAAAACAATGCTTATCTTATAAATGCTGCAGGACGGGTGTTATGGAAAGTTCCCCTTAACGAAAGAATAGCAGGCAGTATTTATATGATCGATTATTTCCGTAACGGAAAGTACCAGCTGCTTTTTTCAGGGAAAAATTATCTTCATCTTCTTGACAGGAATGGCAATTATGTTGAAAGGTATCCTGTGAAATTAAGATCCCCCGCAACCAATTCCCTGGCATTGTTTGATTATGATAATAATCTGAATTACAGGCTTTTTATTGCAGGAGAAGATAAGCTTATCTATTCGTATGAAAAAACAGGGAACGTTGTAAAAGGATGGAAGCCTTTTCGTACCAGCGGTTTCGTGAATTCAGAAATCAGTTATTTTAAAGTTTCAGGAAAAGATTACCTGGTTGCATCGGATGACATTTCAGTATATTTTCTTGACAGGACAGGGAATAAACGGGTAATACTTCAGGATGCAGTTACCAGATCAAAAGGATCATCACTAAGGTTGAATCCCGGGAATGAACCATATCTGGTATGCTCCTCTCCGGATGGGACTATCCAGAATATATATTTCGACGGCACTGTTAAAAAAATAACAATAAAGAAGTTCTCCGTTGACCATTCATTCGACATTTTTGACGTAGATGGCAATGGTTTTGGTGAATATATTTTGATTGATAAAGGGATATTATATCTTTATGACCATAACAAATCAGAATTGTTCTCCAGAGAATTTGGTACAGATGAGCTTGGAGGACCCATAAATTTTGTTTTTTCTGCCTCCGAGCGAAAAATCGGAATGTTTGATATAAGCAAGAAATTGATTTATCTGATTGACAAAAACGGGGAGACTATGAGCGGATTCCCTCTGAGGGGGGCATCAATGTTTTCAATAGGGAAATTGTCGGACAGGAGCGGTTGGCACCTGATTGTCGGAGGAACTGACAGATTCCTTTATAATTATAGAATTGATACTGATAATAACTGACATTATTATGGCAAATAAAATATCGAAGTTAGTCTTTTTACTGCTGGTTTTTCTAATGGCCGCATGTGTTAAGGAAACCTACGACATGAATAAGCTTTCTACGAAGGCACATCTTACTCCCACACTGGCTCTGGCAGCCATCAGAGGTGACATTTCACTGAGTGATTTAGTGGAATCGGGTGATACTGTTGTTATTGACGCTAACAAATTTATTAAAGTTATTTTCAGGGAAGACTCGATCATCGATCTGAAACTTGCTGACTTTTATGATCTGAATGATATGGTTTCGTTCAGTCAGTCATATACCATTGGGGAATTATCAATTGCAAATTTTCAAAACAATATCGGCATCACCCTTGGCCAGATAAGCCAGAGTTTCTCCACGGCTTTGAAAAATCAGTTTGCAGCACTCGACGATGGAGCTAACCACCCGTTTCCATCCTTTCCTTCAACGAATATTGGTGAAAGGACATTTGCAGCTTTCCCGAATTTTCAGAATGCAGTATTTGCCTCCGGATTCCTCGATATAGAAATTACAAATAACCTTACAGCTCCGCTTAATTCGATCAATGTAAGTTTATTCAATACCGCAGGACATACTGCCATAGGAAGTACACTGACAATTCCTGCAATACAGCCGGGCCAGATGCAAACTGCTTCACTTAATCTTACCAACAGAACTCTTACAAACTCAATAATAGCAGCTATTGTTATGTCAGGAAGTCCGGGAAACACTACGCCGGTTAAAATAAGTCTTGCTAACAGCGGTATTCAGATAACTATCAGGGGAAGAGACCTGAAAGTAAAATCGGGGACAGTTATTCTTCCTTCACAGGCAATAAGCTCTCTTGATAATAAAGACACCATTTCGTTTGATGCAGGAAGTGGAATAGAGCTCGATGAGCTTAAGATTACTACAGGTAATGTTTCATATCATATGCAGTCGTCCAGTACAATACCGGCTACTGTTACCATAACAATGCCAACAGCATTGAGGAATGGTACTGCTGTTACAGAGGTTATCAATGTTGGGGCAGTATCCTCGTTCAATGGAACGATTTCATTCAATAATACAATTGTTGATCTTGGTACTGTTCCGGCACAGCCTTATAACAGTGTTCCTTTTACATACGGTATTTCAGTCAATTCAAATAATACTTTGATCACCTTTAACAGCACAGATGCAATAAATTTCGATCTGAGACTTCAGAATCCTGTCTTTGATTATGTTAAAGGATATTTTGGCCAGATGACAGAAACAATTGATCCTGATTCTATTGATCTGGATATTAAAGATATTCTGAGTCATATAACAGGTGATTTCCTGATTTCAAGTCCATCAATTAAGCTTAGTTATAGTAATTCATTCGCAATTCCCCTGGAGTTTACCCTAAATGCAACAGGGAAAAGAGGGATAAAAACAGTTAACCTGGGACTCGCGCCTTTAACAATGGTTTCCCCTGCCCCGCCTACAACCCGTGATGCATCCGGTACTTTTACAATAGATAAAGGCAATTCATCTCTCCCACAGCTTATATCTATGCCTCCGGAAGTGATAAGGTTTTCTGGTACTGCCAAAATGAATCCTGCCGGCGATCCGACTCATCTGAGGAATAATTATGTATTTGGGAATAGCCGTTTTCTTGGTTCACTTGAAGTGGAAGTACCGATGGAATTCAGAATCAATAATCTCCAGTTTGCTGATACTGTCGATAACTTCATGAAAGATGATAGTGGAGACAGCCCGGTAAATATTGATAATTTTGGTCTGTTACGGGTAGATTTAACAGCCACCAACGGATTTCCCCTGGGTGTTTCAATTAAGATGAGTCTGTATGATTCGGCAACCAAAACAGTAAAAGCAACTGTGGATGCCACGGATTTACTAAAACCTTCACCGGTTGACAATTCCGGCAAGGCTACCGGGGCAACTGAATCGAAAACCAGTATCGAGCTTACCAAAGACTTTTTCAAATCGGTAAATAAAGCTGATAAAATCATTTTCCAGTTTACATTAAATACCACTGATAACGGTACCAGGGATATAAAAATATACTCTGATTATAGTATCAATTTCAGTGCTGCTCTTGTTGTAAGGCCAGATATTAACTTAAAGTGAACATTTTATACAGAAGTAATATGACCGGAAAGATTAAGTATGTACTGACTTTGATTCTGGCAATGGTAATTGTAGATGTAGCTGCCCAGAACAGTCAGGTAATGTATTATATGAACCTGCCTCAGAACCATCTTCTTAATCCTGCTATGAGGCCTTCAAATAAAGTATATATCGGACTGCCTGCATTATCTGGCATAAACCTGAATATTAACAATAATTTTGTAAACTTCTCTGATGTATTTATGCCGGGGAAAACCGGTGATTCAGTGATTACATTTCTTCACCCCGATAATGATATAAATGACTTCATTGATAAGATAAAAGATAAGAACTCACTTGAACCCCAGGCTACTATACAGCTTTTTGGGCTGGGCTTTTCTGCAGGTAAAAGCAATTATATTTTTCTCGATATTAATGACAGGATAGAAGGGAATATGGTTTTACCCGGGGACATTTTTAAGCTTGCTCTGCTTGGAAATGAAAGTTTTGTCGGGGATAAAATGGACCTCTCTTCTTTAAGAGGAGATGTAAAGTATTATCGCGAGATAGGACTGGGATTATCCAGGGATATTACAAGTAAGCTGAGAATTGGAGTAAAGGCAAAACTGCTTAAAGGAATTGCTACAGCCTCTGTAGTTAACAGGTCTCTGGAAATAGGTGTTAACAATGATTATACCCATACTCTCAATGCTGATATGACAGTAAATTTTAGTGCTCCTGTTAAAGTATATATGGATGCAGATCAAAATATTGACAGTCTTGTATTTGATGATAACCGTTTTAATGAAACCAGCGGGATAGTCGATTTTCTTATGGGTAAGAAAAACACCGGGTTTGGAATTGATATTGGTGCAACCTATAATGTAACAGAAAAACTTATTGTTTCAGCTGCAATAACCGACCTGGGATTCATTAAATGGAAAAAAGATCTGACAAACCTGAATGCTGAAAGCCAGTTTTCCTTCAGCGGATTAAATATGGTTGACGTAGCTAACGGAACAAAAACATTTGAAGAACTTGGCCAGGAGATGATGGATTCGCTGAAGAATTCATTTAAGGTGTCCGATTCAGAAAATCCATTTACGACTTATCTTCCTTTCGGATTGACCTTTGGTGGAAGTTATAATCTCACAAAGAACTTTTCTTTGGGAGTGTTATCTTACAGCAGATTCATTGGTAAACAGATGAAGGAGTCATTAACACTTTCTGCCAATGTTAATTTTGGGAATGCGTTTTCTACAAGTCTGAGCTATACTGCCGCCAATCACAGGTTTGATAATTTAGGATTGGGATTGGCTTTCAGACCCGGGATATTCCAGTTTTATATACTCTCAGACAGGATTCCGGTTATGTGGAACAAAATTAAAACCAATGGAGCTACAATTCCTCTTCCAACCAGCTGGAATACGATACATCTGAGATTTGGAATGAATATTGTTTTCGGTAATAAGGTCAAAAAGAAGGATGACAAACCTATGATACTGATTGAAGAAAACACTGAAGTGAAATGATATTGATTCGTTTTGCCTTAATAGGCCTGATTGTTTATCTGCTTGTGAGATCCTTTATGAGATTCAGCGGGGAAGAAGCTTCTTCCTCACAAAGGCCGGGACCTGAGAAAAATAGTGCTACAGATAAAAAAGTCTCGAAGAATATCGGGGAGTATGTTGATTATGAGGAGATAGACAGGGAAAAATCCTGATCTTATTTATCAGGATATCTGATTTTTTTAGCAAGTGAATTTGCAAATACAAAATCATTGAGTGTTTCATTGTCTGAAATGAGGATTTCGTTTTTGTTTCCTTCCCAGCATTTTTTACCGTCACTGATGAAGACAATTTTTTCACCAATCTCCATTACAGAGTTCATATCATGAGTATTTACAATCGTTGTCATTGCATATTCCTCGGTAAGTTCCTTTATAAGTTCATCAATAAGTATAGCAGTAATAGGATCGAGACCTGAATTGGGTTCATCGCAAAACAGATATTTTGGATTAAGAGATATGGCCCTGGCAATGGCAACCCTTTTTTTCATCCCCCCTGATAGTTCTGCAGGAAACAGTTTGTTGGCATTAATAATGTTAACTCTGTCAAGACAGGAATTAACCCTGTCATTTTTCTCTTCCAGCGTTTTTGTTGTAAACATATCAAGAGGAAATCTCACATTCTGTTCAACAGTAAGGGAGTCAAAGAGGGCACTTCCCTGAAAAAGCATTCCAATTTCGCTGCGGATAACCTTTTTGTCCTTGAAATCAAGCTTATTAAACAGAACATCCTCAAACCAGATCTCACCGCTGTTTATTTCCAGAAGTCCAACTATTGATTTCAGTAATACTGTCTTTCCTGAACCACTTCTTCCAATTATTAGATTGGTCTTGCCTGTTTCGAATGTCACTGAGATATCTTCAAGGATACTCTTACCATTGAATGATTTATACAGATTCTCGACTCTTATCATGACAGCAGTAATTGAGTAAGGATTACATTGAACAACAGAATCAGCACACTGCTGTAAACTACTGCCTTACTACTTGCGCGGCCGACTTCGAGTGACCCTCCTTCGACATAGTAACCCTGAAAAGAAGAGACACTGGTTATAATGAATGCAAAAAACACGGTTTTTATAAGTGAGTACACTATATAATAAGGTATGAATGCATACTGAATACCGTAAATGAAATTTTCAGGTGTCATTACACCGGCAAGCGTGCCTGCTATTCCACCTCCAAAAATTCCAACGATTATACTTATAAGAGTAAGAATCGGGTTAAACAACAGGGTAGCAATTATTTTAGGAAGTATCAGGTAAGATGCTGAGTTAACTCCCATAATCTCTAATGCGTCAATTTGCTCAGAGACTCTCATTGTCCCAAGTTCTGAAGCGATATTTGAGCCGACCTTTCCCGCCAGTATAAGTGCAGCTATAGTTGATGAAAATTCAAGTATCATCGAATCGCGACACCCAAGCCCAATGAGATATTTCGGATATATCGGATTTTCAGTGTTATAAGCTGTTTGCAGGGTAATAACAGCTCCCATGAAAAAGGAGATTATTGTTATAATACCAACGGAGGTGAGTCCCAGGTAGACAAACTCTCTCATTGTCTGTTTGTAATAGACTATTGGTTTTTCCGGTTTGGAAAAGACCTTTTTGAGGAGCAGAAAATAAAGACCAACCTGTGATAAAAATCTGATCATTTCGTAAAGTTAATACGCTCCAAAATTACTAATATTTACGGTATTTCCGTTACCTGCTATTTTGAAACCTGTATGCATAATTAATTATATATTTGCATAATTATTTCTGAAATAATATTTCCCTATGGATAACAGGTACGTTATAATTATGGCAGGCGGAGTCGGAAGCCGTTTCTGGCCCCTGAGTCGGAGAGAAAAACCAAAGCAGTTTCTGGATATTATCGGAACCGGAGAGACACTTATACAGCAGACTTACAGGCGGTTTAAAACATATTGCCCTGAGAAGAATATTTTTGTTGTTACAAATGCCGATCATAAAGAACTTGTTATTGAACAACTTGGTATAGATCCTTCCCGGGTACTCGGAGAACCTTTCAGGCGTAATACTGCTCCCTGTCTTGCTTATGGTACTTTCAGAATTCTTAAAGAAAATCCTGATGCAGTAATTGCTGTGACACCTGCAGATCACCTTATCGTTAAGGAAGAAAAGTTCTGTGAAGTAATAAAGGCTTGCTTTGATTTTGCAGAGAAGCACGATGGACTGATTACCCTGGGGATAAAGCCCGACAGACCGGAAACAGGTTATGGCTACATTCAGGCTGATCAGAAAAAACCGGTTAAGGGATATGAAAACCTTCTTAAAGTAAAAACATTCACAGAGAAACCGGATGTTGACCTTGCAAAAGTATTTCTTGAGAGCGGGGACTTTTTCTGGAACTCCGGGATATTTATATGGAATATCAAATCAATTATGGCAGCCTTTGAAAAGCACCTGCCTGACACATATGCGGTTTTTGATGAGGGAAGGAGTCTGTTCGGGACTAAGCAGGAGAAAAGCTTCATTGGGAAAACATATGCCGAATGCCGTAGTATATCTATTGATTATGGTATTATGGAAAAGGCTGATAATGTTTATGTGATGTGTACTGATATCGGATGGTCAGATCTTGGAACATGGAGCTCATTATATGAACATTCCGCTATAGATAAAAAGGGTAATTCACTGGTAAGAGGAGAGGTGTTTACCTATGAATGTAAAGCGAATATTATGAATATTGCGCCTGGCAAAGTTGCTGTTTTGCAGGGACTAAAAGATTATATTATTGTAGATTCAGATGATGTACTACTGATAGTAAAGAAAGATGAAGAACAGAATATTAAACAATATCTGGAAGACGTAAAGAAGGCTACAAAGGAGAAATATCTGTAGGATGCCCCCCCTGAAGGGCAAAAACTCAAAAAAAAGAGGCTGTTGTTCAACAGCCTCTTTTTTTCTATATCCTAATATTCCCAGAGATCGTGTTCAAAATTGAACATTTCAGTTTTGATACGTTCTGCTTCGAAGAGAGTATATTTACCTGCCTGATATTCTGCAATCCTTCTGTCATTGTAGACGTTTGACTCACCTACGATAACGCTTGAAAACCGTCGCTGCATAAACAGGTCATCAAATGATATCCTCTGAGCGTCGTTATTAGTCATGTAAACCTCTTTTGTTGCAAGTACATCTCTCAGGTCGTCAAATCTGACCCAGAATATTGGTTTCTTAAAAACTTGTAATAACTGAGGATCGAGACCCATATAAATTGGTTGAAGAGCAATAATTCTTACATCCATCTTTGAATGTTTCTTATCAAAGAACCATTCTTCGTAAAGAAGTAATTGTTTAACTTCCTCCGGTTTGGCAAACTGTTTCACAGAGTCTTCCCGAGTCGCTCCTGAAGCATCGATCTGTATAGTTTCCACTTTGGTTGTAGCGCCAAGCAATAATTCAATATCAGAATAAGTTGTAGGTGCAGCGCCAACCATCGGTTCATAAGCATTTACACGTCCTTCTTTGATCTCTTTGAGAAGAATTTTGATAAAACTCTCTCTGCCGTCAGGCGTTTCTTTTATGGGATAATATAAAGACTGATTTGCTTTTTCACGCAAATCTATCAGACGGTAAACATATTTTGCCCAGACAGCATCACCCTCCCGCAGGTACGGATATTCAATTTTTTTTGCCTGGGGAATCGATTTCTGGTAAATATCGCCAAAACTCTGGGCATTGATTATACCTGAAAGTGAGAGGGCGATAATTCCCAAAAGAATTTTCTTATTCATGGTGTTATAGTTAATATAATACTAGTCTATCTTTAAAATCACTGGCGACAGTTCTTTTGTTTTTCCATCAGGCCCCAGAGCAGTAATGTCTTTAATAGTCAAATATTTGCCTCTGCTAAGTTGGTTGATGAGGTCTTTTTGTTCCGAAGTTACGTTGCTGTTAGTACTTTTTTTCTCGAAGGTTCCTCTGCTGTCAGTAAATAAAATTGTAAATCCTGTTATATTGTACTGAAGGTCAAAATCAAAATCAGGCATCTGGGCAAAAACACCCTGTTGCGCAATAGCAGTAGCCTTTGGAATTGTTCCCTGGTTTTTTCCTCCGAACACAGCTATTGGAGGAGGAATTGGTTTCACCCTGAAATCATACGGTTTATACTGAACTGTTTTGCCATTGATATTAGCTGTGGCAATTACCTGAACAATTTGTCCGACAGCTGTTGGTTTAACGGCCCATGCTCCCCTGAAGGGTTCTCCTTTGGAGTTTTTAACTTTTTCAGTAGTGAAATTACCGTTAACTACCTTAATTGAAATTTTATCAGGACTTATACCAGGTATAGAGACATCAATTGGATTAGGAATACCATAATACATGACGTTCATAGCTGTTGCCGAAACAATAACATTTGGTTCACCAACAACATATTCGGAGTTAAAATCGTAGCTTTTTATTGAACCGTCAGGAGCTTTAAGTGCAATTACACCACCCCATCTTTTTGTTCCGATAGCAGAAGCTGCGACTTTGTAAATTCCCTTCCCTGTTTCATCAATTTCAAGTTTCGAACCGCCATTTATTGTGATCTCAGGTTTCTGAGTAGTGTCTGTTGCGGAAATAAAAACCTGAGCTTCGTAACTGCCACCTTGTGTTACATAGTTTGATTGTGGTATTACAATAGCAGTCAGTTTATTAAATTTGAAAGAAGATGCATCAATCTGGGAGTAGAGATAGTTCAGAACTTCTGTTTCACCGTTTCGTACTGCAAGCTGCATTTCTGACAATATACAGATAACAGCAACAAGAGGCAGGGTTTGAAAGTTAAGGTTTTCCCATTTTTCAATTTTCCCGTCCTTATTTTTCCCGTCGTCAGTATTCAGGCTTGATCTTAATGCAGCTTCAGCCGACTGGTTTTTCCCTTCGAGTGTAGTGATCAGAAATTCCCTGTACTCGCTAAGAATAGCTTTAAGATCATTCGCTTTACCATTATTGTCATCTCCAATCAGTATCTGTGTTGGAATGTCTACCTGGTCAATCCTTTTAACTGCTTCAATAATAACCTCATTGCCGACAATTGCCAGGTTTTCAGGACCTTCAGCTTCATTAATAATTTCTATTTTCAGTCCCTGAATATAAGTATATGCTTCATCAGCGCGCTCTTTAACTGCATATGCAGCGGTTTTATATTTACCGGCTTTTGTAGGGTTTTCTGCTGCTGCTCTGTCGAACTCCTGATATATGATGTTATTCTTAAGGACATAATTTGCGATAGTCTGGGTAAGACCCTTATCAACTTTCTTAAATGCTTCAACGGCTTCTTTTGATACGTTAAGTGCTAGCATGGCGGTAAGCACCAGGTACATCATACCGATCATCTTTTGCCGTGGAGATAGCTTTTCGTGAGCCATTTTGTA
>Ga0113563_10001793_pt1 | contig 12495 bp, 9 predicted proteins | sample Mud3Dept3metaG_FD_80117 | JGI IMG/M metagenome (GOLD analysis project Ga0113563, IMG submission 80117) | Freshwater wetland microbial communities from Ohio, USA, analyzing the effect of biotic and abiotic controls - Mud 3 Core 4 Depth 3... | ecosystem: Environmental > Aquatic > Freshwater >...
CAGGATCGGCAAGCAAGCCAGCACTGGACGAAACAGCCTCCTCCTTTGAAGAGCAAACGGGTATTAAGGTCTACGTGACTTATGGCGGCTCCGGCACTGTGCTATCTCAGATGGAACTCTCGCGAAGCGGTGATGTTTATATTCCCGGCTCACCCGATTACATGGTGAAAGCGGAAAGTAAAGGTCTCATAGATCCGGCCACAACAAAGATAGTGGCATACTTGATACCCGCCATCAACATCCAGCCGGGTAATCCAAGAAGTATCCAATCTTTATCTGACCTGGGTAAACCCGGCGTTAAAGTCGGGATCGGTAACCCTACCACAGTCTGTGTCGGCTTATATGCCATCGAGATACTTGATAAAAGTAATCTTCTGTCGGCTGTCTATAAAAACATTGTCACACAGGCGTCCAGTTGTGATAATACTGCCACTTTGATATCTTTGAAATCGGTTGACGCGGTGATGGGATGGAGCGTCTTCAGAGATTGGGATCCGCAAAATATAGATACAGTCAATTTACAGCCGGAACAGATACCCAGACTGGCCTATATTCCAGCAGCCATTTCCAGCTTTGCCAAAGAAAAAGACGCAGCAAACGATTTTATAGATTTTCTTACTTCGACTGCTGGAAATCATATTTTCCGGAAATGGGGCCATGCTGTTACTGAAGACGAGGTTTGCACATACTCTCCCAACGCGCATATCGGCGGTGAGTACCAGCTTCCAGATTCATATAAAGCGCTTACTAAATAACTTAAGTTAAGGACGATTATGCATCGTTATCTTCAGGGAGTCCGGGGTGATAGGGCATTCAGGGTAATTACCCTCGGCTCCCTGATAATAATAACAGGGTTTTTCATTGTTATTATTGTTTCGTTGTTGACCTACACCGACTGGAAGACTATAGGTTCCTCATTCCTTGCTCCGGAGACCCTCTTCGCTATTAAACTAAGCCTGATTACTGCCTCAATTACGACCATTCTTGCAGTAGCGGTCGCCATCCCGGTAGCTTATGCAATCTCCAAGAACGAGTTCTTCGGGAAAAACCTTGTAGATAGTTTACTGGACCTCCCGATAGTGATTTCGCCGGTCGCCATCGGTGCTGCCTTGCTGGTTTTCTTCAATACTCCTTTGGGTAACTCCATCAACAATAACTTGTTGCGTTTTGTTTTTTCAGTTCCAGGAATCGTCTTAGCCCAATTCACTATCGTCAGCGCTCTGGCTATCCGTTTGTTGAAATCGACTTTTGACAACATCGATGTCCGTTATGAACAGGTGGCTCGTACACTCGGATGCAGCAAGCCGGAGGCATTTTTTAAAGTGGTCATTCCTTTAGCCAGAAACGGCCTGGTTGCCTCGGGGATACTGACCTGGGCTAGAGCCGTCGGAGAATTCGGCGCCACTGTGACGCTGGCTGGCGCTACCGCTATGAGGACGGAGACTTTGCCAATTTCTATCTTTCTTAACCTGTCTTCGGCTAATATAGAACAGGCCGTAGCCTTAATCGTGATACTGGTGATAATTTCGCTGGTAGCTTTGCTATTGGTCCGCCTGATTACAGGTCGCAGGTATAGTATATGATTGAGATTAGAAACCTTTCCATTCATTTGGGAGATTTTTCGCTCAAGAATTTAAACCTTTCCGTTAAGGACCGGGAATACTTTGTCATCTTAGGTCCCTCCGGAGCAGGTAAGACTGTATTTATTGAATGCCTGGCGGGGCTTCACAAAATAAAAAGCGGTGAAATCTGGATTAATGGGGACAGTGTGGCTACTCTTAAGCCTGAAGAGCGGCATGTGGGTTATGTCCCCCAGGATTATGTACTATTTCCCTTTCTAAATGTGGCTGAAAACATCCAATTCGGACTGAAACATGGTAAATATGATAAACAACATCGCCAAAAGCGCCTGGCGTCTCTGGCTGAACTTTTAGGAATCGATCATTTGCTGAGACGGGATACTTTCACTTTGAGCGGTGGCGAGAGACAACGCGTGGCTTTAGCCCGAGCTCTGGCCATCTCTCCCCGGATATTGCTAATGGACGAACCGCTTAGCGCTCTCGACGTACAGACTTCCAAATATCTCAGGCTGGAATTGCGCCGCATACACCAGGAATTGGGGGTGACTACCATCCATATCACACATAATCATCTTGAGGCGGAGGAGCTCGCCGATCGAATGGCAATAATGAGTGCCGGAGAGATAGTGCAAACAGGCCAGCCGGATGAGATTTTCTTTTCTCCCCAGAATGAGGCAGTGACCCGCTTCACCGGATCTTTGAACATCCTTGATTGCAGTTCTTGCCGTGAGCTGGTACCTGGCTTGATTGAAGTCAATTGCAGCGGCTTAAGAATTGTTATTCCTCATGATGAGGCTGAAATGCAAAAGATCGCCATCTCGCCGAGGGATATCTACATCTCAGATATTTTGCCCCCCGGCCCTTCTCTAAATCGCTTCAAAGGCACTATTAATACCCTTGACGCCGGTACAGCGACCGCCCGGGTCAATGTGAGAGTTGGTAACGTTGCCCTCAACGCCGAGCTGCCGTCCGAATTAGCAAAAGAAATGAATTTAGCGATCGGGCAAGAGGTTTATCTTATATTGAGACTGAGAAGGCTTAAGGCATTGGGCAACGTCGAACCAAACAGATCTGAAAAATACGGGTGGTATTATCAAGAGATAATCTAGCAGCCGAACCTTTTAAGAAGATAGTAATTCCAGCTAGTAATCTATGCCCGGCACCGGGAACCGTAAACATAATTGTTGGACTTCTTCTCTAACCTGATCCCGCAAATTAGAATCCCCAATATGAGAAATTATTTTGATAATCCAACCAGCGATCAATTTCATCTCGTTATTGCCCATTCCCCGTGAGGTCACCGCCGGAGTGCCAAATCTCATCCCGCTGGCGATCCTGGGAGGTCGCGTATCAAACGGGATAGCGTTCCGGTTGGTAACGATTCCCGCCGCCTCGAGAGCCACCTGAGCATCCAAACCTGTCACGCCCATTCCGGTGAGATCTGCCAGAAACATGTGGTTGTCAGTGCCACCGGAAATCAGGCGCATTCCGGCTTTTTCAAGTTCAGCCGCCAAAACTACAGCATTATCCAGAACTGCTTGCTGATATTTCACAAATTCTGGCCGTGCAGCCTCATTAAAACAGACGGCCTTGGCCGCGATAATATGCATCAAGGGTCCACCTTGCATTCTCGGAAAAACCGCTGAGTCTATTTTGGATGCAAATTCCTGACGACCCAAAATAAATCCTCCTCGCGGTCCCCGCAAGGTCTTATGTGTCGTGCTACTGACGAAATCTGAGTACGGCACAGGGGAGGGATGAAGACCTGCCGCTATCAGCCCGGCAATATGTGCCATATCAGTTAACAGCAGGGCTCCCACCAGATCCGCAATATGCCGGAAGCGTTCAAAATCAATGATCCTGGGGTATGCGCTGGCGCCGGCTACTATCATTTTTGGCCGATGCTGTATAGCCAGTCTTTCCAATTCATCATAATCGATTCTTTCGGTCTCCCGATTTATTCCATAAGGAACGAAATTATAGATCTTCCCGGAGAAATTAGCGGGCGCCCCATGAGTTAAATGGCCTCCATGAGCCAGGCTCATTCCCATTACTATATCGCCCGGATTTAACAGAGCAAAATAGACTCCCATGTTAGCCTGGGCTCCGCTATGAGGCTGGACATTGGCATATTCGGAATGGAAAAGCCTTTTTACCCTTTCTATGGCTAAAGTTTCAACAGAGTCCATGTTCCCGCAGCCGGCGTAATAGCGCTGTCCGGAGTAGCCTTCAGCATATTTATTGGTAAAAACCGAAGCTTGAGCTTCAAGGATAGCCCGGCTGGCATAATTTTCTGAAGCGATCAGATTAACTGTCTCTCTCTGCCTTTTGATCTCGTTTTCGTGGATGCAACTGACTTCGGCATCATATTGACTCAATAAACCCATATTTTCCTCCTCAAGGTCTCTAATCAGTGATCAGTGATCAGTAAATAATTATTAGTTGTTACTTTAGATGCGGATGCTTTCAAGTTATCTTCTCATTTCTCTGCGTCGGTAATAATAACCCATAGCCGCGCCGTAAACTATTCCGCCGAGATGCGCTTGCCAGGCCACACCGGGAAAAAATGAAACCAATACAAAACCCACCAATATTGCAATCCATAGAGGCATTGGAATTGGAATCGGAAAAGTATACACTCGGGTCTTGGGACGCATGACCATAAGCAGTCCTCCCAGGGCATAAATAGCACCTGAAGCTCCAACGACACCCGCTCCATATCCCAGTGGAAAAGATAACAGGAAATAAACCAGACCTCCCACTATACCACCCACGAAATAAGTAATAAGGAAAGCGGTTTCTCCAATCAAGGCCATGGTAAAGGTTCCGAAGAAATAAAAAGTTAGCAGGTTGAATATTATATGCGCCCAACTGGCATGCAAGAACATATATGAAAATACTGTCCACGGTTTTTCCACAAAAGTGGAGGGATGGAGAGCAAAAGTAGAGTCTATAATCCCTCGGCTATCAAATAAAGGGAGAGATACTATAAAAATGACAATATTTACGCCGATAATAACCCATATTGGATTAATCCCGGATCTCCGGTAAGGTCGATATGACATTATACGCTTTCCTCAGCTTCTTTAACTGTTTAATCCAGTATTGCCACCAATCGAGTTGCGTTTAAACTGCGAAAGAAATAACCTCAGTGCCTTACGGTGGCCTGCTGTCCATTTAGTTTCGGAAAAGGTAATCGATTATTCAAAGGAAGAGAACTTTTTAAAATTATGTTCATTATAACATTTTTGCTTGAGCGGACTATAATTCGACGGGTCATCAAGAAACTTTTTTCGGCAGGCTGTGTGTTTTTATACATCAAGAATTACGTATCTGGATCGACGTCTCCCCAAATCCCATCTTTATATAATGCGATCAGCTTTGCAGAAACCAATTTGTTTACCAGATCAACGTCACTTTTAAAAAACACTTTGATATAGTTATCAGTCAGCCCTGAATACACCCCGTCCGAACCTTTTTCAACCAGGATAGTCTTATTACTGCCCAGATAGTTCTTGCGACGATTCTGCATACTGGACCTGGCCAATCCCAGCATAATATCGCTCCGCTGCTTTTTCACAGGAGATGAAACCGGGTTTTTAATTTTCGCTGCAGCAGTGCCTTCGCGCGCCGAATAAGAAAAGACATGGATCCGGGAAAACTGCATTTCGTGACAAAAATCGTAGCTTTGCTGAAATTCGGCTTCAGTCTCACCTGGAAAGCCGACAATGATATCGGTACTTATAGCCACGTCTGGAATTTCCGAACGAATCAAACTCACAGTCTGCGAGAAGCCCAGCGCGGTGTAACGGCGGTTCATTCTCTCAAGCACGGTATTCGAGCCGCTTTGCAGGGAGAGATGAAAATGTCGGCAAAGCCGTGGATCTTGCCAGAGTCGAACCAGTTCTGAGTTCAACTCCTGTGGCTGTAGCGACGAAAGCCTCAGACGTTCGATGCTCGTAAATTTCAAAATACCTTCGACCAAACCCCTAAGGTCTACTCCCCCATCCCGATAACGTCCGATCTCGGTGCCTGTCAGTACTACTTCCCGATAGCCGTCGGCGATGCGCTTTCTAATTTCATCTATCACCTGTTCAGGTGGTACGCTCCATTCCCGGCCTCTCACTACAGGCACAATGCAATAGCTGCAATACTGATTACATCCGTCCTGCACCTTTATGAAAGATCGGGTGCGTGCCAGGTGAATAGATCCAGCTTTCATCAACGGAGCGATCATGCCCTTTTCTTTCAACAACTTGGGCAAGTTGTTTTTAGCTTCATGGCCAGCGACTATATCGATCCCTTCGATTCTGGATAATGTTGCAGCAGACCTCTCTGCATAACAACCCAGCACCACTATTCGAGCCCGTGGATTCCTGCGGTGAGCCATTCGTATTAAATGACGCACTTTACGATCCGCAATGTGAGTTACAGTGCAAGTGTTAAGGATGTAAATGTCCGCTTCCGCTAATGATCTGGTAATCTCACAACCCGACTCAGCCAGCTCCCTCGCCATCTGTTCTGACTCAGCCTGATTGAGCTTGCATCCTAGAGTCTCTAACGCTACGGTTACTTTTGTATCAGGCAATTTGCCTCTAATCCCTCCAGTCGCATTATAGTTAGCGCTCACAGAGCGGTCAAGAAAATCTAATTGACCCAAAATTCAGACCTCTGGATCAGGCATCAAGGTTAAAGTCTGTGACGTAGTATATTTCTGCAAGAATTGTGGTAATATATTCGAAGTTAATAATTATAGTCGCATATTACCTTCAGTAAGATATGCAAGATCAAAATAAAAAATCCAATTATCCTTATCAACGCCGCCCGGGAGATCGGTTCTTCAGAATCCCCAGAGCCATACCATTGCGAATCCTTCTACCAGAGGGCCATCAGAGGTCTACCATCGGTATTTCATTTTGGACGGTGGTGTATGGCTTCGCTGCCATGATAGGTGTCGGTGCGATCCTTCTGATGCTACCTATTGCCACTAGATCGGGGCAATGGACTCCGTTTGTGGACAGCCTTTTTACATCCACTTCTGCAGTCTGCGTCACCGGATTGACAGTTGTAGACACATTTGACCACTTCAGTCTATTCGGTCAAATTGTGATTTTGATACTGATACAATTGGGCGGGCTGGGCTTTATGACCAGTGCGACTATCCTCCTGATGGCAGCCAGGCGCAGGATCGGTCTCAGACAAAGAATATTAATCAGCGAATCGGCCGGTACTTCGATGGGATTCGGGATTTATCTAAACCGAAACATCGTAATCTTTACTTTGGTAATAGAAGTAATTGGTGCCGCCATCTTTTTTACCCGTTTCTCAGGTCAATTCGGCTGGCAGGCCGGACTCTGGAAGTCCATTTTTCAGTCGGTTTCAGCGTTTAATAATTGTGGATTGGACTTACTCGGAGGATTCCGCAGCTTAACTGGATATCAAAACGATTATCTCGTGCTGTTAACTACTGCGGGCTTGATTATTCTAGGTGGCATCAGCTACATGGTCCTGGAAAATATTGTTCGTTCCCGAGGAATACACCATGCCTCAGTCGACACTAAGATGGTTCTGCTGGTAACCGGGATATTGCTGTCTTTAGGTACGTTGATTATCTTCGTAACTGAATTCAGCAACCCCGCTACTTTTGGCAACATGCCCTTGCAGATAAAGATCCTTAATGCATTTTTCCATTCGGTAACTCCCAGAACCGCCGGTTTCGCTTCCGTCAATGTCGGAGCAATGGGATCCTATACTCTTTTTATTGTAATGATCTTGATGTTTATTGGAGGCGCCTCGGGTTCCACTGCCGGTGGCATTAAAGTAAATACTGTTGGGCTGATTACCGCAACCATCTGGAACACCATTAAAGGACGCGAATTTCCGGGTGCTTTCGGCAAAGAGTTTGCAGCCCAACAAATCTACCGAGCTTTAGCACTATTAGTATTAGCTTTGTTGGTGATAGCAACCGCCGTGCTGATATTATCGATAACCGATACTTTCTCTTTTATAAGTATTCTTTTTGAGACATTCTCGGCCTTCGGCACCGTGGGCTTGAGTACCGGGATCACCCCCAGCCTCTCTATTGCAGGCCGATTGATAATTGTCATTGTGATGTTTATCGGCAGACTGGGACCTCTCACTCTCACCTTAGCTCTTGGAGGTCTACAGAAGCCTACTATATATCACTATCCTAGAGAGACCGTAAGATTAGGTTAGGAGAAAACCATGAAAAAACAAATACTAGTGGTTGGATTAGGTCGATTCGGCCAGACCATTGCCAGCACATTATCCAGCATCGGCCATGAAGTATTAGCCATTGATGAGGACGAAGCGCTGGTTCAGCAGGCGGCGTCTGAAGTAACACACGCTGTCCAGGTTAACGCGACCAATGAGGCAGCTCTGCGTGAATTAGGGATTAACAATTTCGATATAGGTATCGTTACGATCCCTGTAATAGAGACCAGCGTGTTATCGACAATTTTGTTGAAAAAATTAGGAGTCAAATACATAATCGCCAGGGCAGGCAACGATCTCCACGAGACCATTCTCGAGAAAATAGGAGTGGACAAGGTGGTCTATCCGGAGCGCGAGATGGGATCCGCCATTGCTTATGTGTTGACTTTAGGAAATGTGATCGATTACATACCGGTAACCACCGAATACGGTGTCTCCAAAATGTCGGTCCAGCCTTTTTTTGTGGGGAAATCTCTTTCAGAACTTGGTTTTGGACATCGAGGTGCCTGGCAGATAATTGTCCTTTTATTACAGCGAAAAAATGAAATATTAGTCAATCCTAGCGGGACCGAAGAAATCAGGCATGGAGACGTCCTTATAGTGTCTGGTAACGTGGATAAACTCGAGGAGCTTTTCGCCCATCTCCAAAAGACCATCTCAGCAGAAAAGGAAGACTGATCACTGCTAAGTTTCCGATTATCAAGGGGGAGAGACCAAATTCAGTCTCTCCCCCTTTTACTATGCAGGTCCACATCCCGCAGCCGCGGAGTAATACTTAATCCGAGGAATCATCCTGATTGAAATTCCAATTGAAACTGCCTCCCCCGGGTATTCTGAAAAAGCGCCAATCGGGACCGCTTTTCGGTAACGGAATTGATGGGATATTGGGAGGCTCCTCGGGCATAGCTCCAGACCTTAGATTGCCTGGTCGTGCCTTCAGAGTCACCTGAATTGAAGTACTTTCCCCATCACGAAGCACAGTCAAGGTAACAGTATCACCAACTTTTTTGCTAGCAACGTAAGTCTGCAACTCCTGAATGGTATTCGTTGCCTGGCCGTCTGCGGCTGTAATTATATCCCCTCCGCCCGCAGGTCGGCCATCTGCATTGTATTTGCCTGCCCGCAGTCCAGCGTCCTCTGCCGGACTATTGGAAGCTACATTTACAACATAGACGCCTTGATTGACCGTGACCCCCAATTGAGTAGCTAAGTCCTGGGTCAAGGACTGTCCGGTGATACCAATCCATGGACGTTCTACTGCTGTACCAGATTTTAGGCTGGATAATTCATTTTGCGCCACATTTGAGGGTATGGCAAATCCAATACCTCTAGCGCCGGTGGAAGTGGCTTCTATCGCAGTGTTGATTCCGATGACTGTTCCATTAGCGTCCAGTAGCGGTCCACCGGAGTTGCCAGGATTAAGCGCCGCATCAGTTTGAATCATGCCGCTATAACTGGTACCACTAATGCTGCGATTCAAGCCACTGATGACGCCCACGGTTACAGTATTATCATAACCAAATGGATTACCGATCGCTATCGCCATCTGGCCGATCTTGACAACGCCGGAATCTCCCAGAGTTAGAGGAGCGATGCCCGACACTGTCGAGGACTCGACCTTAATTACAGCCAGGTCGTTGATAGCATCTGTGCCGAGTACATTGGCGGTAGCTGTCTTCCCATTACTAAAATTCACGGTGACGGAAGTAGCTCCGTCGATAACATGATAATTGGTTAAAATATTACCATCGCTGTCTATTACGATCCCCGAGCCTTCGCCAGCCATAGATCCACCTAAAAATCCGCCTGTCTGCTGCTCAACGACGATCTCAACTACCGCCGGACTGGCGTTAGTGTAAATTGTATTCACGGTATTTTCATCATAAAGAACCGGTGATGCTGTTGCTGTTTTCGACGCTGATACAAATGAGCCCAGACCATAGGCTCCGGCCGCTATAACCAGTACCAGCAAGATGACTATTATTTTGCCTTTTAAGGTTTTCATTATTACCTCCGACATTTGGATTTAAACTCTATTGATAAATTACAATAAAAGCGAGAGATTATTTTTTTATTTAACTTCAAACTCCTCTAAAAAGGTCACCTCCAATCAGTTATAACCACATGATATATTAGCTTTATTAAGAAGTTATTAAGATTGGATATTATACTTTTAGAAAGGACTGAAGCTGATTGAATGAAAAGACATTATTAGCTATAATTAACTTTGCCTGGGATCGATTCCTTTTATCGCATGGTGGGTATAGTGCAGTGGTCTAACACGCCAGGTTGTGGCCCTGGAAATCGAGGGTTCAAGTCCCTCTACCCACCCCATCAACCAATCAAGATAGTCCATTATTATCTAATTCAGGTTGTGACGATAATCGGAGCATGTATCTAACAAAAGACAGGGGAGCCTTTTGGCAACCATTATTGATGTGCGTTAAAATCGTGGTCAGAAAAATATTTTCGCCAGGATCCTGTACCCGGGATAAAATATTGCATGATCGCGCGCTCCGCCTGTACGATATGCATCAAATCATGGCCCGCCCACTCATTCAACATCTCCCCTAGTGTGACCTGACCCAGTTCAGCGTGGCGAGCAGTCAGAGTTAAATCTGCCTCCGTCACTTTTTCCAACAACTTTAGGTTCGCGTTTCTAAGGTCAGAAAACTCCTTGGCCATTATCGAAGGCGAACGTTTCGCTCTTGCCTTGCCCTGTTGTAAAGCAGGATCAAAGCCCGGAAAGTCCTGACCACGTAAAAAGGCCTGCAACCTGACTGGAAAAACCTGCCTTTCGGTATCTATGACATGCTGAAGACAGTCAATAGCTGACCATTCACCCTTAGCCGGTTCCAGATTAAGCAACTCAGGTGGGATCAGTTCCGTCATAACCTGCCAGCGTGTCGCGGAGGTAGATAAAACAGACTGCACCAGGGTCAATAGATTATTCACAATTGGCCTCCTTGAGGTTCGGGATTGCGCACCTACTTAGTATAAGTTGGCCTTACCTCGTAAGAAGTATGCAGAAGCTTCTTTGAAAGCTCGCTATGAGGCTGGCCGAGGAATTCTTTGTAAAGCTTTTGTACGTAGGGATTTTGGTACGAGCAGCGGATTGCGCGGCTGAAGTCATCTTGATACAAAGCATTGATACGAGCAGCCCGTACAGTATCCGTCACCATATATGGTTGACCTCCGCCTCCGACGCATCCTCCCGGACAGGCCATAACCTCAATAAGTTGGTAAGGAACAGGCTGGTTATTCTTTTTGGCTTCTCGCACTTTATTCAAAACATATTCCACGTGGTTCAGTCCGTGAGCAACTGCTACATTGACATCATATGGTCCAATCTTCACTCTGGCTTCCTTGACACTCTGGAGGCCACGAATTTGATTAAACTCAACATTCTCAAGTTGTTCACCGGTGATAAAGTAATAGGCACTACGTAAGGCAGCCTCAGCTACTCCACCGGTGGCACCAAATATTACACCGGAACCAGCATATTCTCCAAGTATGCTATCTGCTTCTTCCTCGGGTATTTGGTTAAAATCGATGCCAGCCTGCTTTATCATACGAGCCATTTCCCGAGTGCATAAGACAACGTCGATATCCTGGTAGCCGGAAGCAAACATCTCCCCGCTACGGTAGATTTCGTACTTCTTGGCTGTGCAAGGCATAACCGAAACCATCTCGATCTTGGCAGGATTAATATGGTTTTTTTCAGCATAATACGTCTTAGCCAGAACACCAATGATCTCGTGAGGTGATTTACATGAAGTGAAATGAACAATAAAATCGCGGTGGAATTTTTCCATGAAATCAACCCAGGCAGGACAACAGGTGGTAATAATGGGTAGCGGTCCTGTATTGTGCAACAGTCTTTCCTTAAACTCAGTGGCCTCTTCCATAATGGTCACGTCGGCTCCAAATGAAGTATCGAAAACGGCTTTAAACCCCATACGGCGTAAGAGCGCGTACATTTTTTTAATCGTATTCACGCCCATCAATCCGAAAGCTTCGCCTATAGAAGCCCTAACAGCGGGCGCGATCTGAGCAACGCAATACTTCTCCGGGTCCTGAAGAGCATGCCATACCCTCGCTGTATGGTCCTGCTCTACCAGGGCGCCGGTTGGACAATGGGCAGAGCACTGGCCGCATCGAATGCATGGGCCATCACCCAGTTCAATATCGCCGGCAGGAGCAATGCGTGTATTAATACTCCTTTCCAGAAAAGACAGAGCCCAAACTTTCTGGTTCGTTTGACAAACGTAGACACAGCGACCGCAGAGGATACATTTCTGCTTATCCATGTCTACGGCGCTCGTCGAAAGGTCAAGCGGCAAATCGCGCAGAAAGCGAGGAAACGGCGCATCCTTGATCCCAAATTCTGCCGTAAGGCGCTGTAATTCACATTCATAGTTTCGGGCGCATTTTAAACAGTCGTTCGGATGATTAGAAAGAATCAAGTGCAGGAGGGTACGGCGTACGTCTACAATTTCAGGATCATGGGTCGTAATCTCCATACCATCCTCAAGCGGGGTGCAGCAAGAGCGAACCATACGGTTGGTACCTTTAACTTTTACCACACAGATGCCACAAGATGCCTCGGGAGGCAAGTCAGGGTGTTTGCAAAGAACAGGGATTTTAATCTGCACTTCTTTTGCAGCGTCCAGAATATAAG